>Ga0137308_101825_pt1 | contig 17712 bp, 13 predicted proteins | sample Inofrocosms_June_FD_97181 | JGI IMG/M metagenome (GOLD analysis project Ga0137308, IMG submission 97181) | Mouse cecal microbial communities from Vienna, Austria - N-Acetylneuraminic and N-Acetylglucosamine D2O microcosms_June | ecosystem: Host-associated > Mammals > Digestive system > Large... | reverse complement strand
CTGCACAGTTTCCAGTTTCGTCTGCGCTTCAGAAAGCTGCTTCGGCATGGATTCCAGGGCGTGGTTGATACGGGCGATGTTGCCGAGAGGGTCAGAACCGACTTCTAAGTTATGGGAAAGCTGCCCTTTTAAATTCATCACAAATTTGTGATTGAATGAATCAAAGGACACCGCCATCTTAAATCCAGCATACTCCCCGACCGTGGCAGGCACATTGACGGTTTTCATCTCCTTGCACATCTCCACAAGGGCAGCCCCGGCTTCTTTTTTGTCCGTATAAACCTTATCCCCGACTTTCATCAAAAACTGCTCTTTATCTGCCGGGAGGTTTGCTTTTGCGGTCTGAATATCTGCCTCCATGCCCTCTATCCTCTCCTTCAGGATGGCGATCTGCTGCGGATAGTGCTTTGCGATATTATCCTCAAGTTTATATTTCTGGCTTGTATGGTTCGCCTTCATCAGCTTCAGCTTTGACACCTGAATGTCGAGATCCATCTTTTCTTTAATGTACGGGTTCCCGGTAGCTAAGGCTTTCACCTCCGCATAAGTGAGCGCCGCCTCATCCACGTCCTCACAGCTGCGCACAGGGGATTTGCTCGTCATGATCTGCCCGATGAACTTCTGCTTATTTTCGATCAGCTGCCATGAATAGCTGTCGAATGTGCCTTCTGTCACATACCGGAAAATCTTGACCTTTGGATTGAGGTTGCCCTGCCTTAAAATCCGCCCCTCCTGCTGTTCAATGTCAGAAGGACATACTCAGCGGTACATACGGGGATGCCCCGTTTTACCGACAAAATATGCCCTTCCTAGCTTATGTTTCCTATGAACTTATAATAAATCTTTACTTCCTGTATGCGCTCCCCGTCTACTTCTTGCGGCTCGCCGACCGTGACTTTTTCAATCAGCGTATTCAGCAGTGCGGCAGACAGTTCCTCAATCCCGGCATAATCTTTGATCATCCTGGTAAACTGCTCAATATTGTTCTTTTCCCTGCCGCTTTCCTCACGCTGCTTTTCCATTTCATTGATTGCCTGTTCCAGCGAAGCCTGTTCTTCCTCATACCGCCTGCTCATCATCTGATAGTTGCGCTCTGAAATTTTCCCGTTCAGCTTATCCTCGTAAAGAGACTGGAACAGGCTGTCTACTTCTGAAAGCCGTGCTTTTTTTGCCCGGAGTTCCTTTTCCAGTGTTTTTTCCTGCTTCACCTTATCCGCTCCGATCTGCCCGGCAAGCTTCCGGCAAAGTTCATCATTGTCCGCAAGCGCATCCGCCGCATGTTTCCGTATGTCGGCTAATACACAGTCATAAAGCTGCCTTGCTTCAATCCAGTGGCTGGTATCCACCGACTTTCCAAAAGTCTTATAATTGTTGCACATATAGCCGTATTCATCAATGACTTCCTCTTTCGGGCTGCGGTTCGCTTTTGCAAGCGTCATGGCATAGCCGCAGTCGGCGCATTTGATCAGCCCTGCAAAGATGTTATCCAGTCTGCGCGGTTTGTTTTTGTTACTCCGCCTGCTCGTAATCATGCGCTGCACCAGTTCAAAATCCTCCGGGTCGACAATCGGCTGGTGTACGTCTCTGACCACCTTATAGTTTTCCGGCAGCACACTGAAACTCTTATGGCTTTTAAAAGACGGCCTTATGCGCTTTCCCATTACAAGATGACCGGCATAGACCGGATTCCTCAGAATCCCGCGCACGCTGTTATTGCTCCATTCGTAGCGTTTCGGGTCGTCCTCGCCGTTAAAATAACGCCCGTAGCCGTTCGGGTTGACTGCTGACGGCCTTAAGATATGCCTGCTGTTGATGTAATTCCGTATCTGCAGAATCCCCATGCCGTCCTTTGCCAGTGAAAAAATCATTCTGACTGTCGGCGCGTACCGTTCGTCAATCACAAGGCGGTGCCTGTTGTCCGGGTCTTTTTTATATCCATACGGCGCGCTTGTCGAAATGTACATCCCGTCCAGAAACCTTGCCCGCTTCGCGCTTTTTACCTTTTTTGATGTATCTTTTGCGTACAGTTCATTAATGATATTGCGGAAAGGCGTGAAATCGGCTGATTCCTGCTCCATCGTGTCAACTGCGTCATTGACGGCTATGTAGCGGACGTGGTGCTCCGGGAAGAACATTTCAATATACACGCCTGTTTCCAGATAGTTCCTGCCCAGACGCGATAAGTCCTTTGTAATGACACAGTTAATGTTCCCTTTTTCAATCTCCGCAATCATTTCCCGGAATGCCGGGCGGTCAAAGCTCACGCCGGAAAATCCATCGTCAACAAAATAATGCGTTTCGCTGATCCCGTTCTCCTTCGCGTACCGCGCCAGCATCTCCTTCTGTGTCTGGATGCTGGAGCTTTCCTGCACGTTCCCGTCATCCCGCGACAGCCTGCAGTATAAGGCTGCCTTATATTTTGTTTTTGTGGCCTGCCCTGCCATATGAATCCCTCCGTTTCATGCAGGGCATCCCGCTGTCCAGTTACCAGAATTATAACGGTATCCCTGCCGCCTTTCAAGGCTTTTCCCCATATTTCCTGATCTTTTTCAGATGCCTGAAAGCGGCTGTCTGTCATTTATCTTCCGTCTGATATTTTCCGCTGCCACGCTCCCGAATACATCGGCCATGCTTTTACTGCCGACATAGACGGGCTTTACCACGATACGCACCGGCTTTTTCCTGCTCCTGTTTTCTTTTCCATCCCCCATTCAGTCCTCCTAATAAAAATGTCTGCTGCAAAACTGCGCATCATACTGGCGCTGATATTTTTCTGTTTTATAAAGAAAGTTCCTGCCCCCTCTTTTTTGTCCTGTCTGCCTGCCTCTGCCTTTGTCTGGCGCGGTTTGCCTCCTCACGGTCAAAATTGCTTTTATTGCAGCCGATTACTTCCGCATAAGCTAATTCCGTGGCTGTCCTGGCGCGTTCCGGGTGAAGGCTCTCCATTTCCCTTTTTATGGATTTTATTTCTGCCCGCCACTTTTCCGGCGCCAGCTTTTCACCTTTTTCCAAAAGCGCCGCCATACGCCTTTTTACCTCCGGGAACCGCTCAAGATCTGCTTTGTGCTGCCTGTCATATTTCAGCTTTGTGAACCCTTTCATTTCCCGGCTCTCACTGTAAATCTTCCAGCACGGCTCATATTCTGCATACATTTTAAGCAGCCCTTGCAGCCGTTCAAGCCTGTCTGACAGTGATTTCCATTTTTCGTCAAGTTCCTGCCATTCCTGTTCTTTTCCTGCCATAAACTGCGCAAGCATTTCAAAACTGCCGATCTTTGCGTCTTTTATGAATGCCGCCGCTTTTTCATGTGACTGCAGCGCCTCCCGGTTCCTGATCCGCCGCAGGTGTTTCCCACTTACAACCGGAAGTACAAGCCTGCCCTTTTCCCCTGCAACATGCCCGATCAGCTCCAGGATTTTATTTTTATTTTCTGCTTCCTCAACGGACACAGCGTTCCTTAGTTTATCAGCTTTTTTTACAGCTTCTTTATATTCGTTTTCAGCATTTTCCAGAAGCCTGTTCTGCTCCATGACCTTCCTGTTTATATCCCCGCGGTCAGAGCGCATCCCTTTCCGTTCAAGCGCGCCTGCCCCTGATCCAAGATGCACCGTCGGCTCCCTGTCAATGCCCAGCTCCTTAAAAGACTGGTACTCCCAATGACCGTCGATGCCTGCCTGTTCATTCACTGCATTGATCGTATCGGCAAGGTCTTTCCTCCACTGTTTGCCTTTTTTCCTGTCGTTCCAGTCTGTTGTAAATTCCGTCGTGCATTTATAGCCTTTTCCGTTCCAGTTCCTTATTTTATTTCCATTTTCATCAAGCGTGTAGACTTTCCGCTGCTTCGCTCCCCATTTCCCGTCCTGCGTGAGGGGGCGCATGGTAAGAAGCACATGGATATGTAAATTCCGCCGCCCCTCCTCATTCACAGAATCATGCACGGCCCAGTCCGCGCACATGCCCTGCGACACAAAGTTCCGGTCCACATAATCCCGTACCGTTTCAACTGCCATCTCATATGTCCATTCATTGGGGAGCGACGCTTTCAGCATCCTCGCAAGCTGCACCTTCTTCCCTTTTTCCGCAAGCTCCACGGAGTTCCACAGCGTTTCCCTGTCCTTATATTTTTCCGGCGCATTTTCCGGCAGTGAGATTTCGCTGTGAACTAAATCCTCATGGTATTTTGGACGGTAATCCATCCCGTCATATTCACTGTGCAGCACGCTCCGGCTTATGTAGGACGCTTTATCCACTGCCGAATGGCCCATGCTTCGTTTTACGATACTGAACCTTGTGCTGAGATGCTTCATGCCACACTTTCCACCTCCAGACAATTTTTAAATTGCTTCCGGTTCCCTGTCCAGCAATTTTACTTTTTTATCTGCTTATTTTAATTTTTACCATCCAAATATACAGATACGCCAACAATACTTCTTCCATTCCCATTCCTGTATTTAATTTCTCCGCGAATACAATAAAATTATTTTAGATTTGCGGCTCCGAGTATACTCCAAGTTGGTTTGGACTGTCAATGGCAGGGGCTGAAGCCGATGCCTTGCGGCATCCCATTGACAGTCCAAACCAACTTGGAGTTATGGGCGCCTAAGCAAATCTAAGGACAAATCCGTGATGTTATCACCAGAGTCATAAAAACAGAGCATCCAGTAAAAATAGTCTGCAAAACACACATATCAGCCATGCCTTACTACACTTTGTTTAAGCCGGAAATTTCCATGCTGTTACTGAAATATTTTTCAACTTACAGGTTTCGGCCTGCCCGGAAAAATCCTACGCTCGCCACGGATTTTTTCACCCCGCTTGCGGGGTGCGCACAGATATACCATCGCCGGAGGCGATGGTATTGTGCGCCCGCCGGGGGCTCTCCTACGGAGAGAAACTGCCAGTCTTACGACCGGCAGCAGGGGATGCTGCGCTTCCCCTGCGGTCGCTACCGCTCCCTACCCCTCTGCTTCTGCTGCATCTGCGTTTACGCTTTCAACCATCCGCATTCCCGCCTTCCTCTCAATCTCATCAATTATCTGCCTGCATTCCTTTGTGGCAAGCGCGGCAGACAGGATGCGGTTCAGCTCACTTTCCTCAAAGCAGTAGCACCGTGGAAAATATTTCACGATAATGCCGCCCATCATGTATTTATGGCGGTTCTCCGCTTTTCTGCGCCGCTCATTCTGCTTTTTTCTCTCGTTTGCCAGCCTTGCCTTTGCCTGCTCTGCATTCCTTATTGCTTCTTCAAGTGCCCTGTTATTTCCGTCTATGTTATCAATCATTTTTGCATTTCCTTTCTGCAGTTTTCTGTTTCCGCCCTCTTGCCTGGTCAAAGCTCAGGCCCGCCTTTTTCCACTTTCCTGCCGATATCATTTCCTTTCATGGCCCCCTTTTCTTTCCGCTGCTCCCTGATTTTTGACAGCCGGTACCTTACTGAGAAATCACGTTCAGATAATTTGCGGTTTTTTGTAGTGGCGGTCAGTTCCACACAGCTTTCCTCTGAAAGTTCTGACAGCTTGCGGGCCGCCCTGTCGATGATCTTTTTTTCATATCCGTCCTGTGAACCCTGCAAAGCTTTTTCAAAATTTGAAGCCGTATCTTTCCTGCCATTCCCTCCAAGCCTGTTTATCAGCACGGCATCGTCAGACGTAAACCGCACCATGCCCCTGCCGTCTTCGCAAAGCCGCTCTATGCCTGTGCAGCTTACCACGTTTCTCACACTTTCGTATGTATCTCTGGCTGTTATTTTGCCATGCGTATCTGTCAGGTGGACTTCCATGCCTGACGCGCCTTTCGGCTCCATCACAAGCCAGTGGTACTTATCACCGTCCTTCGTATATACAGCCTTATCCTTTCCCGAATACTTTTCATTCTTCTTAAATTCACCCGTTCTGTCGTAGTAGCTTTTGATCTTTTCCACATGCTCCTGCTTCATCCACTTTTCCTTTCTTATTGTCGAAACCACCCGGACACCTTTTATGAAAATTTATCTTTCCTGCTGCAGCCCGCCTTTCCCCATCCAGTCAAAAAATGCTTTTTTGCTGACCCTTATCAGCCTGCCGCTGCGGAATGCCGGAAAACCCGGCGTATGCACAAGCTCATAGGTACTCGTCCTTGAAATGCCCATAATGCCCTGGATATGCCGGACATCCAGCACCAGAGGCAAGTCATCATAGTCTTTCAGCCTTATGCTGTCTTTCATGCCATCCCTCCCATAATTGATATGATAATATAAATAGTATCTGCTGCCGTTCTTCCCGCGGGCCGTTCGTCCTGCCCCATTCCTGCGGCGTTTCCAGAACCCTGTGCGCTCCCCTGAAGTCATGGCGTCACTTTTCTGCCCTTTTATATCCCCCGCGGACGGTCATTCAGTTGGAAATGTACTGGATATAATTAAATTACCATTTGAACGCATCATAGCAGTATTTCCTTGCATTATCAATGACTATGCGGTATCATGAGTGTAATAGATATGACTGTATTTTATAATTACCATAAAAGGAGGGAGTGGTTAGGATTGGAATATAAATTCGAACGGCATGAGCCGTGTTTCGACAGGGTTTTGTTTGTCCTGGCACTGGACAGGAAGAAAATGAAAGAACGCATTGTAGCCGGAACGGAACCTGCGGTCCGTTCATGCCTGCGTGGAAATCCGGATGCGGATGTGATATGCGATGCAGTCCGCCCTCTTGGAACATTCCTGATGGAGTTTGAACAGGATCCGGATGGGGAATGGAACAGGCTCGGCCTTGCCCCGCTGCGTGAAGCCCTGCACAGCAACAGGTGGAAACAGCCGGACCTGGAAAAAGCTGCAGGCAGTTTTCTCCGGCAGAAGTACCAGACTGGCGATCCGGTGCGGCAGTACACGGCTTTCCGCATATGGGAAGGCTATCTTGCGGCAAGGGAATACCGGAACCGGAATGCTGCATGTGACCGCTTCATAGAAGCGGTAAGCCCTTTTACCCTGTCTTTCCAGACAAACACCACGGCAGATTTTGAACAGCGCACAGGCAGGACCGCACTATTTGACCCGTCATACAGGCTTCCCTCACAGCTTCTGCCAGGGGATACAAGGCTCGACCTCTGGTACCCGGACAAAACAACAGGGATGGAATGTGCATGTATTCATAATTCATTCTACCCGGCAATGATCTATTATCTGAACCGCCTGAAAGACTGGGGGCTGTGTTTCAGGCAGTGCAAAGTATGCAGCCGCTTTTTCCTTGCAAAAAGCCAGCGCTATGAACTGTGCAGTGAAAAATGCAGAAAAGCACAGGCTTTGCAGAACAAACGGGAATTTGATGAACGGGCAAGGGAAAATAATTATGACCTGCTTTATAAGAATGAATGCCAGAACTGGCGGAATAAGATTAATAAAGCGAAAAAAACTGACGGATTCCTGGAAGAAAAGCTGAAAGAAATGAAAGATGCGTTTGAAATATTTAAAAAAGAAGCCCTGCAACGGAAAAAACTGATCTGCACAGAAGAATGCAGTGCAGAAGAATTTATGAACTGGCTGTTCCAACAGGAAAACCGTATTGTAGAACTGATGAAGGATTTTTGATGATGTTTTCCCTTTGCCGTCCTATCCCCGCTGCAAATAGGCTATCATAAACTGCTATTCATTTGCACTGAGGATAACAGACCAGTTAATAAAAATATTGACATGTTTCTGATTCTATTGTATCCAATCGACAAATCCAATCATTATATAATTATATATTCCTGTGCTACTAAATTTATAAACCTTTCAAAATATTAAGAACATATATCCGCCAGCCAGATTTAAAACACGCCAAAGCATCTGGCATTTATCCACACAAAAATACTGCCAGGATTTAACTGGTGCTTGTAATACAAGTACTGGTAAACCTAACTAAAGTACCATAAATGGTTCAATTTGACAATATGGACTTGTGATCCAAGTCCCTGCCATATTTACATCAACTTCTCATATGTCACTCTTGGGTTTACTATATCCTTTTTCCACATAACTCCTTCTAAAAGCAATAGATAGCAATCCATTTGATTCTAGCATTAACCGTCTTATTGCTTTCAATGGCGCATCCATATCATAATCAGTTACACCCCAAATTTGAGGCTCAGGGTGGTTCCTTAGCGCGTCATCAGAGTTGAAATAGTAGGTATTGGAAAGCTAAATCAGTCTCTACTGAGTTAATCCCTCACCCATATAGAAGATATTTGTGCATCCAGTATTTTTTTCCTTTCCAGCGCATTCAAATCTTTAAAAAATACTTCATGTCCACCTATTTTGATACACCGCCTGCTCTCCAAAAAAGAAAAAATACCATTCCATAGTGGAGTCCCCATAATTTCTTTACAACGGTCTTCTTTACAGCAACATACAATCGCTATAGGAAAACAATCATTTTTTAAAAGCATAACTGCTTCTTCTAAAATAGCATCATTAACTTCTACTGGATTGATATATCTCCATCCTACATTACCTTTATCCAGAACCATTTTCCATTGTTCTAGTCTTTTCCAGTTATAATAATCTTTTATCCGATTCAAAAAATCACCTCAATATTATAATAAATATTGAAAGGTGATTTTTTTGTTAGAATATGTAGTTAATGATTAGATTTAACGCATAATCCGTTCTCCGATACTGGACAATTCTGGATAACATTTCTCTTTCGACATACCGAATGCTTTGACCCAGTTCGCGATATCTTCCCGTGTACTATCCTCGATTTCAATTTTATACAAAAATGGACAGATTTCTTGATCATTTTTATAATCCTCTAAGTATCTTTTCTGAATTTCTTCAAGCGATATATAGTCAAACCCGTCATTTTCGTCTGGAGCAGTATATACATTATAAGCCAAAAAAATTCCGCTTTGTGCTTGTATTCGCTTGTTTAACCTCGAAACGTAGACCGCTAGCGGTAAATAATAGATCCACTTATTTTCTTCCAATTCTTTTGAAGTTAACGGCTTGTTATTGTCATAAATATTCTTTTCTTTCCCAAGCTGATACATATTGTATCTATCAGTATTATAGGACACCGTTAAATTGGGAATCCCATTTTGTCCTGCTATATTAACAACCTCCTTTTCTATTTCCAATTGGCGGCAATCATTTACTTCCCATCGCAAAATCATTTTCTGTCTGGCATAGTTATAAAGTGCGGGGCTAAAGACATAAAGCACTGCATTTTTTTGCGTGTTAGAAACTTTCTTGTCAAAAAAACCTTCCAGTGCGAAATACAAAGCAGACAGCGCATCTTCTGTCCAGTCCAAGAAATTGGATGCTGTGGAATAGTGCTGCATCAGTGCAATATAATCGCTGTCTGTATAGCCGACGCGTTCTACTGCCTCCGATGTACCGTCCGCCCGGAACTTGAATTCTTCATATTCCTGACGCAAAAATGCACCCAATGATACTTTCGCCGTATTTTTGCATTTTGCTTTCATGGCTTTATACTTCCGCATAATACTTGGAATCAGTTTGTAGTCTGCTGACATATGTCCCCTATACCAGATAGGATATTCCGCTTTTCCAAGAATCCGTTGGTTTAATTTTTCCAGCAAATGTGCAATATCTGCTATAAGCGTACTGAGTTCGCCTACTTTTTTTATCGTATGCTCCCACTGGATTTTGTCAAATCCTTTCACTGGTATCTCGCCAGATGACTTTGTTGTTAATCCAGTTATATTAAGATGGAAAGAATTTTTATAATATAGATTGTGTTTACAATCTTCCATCCGCTTCTCACGTATGCTGTTTAACTCAATAAAGCTGTCTTGGAACTGGCATTTATATATCAGTTCCAAATTGGAATCAAATATGCGCCCGTTTATCAACGAACGTTTTTCATCCCACTGTTTATTGTGTTCATTAATATCATTGTTCCGTAGATAATTTCCACATTCGAGAAGGGCTTGTGCGTATTGTTTCCAGTATTTACCATTTTCCTCCCTAAATCTTTGTAAGTGTTCCTGATTAGCCCCTGACACTAGCATACCCTCATGCAGTTTATGTAGCAGTGCAGCATAAATGCGGTACCGGGCAATATACCTACTACAGCACTCTTTAATTTGCAAAAACCACTCCCTAGCTTCCAGAAGTGACTTATCTTTATTATGGCTGCTGCAATATAGCCCACAATACATACTAATATATGCTTCCTTTGCCCCATCCACAACATCCATATAATCATCATCACTCCGTCGGTCTTTACAGAGGAACTCCAATACCATGCCAATCCGGATAATGTCCTGCACTTCAATATTCTGGTATCCTATGAGCAAATCTTTCTTTGTTTTGGTAAATAGCAGTAAATATTCTGGGAATTCAACATTCCCTAACGCAATCATAGCTGTGTCAGCCATCCCTTCTTTGATTGCATCACAAAGTGTATGTGCTTCGTTCAGTACGTCATCAGTTAACGGTTCTGTAAGGCTTGCAAAATTTTCACTTGCAACTTCCAAGTCGGCATTATCCACAATGCCGCCAAGGCGTTCGATGAACTGATTAAATTGATTTTCAAGTTCCACGATTTCCCCTGCCGTCTTTGTATCCTCACAGGATTTTTCCCACAGCATGAAATCATTACATATATTAGCAGACTGATGGTACAGGTAAGACATAAATGCATACAGGAAATTATCCTTTATACAGATATTTTCTTCCTCATTTATCCAATCCAGCCACTGTTTGAATACTTGTATTTCATATTTCCTTGCTGTTGGCGTTAGATCGCTGACATTTTCATAGTTTAGCTTCGCATCCTCCAAATTTTCGATATCCTTATCAATATCTTTTCCAACATAATCATCATAATACTGTACAACATATGAGTAAATATATCTTAGTAAATAAACATCAATGAATCTGTCCAATACTTTTTTTCCAGCATCATAAGATTGTTCCTGGTATAAAATCTCCCTAAATACAGAATGCAGTATCCGTATGGATATCACTGCACCTAGAAGTTTATTTCTGACACGCCGATCACGGGGCACTATATAATGGAAAATCTCATGATATAAATACGGGTAATAACATACCGGATTATAGAGTGCTGTCATCGGAAGATTTATTGTAACAATTTTAGGTCTTTTATGAATATTATCATTATAATCAAAAAACAAATTGCTTTGGATGATAGGAACTATATCTGTCACGATTAATGGCACAATTTCATCTTGTGCACTTACTTCTTGTAGTTCATACACAAATTGAAGCGCTTTTTTTATGATGCTGAAATAAGCATACAGAGTCAGATTATTCTGCCCGGAATAGCGAAATTGACAAACCGGTGTGCCGAGTACCAGATTGTTAGATTCTGCTATATGGGAAATCTGTCTCTCAAAATCACTGAGTAAATCATTGATGATATCCAAAATAACCTTCTTTTTTAATTCAAAAGAATTTAAATGTTCAATAAATTCTGTGATACAGGTCAAAATCCGTAAAAACTGATGGGAAAAATTATCTATCCACATTTCATTCGACGCCGTCGATATTTTGGAAATGTAATCACTATATAGCATATCTAATGTATCCACCATGCCTGCTGTACTTGGAAAAAGTTCTGCAAATTTTTTCCGCAATTCGACATATCCGTACAGGATATCCTTTAATTCCAAGGGCACATCGTTGCCCCTTGCATCATCAACACCATCTTTATCATCATTTCCATATTGTATATCCGGTGCTTTACCGACCTCCTCAAATTCCTCATACAATTGGACATTTGTCTGCAAAACAAAGTCTTTAAAAAAATCAGAATTAAAATGCAGATCAGTTTGAAAAATTTGGAATATATCTGATGACTTAATCTTAACAAAGACATCATGCTCTCCAACGCAATGGAAAAGACTGCCGTCTATCAGTTTCCAACTATCCAGCTTTTTTTTGATATATTCATCCATGCCTTTTTTCAAGGTAAGACGCAAAACAGCATTTCCCTGAACATTTTGTATACGCTGCTTCCAATCTGAATCCTTCGAGTAATGATTTTGCGCAAATATGGTGTAAGCCGAAAGAAACATTGATTTTTGATTATCTTCCGTATCCATATTCCGAATTTTTGTTACTAGTTTTAGAATATCTGTATACTGATCAGCTAACCAGATAAGCGTAAGCCCATAGGATCCAAGCGTTCCAAATACCGCACACTTTACATCCCGCTTTCCTTCTGCTTTTACAAGTCCTAATATTTTTGTTTTGCATTTATACAAAAATGCTTCCATATCCTTGTAATTGTCTTTTTGAGAATACTTAAATTGTAGTAAGGTAAGTCCTAAAAATAGGCGGTCTGATTGAACCGCCTCATTTTCTTTGTATTCGTAAAATCTGCCATCCTTATAGTATATTTCGTCTTCACTTTTTTCTTTATCTTTACAGATAGCATAAACTAAATGTGTCTGCCTGTCGCCTATCCATCCTATTGCATCTTTTGGGACATCGCGAAATCGGGAAAAATTTTCAATATACTCAAAACTAATTCGATCGAACTCACCATATGTAAAAAATTTTCTATGTATTTCTGTACTCTTTTTGCCTAACACTTCCTTTTGAATTTCAAGCAACTTATCTTTCTTCTGCGTTTTTTCATCTATACGCATATATTTATAAAGCCCGATACAATATCCCGACATATTATCACCCCAACAAACAAGTATTTTTCATTTTTAGACTTCCTGTATTTTTATCCACATAATACATTATTTCCGCCCCAATACTGCCATCAATATGCGTATTTGCTAGCTTGGCTCCTAGCCTTTGTTCCTGATACATAGAATTTTCCCGTTTTCCTGATGCATACATCTCTTCAATAATATGCCCCGTTAGTCTAGCCAAAATTTTCTCCTCCTAATTTGTTGTATTTTACAGCTGAAATTACCAACTTATTTACCCAACTTTCTCACAACATAAGATCTTAGAGCACAAAGTCTCCTTACAGTTGTATTTTCAATGTACAAAAAGGAACTATTGGCAGTATGCTTATTGGATGGGAAGTCGAGTTATTATGTTTTGCTGAACTCATTGCATACCATTCTCAACAAAACTACTTTTATTATATTATATTTTTCATTTTTTTCAACTCTTTTTTGTATTAAATTTAATACAATTTGATTTTCAGCGACATGAGCCGTGCTTCGACAGGGGTTTGTTTGTCCTGACGCTAGACAGGGAGAAAATAAAAGGACATTCTAAACGATACAAATAAAACTAAACACATGCTATTTTGATTCCTTCATACTGCCTAAGCGGCAAATTATTCAGCTATACTCCACGCCTCAAAGATTTGCAGTCAAAACCGTGGCGGCATGGAACATACATTGCACAGCATATCGCAAATGATAACGGTGTGCAATATATACTCGCGAAAGCTAAGATTTGCCAAATATATCGCCCATATATGCCACGAACGCCAATGTGACTGGAAATTTTTTCGTTCGCGGGTATAACAGCACATTTAACTGAACTGCGAAATGCCCTGATTTTGATATTTGAATGTATCGTCTGGCACGTTCTTCCTCGGACGGGCGCCACGGCACATCAAGGTGATGTAAAGCAATCAATCTGTCCTGCACGTTGGTTCCTGCGCCCATTTTCTGCGTGGAACCCAATAAAAAACGAACCTGCCCGCTTCTTACCTTGCCAAACAGCTCCGCTTTCCTTAATTCCGTATTTGCTTCATGGATAAATGCGATTTCCTCCGGCGGCACTCCTTTCTCCACCAGCTTGTTTTTTATGTCCTCATAAACATTAAATGTGCCATCCCCTTTCGGTGTCGAGAATAGTGATAGGTAAGAGTTTGATATTATCTCTCCCTTTTCCCCCACTCTAAACCGTGCATGAACCTTTCAGCTCACACGGCTTGCCATCAAGAATGGATAAATTAGCAGTTTAACAGCCCTCAACAAAAGCAAGGCTTCTAAGCTTCAACAGCTTCTCTGACCGTTTTATGTCAAGATTCAACTTTCCCATTTCCACAATAAAGGTATCTGTATTTCTGATATACAATAATTCCTGCACTTTTCTACAGACAAGCAAAAGGTTACTGTATTTATCAGTACCTCCCTGCTCCTTTGGAATCTTTCTGATACATACCACTTCTTCCGTTTCCATTTGGTTTCCAGTGACCGCACACTTTCCTTTCTGCGCTGAATATAGCGACAGCCTGTTATCATTAAATTCAATGGATTCTCCCTCAACAGGATTTCTCATTAAATCATGCAGGACTGCCATATTAACTCCCTCCAGCTTCTTGTGTACTAATTCCCTCCCTTTTTCCGTGTATGAGTTTGCCCCATACGCCTTTTGCATTGGGTGGGAATGCCGCACATACCCTATCGGTGCAAGGGCAAGGCCATTCACATATCGCATTTGGTCACTTTTCCCATATTTTTCACGGATAACATTTGTGATATGGACTGGGATTTTGTTTTTCCTGACTTCTTTGGCGGTTTTTATCCGCTGTCTCATTCTTGCTTTAAGGCTCTTTTGGACTGAAAAGGCGATTGGTCTAAAGTCCTCACTGGCTCTGGTTGCCATACTGTAATAATCATGGACGCCCAGCACAAACGAATTGTACCTGCTTACTTCGGCGTAAATGCAATGTGCCTTGTTTGGCGGATATTCGATTGCATAAATCAGCTTTTTCAATTCCTCTCTTATCTTTTCTATTGATTTTTCTCTGACATGGCTTTGTACTACATACCGTGGTTCTCCCTTGTTGGCTTTATTCTTCCGTTTTCCACGGGGAGAAACTTTCATTTTAAAACCAAGGAACTCTGAATATTTCTCTTTAAGATTGACAATCTTCGATTTTTCCGGGCTAATATCAAGCCCAAGGCGGTCTTTCAGCCACCCTTTTGTTGCATGGAACAGTTTTACTGCATTCTGGTAATTACTCGTGAAAATCTTAAAGTCGTCTGCATATCTGACACAGGTGATCTCTTTTCGCCTGCTTCTCCGCAACGCAACATACTTGTTTCCCCTGTTTGGGCTGCCGTTTTTGTTCCGGTTGTCGTTAAACGGATACCTCGCCGGGAATTCTTCCCACTGGCTTGCGAGCCACCAGTCAAGTTCGTTTAACACCACATTTGACAATAATGGTGAAATAATTCCACCCTGTGGCGTTCCTTTCTCTGGAAAACCGATTCCGGCTACTTCTGCTTTCAGCATCGTTGAAATAATAGAAATCAATTTCTTATCCCGTATGCCAAGAGTCCAGAGTTGTCTTAACAGCTTGCCGTGGTTTACGTTATCAAAGAATCCTTTAATGTCAATGTCCACGACGTAGTGCAGGTGGCTCATCTGCATATTTTTATACGCTTGTGCAATCGCATTGCCTGTGCTTCGGTTTGGTCTGAAACCATAGCTGTGTTCATGGAACTTCGCTTCACAGATTGGCTCTAATACCTGTAATACGCACTGTTGCACCAGCCTGTCCATGATTGTGGGAATCCCAAGCGGACGGGTTTTTCCGTTCCCTTTTGGTATCTCCACCCTGCGGACACTCTGTGGCCTGTACCACCTGAATTTTTCCTGTATCTTGTTTATAAGCTGTTCATCAGTCAACTTTTCAATGTCATCGATTGTCTTTCTGTCTGTTCCCGGTGTATGGCTTCCTGGGTTTTTCTTCAGGTTCCTATACGCCATGCGGATATTTTCCGGCATGGTTATGATAGCAATGAGGTTATGAAATTCTTTCCCATCCATACTGTCACTGTATAACCCGTCTTGAATCGACTGGAAATCGTAGTATTCTGCATGTCTTAGTTTTGCTTTCTTTAAAGCCCGTTTTCCTGTTGTCATAGTCGGCTCACTCCTTTCGGGGCCGCCTTTCTTAGTCTTACTCGAACCTATGATGTCTGTTAATAATGCTCCTTTCATTTTATTTATCACATTCCTGACTACAGCCCGTCCCTCCACCGCTTACTTTTTTCACGGCTTCTAAGTCCTGTTATCGCTAACGGACACGGTACCATGGCTGCACTTTCCTCCCGGATTAAGAAAAGTTATGCCACACCCCCAAGGCGGCGACATGGTTTTCCTTTTCATGCTTCACAGCGTGCAATCGCTCCACATCCGGGACTTTCTACGTTCCGATATTCCTATCTGTGCATAGCTCTTTTAGTGCTACCCTTTTGGCCAGTGTGCTTGCCGGTGCCTGTAACACCGCAAGGTCTTTCATCGCGACCTGCTTACTGAACCTCACACACGCCACTTTCGCGGCAGCGGCATTTCTACCGCTCTTTCTTCTTGACCATTTCATTCGGGGTTTTGTCAGTGGTAGTCAGCCACATTCTCGCCATGAGAGCTTTATAGACCCCCGGCCTATAGACCGCACCATCCACCTCTGGACAGCTTTCCACATCAGCATTCAGCCTGTTTGGACGGTTCTCAGCCGACTTCAACGTGCTGTGTCAGCTCGGGATATTGCACTCCCTCGCCTCCAACGTAGTATCAGGTGAGCGTTTCCGGGCGTTACCCCTTCATTCCACTCTTCGGAATATCAGTTAGAGAAAATCTCTGTTTTCCCCGCTATTTTTACCTCCTCACAGGGCATAGCCCCATTTATAGTTTGTATAGCAACGTATCGCTTCACGATCACAAAAAATTATCTGTGCAGACTTCTTCTCCTTTGTCTGCTCCCATATTTCAAACGACTTTCCCACACAGGTTGCCGATTTGGAAGTTTCACTGTCCGGCAGCATATCATTGATAAGGCGCTGATCCAGGGCCAGCTTCCTTCCATCGTTTGTGATTTTCAATACCGATAGGTAACGGTCTGAACTGGCTTTACAGTTCTCGCCACTTTCCCCCGGTTCGCACCGTGCATGACAGTTTCCCATCACACGGCGCTCCATCAATAATTAGATTGCAATAGTATTATCCAAAGAACTTATTTCTGTGTTTCCAGCTAAGTTTCTCAACTCATTCAGTTTGCGTAAATCTATGGTGTCTTTGTATTCGGAAATATACTGTGATATTGTGTACTGCTTTGTCGCATGGATTAGCCTGTGGATGTCCTCATGCACGATTACCAGATTTCTATATTCATCTGTACCGCCTTGACAGCGTGGGGTTTTATGGTGGCAGTGGATGTCGCTGTATTCCAGTTTTATCCCTGTTACTGCACATTTCCCATACTGCCCGGCATAAAGTGAAATCCTGTTGTCCGCATACTGTATGCTCCTGTTGCTGATTGGGTTCTGCATAAGTTTCAACAGCGTAAAAGTATCTATCCCCAAGTTATTGTGGATTTCAGCCCGCCCTTCCGCTGTATATTTATTGACAGACTTTTTCTTGCATTTTGGGATTTTGTTCTGCACATATCCTATCGGGGCTACTGCATAGCCGCTTATAAAACGGATTTGCCCGCTTTTCCCATAATTCATTTTCACAGCTTTTGATATGTTCGGCACTCTCTTTTTCCGCTTTTTATAATACTTAACGGATTTAAAATTTTTCCTCATACGGTTTTTGAATACAGCCGTTGCCTGGAATGCTATCTTTCGGCAGTCAAGGCATATCCGGGTAGCTGTTTTATAATAATTGTGTATGCCCATGACTTTTGAATTGTAGTTTTGTATCATCTTATACTGCTCTTTGCCACTGTCCGGCTTCTGTATGCGCTTTATCTGCTCCACCAGCTTCTTTGCCGCCTTTTTCACAGCTTTGTCGCTCATACTGCTGACAACAGTGTATTTATTCCTTTTCC
>Ga0137308_101822_pt1 | contig 17721 bp, 19 predicted proteins | sample Inofrocosms_June_FD_97181 | JGI IMG/M metagenome (GOLD analysis project Ga0137308, IMG submission 97181) | Mouse cecal microbial communities from Vienna, Austria - N-Acetylneuraminic and N-Acetylglucosamine D2O microcosms_June | ecosystem: Host-associated > Mammals > Digestive system > Large... | reverse complement strand
GGATTGCACCGGCTACAAAGGGGTAGATGATGCTCATGAGGATGCAGGTTCCCAGGATCCGGAGGTCAAAATAATTCAGTCCCAGAAGGAGCGGATTCCACGGATGCCGCCTGCCAGCATACCGCCCAGGAGCAGTAGAGATTCTTTATAATTTTTTAAAAGTTTCATATATTTATCCTTTCTCTGTGACAAGTTAGACGTAACAGGATGTAACGTTACAGTTCACGGGGCGGGGAAAACTGGACAAAAACAGATGTCAAGCTCGCTTGTAAGACTGTTTTTGTCCAGTTTTCCACATCGGGCGGACGCCCGATGTTTCTTGTCTGGCGTAGCCGGACAAGAAGATGCCCCCCGTGAACAGTAACGGTGTAACAGTTCAGACAAGCGGCAAATCGGAAAGAGGGTGGCTCATCTGAGCTGCTGCAGCAGGTTACCTGAAGCGTTACGTTGAGACGATCTGAACCATTTACGGTTCCCTTTCTGGCAGGCTGTCCGGACAGCGGGGTCAACCTGCAATCTGGTTATAAGCATCGACAATATGATCCACGACCGTTTTGATGGTTTCCGGTGTGGTGGCCAGGTTCAGCCGGAACAGTCCGCTGTATTTTTCTCCAAACCACTCGCCGTAATCCACGGCAAGGCGGCATTTGACCTGGACGAAATCATATACGTCATAATTTACCGGCGCCTTGCCGTTTAAGACCACCGGCTCTCTGGTAGGATGCTCCACGTCGATGATATTTCTCAAATCCAGCATGGGCAGGTAGGTGCCTTCCAGATCGCAGACAATGATTTTGGGGGCTTTTTGGGCCAGCTCCTCCTCAGTCCAGACACGCCCGCAGGGATTGTGGGGAGAGCAGAGGAAATACATCTTCACGTCATGTTCCACAATATCCTTTTCAAATTTGTCCGGATCAATGGAGAAATGCCCATGATCGTATTCCATATCGCAGGAGACCACCTTGCGTCCGCAGTCCCGGATGGCACCGGCAAAGGGATAATAGACAGGGGTGTTGATGATGATGCTGTCCCCTGGCTCGGTAAAGGCATGGACAAAGTAGTACATGGCAGCCACGATGCCGTTGGTCAGGCGAAGCATTTCCTTCCTGGGCCGGAATCCGTAGCGGTTTTCCATCCAGCCAAAGCATGCTTCATAGTAGCTGTCCGGGATGTAGGCATATCCGTATGCACCGTGTGCGACTCTGCGGTGCAGGGCATCGGTAATGCATTCCGGTGTGCGGAAATCCATATCAGCCACCCACATGGGGATCAGATCCGGGTCACCAAAACGCTGCTGGAGAAGGTCCCATTTCAGGGATATGGAATTCTTTCGTTCCACCGCATAATGCTTTACAAACTGTTCCTTGTTCATCTGAAGATCCTCCAATCATCATATATACTTGTTTTGTGAAAAATATCTGAATTGTGGCCGCAACTCCATTTCGTGTTTGACATATTTATCATAATATGATATGTTCTTTTAGAAAAGCGAAAATAAATCAAGGCATCTTTGACAAATAATCAAAGAGAAAGGGCGGAGATTTGGACGTTGAGAAAGCACGGGCATTGATTTGTGCCATGGAGGAGAAAAGTATCTCCGCGGCGGCAGAAAAACTGGGATATACTCCCTCCGGCATCAGCCGCATGATGGCAGCCCTGGAGGAGGAAGTGGGATTCCACCTGCTGATCCGGAGAAAAGAGGGAGTATCTGCTACCGCAGAGTGCAGGCAGATGCTGCCGGTGATCCGGGAACTGATCCGGTGCGATGATGAATGCCTGCAGATGGCGGCAAGGATCCGGGGCATGGAGGTAGGGACAGTGACTATCGGAAGTGCTTACAGCGAATATTGCCGGTGGCTGGCAGCCGGCATTAAGAAATTTCACCAGCTGTATCCGGGAATCCAGATCGAATTGTCCTCCGGGTACAGCTCGGAGCTGGTAGAGAAAGTGAAAAACCACAAGCTGGATATTGCGGTTGTCAGCCATAGGGATGAGATCGATGAATGGATACCCCTGTGCCAGGATCCTGTGGTGGCCTGGATTCCCGCAGATCACCCTCTGGCAGATGAGAAAGGCATCCCGGTGGAGGCATTTGCAAAGGAGAGTTATATTGATTCCAATCCTGAGTACGTGACGGACAATGCCCTGATATTAGAAAAATGCGGAATTACGCCAAACATCCAGATCCAGTCCAAGGACAGCCATGCTTCCTGGCAAATGGTGGAGGCAGGCCTTGGAATCGGCCTGAATAATTACATGAACAGTAAGGACCGGACCGGCGATGTCAGGATCCTTCCCCTGATTCCGGAGCAGACTATAGAGATCGGGATTACGTATAACCGGGAGATGACCCTGGCGGGACGGATTTTTATGGAACAGCTGAAAAAGGATATGGAAGCTATCTGCTTATCAGATAGTGGTGCGGGCATACGGCCATCTGTTCCAGCTTATCCAGGTTAGGAAAGGGGATATAATATGGGATTCTACCTGAACAACCGCGAGCCATTTTCCATGTACCAGGAGATGGTGCGGAATCCGTATTTTGTCGATAAAACAGCAATGATCAATGAGATTATCCCCCGCATAGGGATAACAGAAAAATACATCTGCATAACGCGGCCAAGAAGGTTTGGGAAATCCGTTGCCGCCTCTATGCTGGGGGCCTTTTTCTCAAAGGCTTGTAATTCGGCGGAGATTTTTGACCATCTGGAGATTTCCAATTCCCCGTCTTATCAGGAACATATTAACCAGTACAATGTGATTTATATTGATTTCAGTACAGTAGGCAGCTTTGATACCTGCAGCCAGTATATTTCAGAGATTCAAACTGTCTTAAAGGGGGATCTGTGGAGAGAGTATCCAGATTTGTCTTTCCGGGCAAAAGCGTCTGTCTTCGAAGATTTAAAATGGATTAACCTGGAAACGGGGGATAAGTTTATCTTTATACTGGATGAATGGGATATGATTTTCCACAGGGATTTTATCAGTGAACAGGATAAAGCGGAATATCTTAATTTCCTGCGGCTGCTGTTAAAGGGCAGGGCGTATGTTGCCCTGGCCTACATGACCGGGATCCTTCCAATCGCAAAGTACTCCAGCGGTTCTGAACTGAATATGTTTCTGGAATATACGATGGTATCAGAAAATGCTTTTGATGATTCCTTTGGGTTTACCGGGAGAGAAGTGGATGATCTCTTTGAGCGGTACCAGAAGACCGGGAAAGATCGTGTAACAAGGCAGGGCTTGAAAGAATGGTATGATGGTTACCACACGTATTCCGGAGAACGGATGTACAATCCTCGTTCTGTAGTGGCCGCCCTGACCAATGATAATCTGGGAAATTACTGGACCAGCTCAGGGCCATATGATGAACTATATTTTTATATCAGGAATAATGTGGATGACGTGAGAGAGTCCCTTGCGCTGATGGTACTGGGCGAAGCTGTGCCAGCCCGGATCAAAGAGTATGCAGCTACATCCATGCGGCTGACTACGAAGGATGAAATCTTTTCTGCCATGGTGGTGTATGGTTTTCTGAGTTATGAGAACGGAAAAGTCTCTATCCCAAACCGGGAACTGATGGGCAGGTTTGAGGAAATGCTGAGGAAAGAAGAAGCCCTAGAGCGTGTTTGAAAATTGCTTTCTGGCAGCTGTGCGTTCCGCTTTGTGGGAGATTTGGGCCAAATGAAGGGCGCATAGTGGGCTATGTAACCTGAATTTGGCCCAAATATACCGCGAAGTGGGGCGTGCAGGTGCCGGGAATGAATTTTCAGACACGCTCTAGGATATGTCAACCGGCTGGCAAAGGTATCGGACCGGATGCGACAAACGGACAAAAGAGCATAGGTGCAGAATTCAGGTGTTATAGCGAATCTCCAGGCAGAAAAACACAAAATTAAAACCAGACACTGTACTGAAAATTTTTGTGTAACAGTTCAGGCATGTCAGCGCAGCGAAGGCGCAGACATGCCTGAAAATTCATTCCCGCCCTGAAAAAGTATCAGGAACAGGAAAAATGGTCAGCACTGTCAGGTTCTTATTCCCTCACATAAACAGTTCCGTCCATAATCCTTCTTGCAGTACGCTGGACAGCGACACTGGGAAGGGTGATCTCATTTCCATCCATCACGATCTCAGGGCTCATGGTCATGATGCCGCTTGGATGACCGATCCGCACATTCTTTATTCCATTTCCCGGTGCGCCTATGGTTTTCCAGATAATGGAATCTTTCAGGAAGGCGGCCACAGAAATGGAGCTTGCCGATGTCAGCGGGCAGGCCTTATGGCATTTGAATACAGATATAACACGGGCACACAGATCCATATTGGTTTTATGTACCTGCCCGCCTGCGATATCCGTATAGTCCCTGGGAACCGTAAAGAAGCCTACCTTGGGAACTGCCGGACTGTTGTCTGTGGCATCCTTGAGATCTTTTGCAAACCCCATCATGCAGGCTGCCGTTCCCCGGATCTTCTCAAGCAGGTCACAGACCTTCTGGTTCTGGTTGATCTCCTCCGGCAGTTCGGTTCCCTTCATGCCGATATCCTCTGCCCTTACCAGGACCATGGGGTTGGATACATCCAGGATGCTGGCCTCGATTTGTCCGAATTCCGGAATGTCAAGTATATCCAGGACGTGTCCGGTGGGAAGAAGCTTTCCGGTCTTGGCACCGGCGGGATTCATGAATTTTACCTTCAGTTCTGCCGCCGTGCCGTCCACTCCGGCGATGGCACAGTCCCCATCCTGGGCAAAGCTTTTGGTCTCCGGGTCGATGGGAACGGTCACCTGGATTGACTTATCCGTATTCCGGTTGAGCATGCGGACCGTAGTGACAGGTTCCGTGATTTCCACCATGCCCTCCTCCACAGCATAGGGCCCCACAGCTGCGGTCATATTGCCGCAGTTGGATTTATAATCAACCTGGCTTTTTCCCACGATGACCTGGCCGACCAGATATTCCACGTCCACGTTTTCTTCTTCGCTTTTCCATACGATGACGATTTTATTATTAGAGGATACGGTTCCCCCTAATCCGTCAATCTGCTTTGGATCAGGATCCCCCATACACTGTAAAAATATTTTGTCCCACTCACTGCGGTCGGCCGGCAGGTCTTCCTTGTGGAACATGCATCCTTTGCTTGTGCCGCCACGCATAAATACGGTTTTGAATTTTCTCATAGTGTTCTCCTTTTTCTGGAGTGTGTCTGAAAATTCATTCATATCATCTGACTCTTCCCCTTTGCAGTACATTGAAGGCACGGCTGGCAGAAAGTAAGTTTCAGACACACTCGGATTATTATAATTTATAGAAACTGGAAGATCAGACTTCCAATTAAAAGCACCATAGCGCCGCCGATCCGGGAAGAGATCTGCGCATAGCTCATGAGATCCATGCGCTTGGCTGCACCCAGGACGGCCAGATCACCGGCCCCGCCCATATTGGCCATGCACAGTCCGGCGGTAATGGCCGATTCTACCGGGAAAAAGCCAACCAGCATACCGAAAAGCGCGGAACCAAGGACAGCCCCAAGGACGATCAGGACCGTGATCAGCAGGTTGTCAAACCTGAGAACCCCAAGCATTTCATTAAAATCAATCAGGGTAATACCGCAGCCCACCATCTGGATCCAGATCAGCTTATTACCGCAGAACTGTTGGCATTTCTGGGCTCCGGCCTTTAGATTTGCAGGGATCAGGTTGAATACATTGGCCAGGGCAGCAAAGATGATCAGGTAGGCAAAGTTGGGGATTGCCACTCCCAGGATCGATGGAAGGATCTTCTGGGCCACCACTTGCGACAGAATGAAGAATCCGGCAGTGAGAAAGATGGCTGCCGCGATGTCATCCATGGTCAGATGGATCTCCTGGGCTTTCTTGAGTTCAATGGTTTTTCCCTTTTTAACCAGTTCCCCTTTTCCGGTCCAGGCAGGCATAAATTCACCGACTATGTTCAGAATCACCGCAAAAGCTACGGATACGATATTGCCCACTGCCAGAATCGCCAGGGCAAATGACAAATAGCCGGAGGAATCCTGTCCCGTCACATCCTGATAGACCTGGGCCATGGGAACTGCCCCTGCCCCCGCGCCTCCGCCCATGATTGGAAGCACATAGGCAGTCAGGATTTCCACCGGAGACTTTCCAAACAGCAGCCCGCCGATGACTCCCAGAAGTCCCGCACCCGCAAGACCTGCAAGAATCGCAGGCAGATACAGGGCGCTGGATTTGACCAGCAGATCCCGGTCCAGTCCAAGAAGACTACCCACGACCAGAAACGCGATAAACAGATTCAGAAAACTGTAATCGCTCATCCAGCCTTTGGATATGGCCACCACGCCTTCCGGCATCCAGCCCTTGAAGGTGAAAAATCCGCAGACCAGAAATGCCAGAATGGCACCCCCGCCGCAATATTTATTCCAGACCGGGATCCGCTCACCGATTTCACCAAGAACGATTCCCAATGTGAACATGACTGCGATAGCACCGATCAACTGGTTCGGAACGATCCCCCAGCCGATGGCGGCAAAAATAACGATTGCGAAAAACAAAAATACCGGCCATTCAATCCCATAAATTTTAAATATATTCTTCCCCATATTGATTCTCCTGTGTAATGCCAAGCATAGTTCCCGGGTTCCATTTTGTCATCAGATCAATTTCTTCCTGGCTGAAGCCGTACTCATACAGATAGTCTATATATTCGGCAATGGTATGATACCATTCCGGGTTCTGTATCTGCCCGCTGTCTGTAGCTGCAATAAAATGCTTACAGCCGATTTCCTTCATGGCGGCTGCATTATCCGCCAGGTTTTTCTTGTATACTCCGTTGCCTGTTGGCTGCGCATAGACACGTTCCAGAAGCACATGATAGTCGGATACGATCCGTTTCTGGTCTTCCAGAGACATTCCTACAATGTGGAATTCCGGATGTGTAACTACGATTTTTCTTACACCCGCATCTCTTGCGGCCTCTGCCACCAGAAAACACTCTTTGGGGGAAATGTGCCCGGTCTCCAGTACTGCATCAAAATCATGGATCAGCCGGAAAACCGTTTTCAGCTCCTCCAGGATCTTCCCGTTTTTTGTAATGGAAACAAAGTGTTCCTTTCCTTCCTCCCGGCAATGTTTCTCGGAAGTATTAGTCGGCATCCATACGATCTTTCCTCCAAGTTTTAGAGCGGTCTCTACTGCCCATGGATTGATCCCGCCTGTAAAACGGTTCAGCGCAATCCCTCCGAACATCTGGAAGTCCGAAGAATCCCCATATTTTTCTTCCTTGATCCGGTTGACCAGGGCCGCCCGGTCCACTGTAGGGACATGATGGGATTTGATCACGACCGCCCGGACTCCACGCTGTACGGCGGCTTCCATCAGCTCCAGATCATCCAGCTTCCGCTGCCGCACATCCGGAGCAGAGTGGATATGAAGATCAATCACACCCTTTAATCGGTTCATAAAAAGTTCCTCCATTCTCATACGTTATGAAATCCCATATGCTATATAATCTCGCACATTGTAAAATCTCATACATCATACGAACTCATATGTTACATAATAAAACATTTGTGATTCATATATAGGATAACATTTTCACTTTTGTTTTTCAATACAACATTTGCACAATAAGAAAAAAATGATTTGTAACATTTGCATAATCAGATTACTTTTGATATATAAAATTGTTTTTTTCCGTTTGATGTGATAAGATAGGTCTAATAGCCTGGATAACTTTTAAAGGGGGGATTTTCTATGGATTTTGAAAGAATGACCAGACAGGAGCGTTATGATGCCCTGACAGAAATTGCGGACATGTACTACAATCAGGGGAAAACCCAGTCAGAAATCGCGGATTATTTTAACACGAACCGTTTTAAGGTGGCAAAGCTTCTCCAGGATGCCCGGGCAGAGCAGATTGTAGAGATTAAGATCAATGCCTCTGATGGGCGAAACAAATCCCTGGAGCAGGAATTGATGAAACATTATCCATTAAACAAGGCAATCGTGGTCAACACCCAGTATTCCTCTTACGCAGAAGGCTGCAGCCAGGTGGGACAGGCTGGCGCTGCCTACCTGGACAGACTCCTTACGCCTGGTTTTGTGCTGGGCATTTCCTGGGGAAAGACCATCCAGACTGTGATCAACAAGCTTCCCCAGGCTATCCACACGCCTTTATCGGTGGTTCAGGCGGCCGGACATATCTCCTTGTCGAATCCTTCGGCAGAGTCCCGGGAGCTGGTACGGGCAGCGGCGTTTTCCCATTTTGGAAATGTTTATTACATGAATACTCCTTTATATGTCAATGATGCGGAGCTGAGGCAGAGGCTTCTGGCTGAACCGGATGTGTACAGAACTCTCTGCAAAGCCAGAGAGATGAACGCTTTTATCACCGGGATCGGCAGCAAATCCAGTCTTCCCCTGACTAATCCGGCTTTCCGCCCCTATGTGTCAGCGCGGGATGGAGAGCTGACAGAAGAGTGCATCGGGAGCATCATGGGATATGTGCTGGATACAAGAGGACAGATCGCAGACCTGGATCTGAACCGCAAGGTCATTGCTGTTCCGGCAGAAGAGCTTATGGCCGTTTCCCACAGGATCGCGGTTGCTTATGGAAGGCACAAGGTTCTGGTCATAGGACTGGCTGTGAGGAATGGCTTTGTTAATGAGCTGATCACAGATACAGAGACAGCGCTGCTGCTGTCGGAGATGGCTGGGTGAAGGCGGCCGGATGTTAAAAGCACAGCCTTGAGCCGTGCTTTTAACAGTTTTTTCTGTTCCTGAATATGATTGATAATCAACACCCTCCTGTCTTTACCCAACAGCCGGCGAGCTTTTCCGTCTTAGAAGCTCACGCATAGCATCCAGCCGCATGTCTGCCAGCTTTAGTGAAACCGATCCATTTGCATCCGTATCCAGTCCCTCACGGGAATGCTTCCAGGAGAACTCGCCGTGGGAAAGAGTGCTTAACTGCCAGGAAGACAGTCGAATATTCATTTTTATTACTTCCTGCTGCCATCCGCCACCCGGATGCAGCCAGAAAGCCCACATACGTAACCAGTCCTGATATGCCAATAATAACCAGATATTGCAGATATTCATTATGGGCATTATAAAACCTCCTGGCCTTTTCCTCCTGGCCTTTTGGCGGCGATATCCAGACGGCCCCATTTCTGTGTAGTCAAACATCCGTTTCAAAAATCAGATCCATGTCCTTGATCTTTCCGTAGTCACTCATTTTTGTAGGGATAAATCCCACATAGCGGTAACCTTGTTTGGCATACTGGTCAATAATACCCCTGTGATCTTCTGATCTTGCGCCAATGAATTTTCCGGTGTGAACAGTTACATATTCATATTTTTTCATAACAGTCCTCCATGAAATTTTAAAGAGATTTCAGGTGCTGGGGGAAAGCAGGGCTTTTCTCGGCAGCCGTCCGGACACGTGCTACCGTCCGCCAAGCACCATCTTCTTGTAATCATCAATCGCGCCCTCCGGCACGACTTTCCCGTTATTGGTGTCAATTGCATGATTCCGCTCTTTGAGCAGCGCGATCAGGGCCTCGCCCGCTTTTTCCGTGGTGTCAGAGATAACGCTGACCCCGTTGGAAGCGATCAGGCAAATGGCCAGACAGTGAATCTTTTTACTGTGTTTTCCCGTGTTGACATAATAGGTATAATCCGTAAAACAGCACGCCCTTAAAGCGTCAACACGCAGGACCTTCTGAGACGGATCAGCCAGATAAATATAGTCCCGTGTCAGCAGTCCGTCCTTGTTGGTGGCATTGGAAAGCAGCCGGTCAAGTCCTGCGGTCAGTTTCAATATGAGGCAGTCCGGGGCAACAGCCTGCTGTTCAAATGTTTCGATTTCACTTACAGGCAATTTGCTGTTCTTTGCGGAAGTTTTGATATAATCCCCGCGGTCTTTCCGAAGTGCCCGGATCATGAAGAAAAGGATAACCACGCATACCAGAACAACCAGTCCCAGGAATCCGCAGATCACCAGACAGACATCCAGCATATCATCCCGTCCCTCAGCCATCAGTTCCATAGTCCGGCCCACCGCCCAGAACAGACCGGCCAGGGCGCCGGCCAAAAAGACAGAAAAGCAGAAAATGGCGATGATAGTGGTCCGCTTCACCGTCTTCACGGCACCATCAAACACAGAACCATTGGGGAAATGTTTCCGGACATATTCCTCATTCATGTTTGCAAAAGAATTTGTCATAGCGTTACCTCCAGCTTATGCGGCTCATGGGTGCAGCCGCTGTATTCAAAGGGAGTATAGCACAATCATGAGGGCAAATCAATCGGCTGGCGCCGGAGAAATAGCTCTACAATACTTCCACCTTACAGGAATGCTCCTTCCTCTTTGGGCTGTAACTGATTCCTACTGCTAAAATCCTCCCTGTATACTTTGGTTTTTCACCCATTTTTCCTTTGAATCGTAACGCATAATTCTTATCTTTGATCTGCTGAATTGCTTTTTTAGGTGTGCCTCCTGCTTTCAATTCCAAAATTATGGCATCCGCATTTTTTACCTCCGGGTAAAAGATAAAATCTACATACCCTTTACCCGCCTTATCCTCACGCTCCACACGGTATCTGTCCCGTGCCGCAAGATATACAAGATTAACGACGGCCGCCAGTTCAATCTCGCTGTTGTAAGAGAAGACTGGTGACTCCGTATTATGGGCAAACTCAAGAATCTCTGCCATGGTATCTGTATCTCCAGCCAGCGTAGCATTCAGCATCCGTTCTGATTCTCTGGCCAGATTGTAAACGTATCCCAGACTGTCATTATTCAGAAGGAGTTCATTGAATTTATCCATCAGTTCTTTATTTGGAATAGAAACCATTTTATTCTCATAAGTTAAAAGTCCGTAGACCACCATAGCCGAATATATCTGGTTTTTTGTTTTAAGCTCCGTTCCTGTAACGGCATACCCCTGAAGGGCAATCGGGACCGGCTCTCCTGACACCATTAGGACAATATCATCCCTTACATCCTGAATATTATTGCGAATATAGTAAAATATCTCGTCATAAGGTCCTGAACTGGTCCAGTAATTAGACAGTTCATTGTCCGTCAGGGCACATACGACTGACCGGGGGTTATAAATCCGTTTTCCTTTTGCCGTACAATAGCCATCATACCAGATCCGCAGCTCTTCTCTGGTGATTGCCGGTTCATCCGTCCCTTTCCGATATATTTCAAACAGCTTATCAACCTCGGAATCCGAGAATCCAAAGTATTCACTGAATTTCTTTTTTGTCGCCATATCATATTCTAAAAACATATTCAGTTCCGAACCGCCGGAATATTTGGCAATCGGCAGAACTCCCGTCATATAAGCCAGTTCCACATAGGCTTTTCCTTTTAATAAGGACTTCAAAAACAGCAGATAAGCCTCTTTGTCCTCCTGGGTAATAAATGACATATGAAACACTGCATCCCACTCATCCATTACAAAGATAAATTTCTCACCTTTTTCCTGAAAAATATCTGTCATAATATCCCAGGACGCCCTGGCTGTGTCAATTGACAGATCATCATAGGCTCTGGCAAGGTCATTATTAATCCCATCCTGTATACGGGCAATATACTGTGTGTAATTTGTGCAATCCCTTGGCACTTCGCTGAAATCAATGTAGATAACATTATGTTTGTTAAGATGAGCCTTATAATGTCCGTTCCCGGCAATCGCCAGCCCTTCAAATAATTTTCCGGCATCAGCAGCCCTTCCAAAAAACGCGGCTACCATATTGGCCATAACACTTTTCCCAAACCGCCGTGGTCTTGTGATACATAAATATTTCTGTCCGTCCATTTCCACTGAACTTAAAACATCTTCGAGGAGCAGCGACTTATCCACGAAAAAACGTGTTCCGGCAATTTCTCTGTATGCTTCAAACGGTACTCTGCTGTTTAGATATCTTCCCATATCTGCATTCCTTTCTCAGAGCTTCAGGTCTTGGCTGTTAATCTGATACCATGTAACAGTTCAGACGCCCATTGAACTGTCACTATACCAGTTACAGTTCACGGGGCGGGGAAAACCGGACAAAAACAGACGTCAAGCTCGCTTGTAAGACTGCTTTTGTCCGGTTTTCCACATCGGGCGGACGCCCGGTGCTTCTTGTCTGGCGTAGCCGGACAAGAAGATTCCCCCATGAACAGTAACCAATACCATCTTATCATAAATGAACAGCCAATACAATTTCCTTTACCGAAGCCAAAAAAAATGATATGATATAAGCAGCAGTTCCTTGTGACATGGCCTAAGCGCAAAACCGGTGGAACGCCTGGAAGCGAATGCCCTGGGGAGCAGGCAAAGCGCGTCAGGGGACAGGACACCCGGAAGGAACTATCATAACAAAACTGAGGAGGAGTATCATGAAACGTTTACTTGCAATCGGAGAAGCTTTGATTGACTTTATCCCGGAAGAGACTGGGAAGGAGCTGAAGGATGTCTGCGGCTTCCAGCCCAAGGTGGGCGGGGCTCCGGCCAATGTATGCGGTGCCTATGTGAAGCTGGGCGGGAAGGCGTCCCTGGTTACCCAGCTGGGCCAGGATCCCTTTGGCGACAAGATCGTGGCTGAGTTTACTGAGGCAGGAATCGACTGCGGCTGCGTGAAACGTACCGGGAAGGCCAATACCTCCCTGGCCTTTGTGGCCCTTAAGGAGGATGGGAACCGGGAGTTTTCCTTCTACCGTAAGCCGGGGGCAGATATGCTGCTGGAGGCGGCAGATGTGAAAGAAGAATGGTTTGCAGATGCAGGTGTGCTGCATTTCTGCTCTGTGTCCCTGGGAGACTTCCCCATGAAGGAAGCCCACAGGAAGGCAGTGGAGTATGCAATAGCAGCAGGTGCACTCATCAGCTTTGACCCCAATATCCGTCTGGCGCTGTGGGACGATGCAGAGGCGCTGAAAAATGTTATCCGGGAGTTTGCACCCCTTGCCCATGTTCTGAAAATATCCGACGAAGAGCTGGAGTTCATCACCGGGAAAACGGATATCCGGGAAGCCCTGCCCCAGCTTCTGACCGGCAATACAAAGCTGGTGATCTATACCAAAGGCGCCGGCGGCGCAGAAGCCTACACCAGTACCACCAATGTCTTTGCGGCTTCCCGGAAGGTCAAGGCTGTGGACACCACCGGAGCCGGAGACGGCTTTATCGGTTCCTTCCTTTACTGCCTGATGCGGAACGAAGTCACTGTGGACAATCTGGAGAAGGTGAGCGCAGAGAAGCTGGAGGAGTATCTGGCCTTTGCCAACCGGTTCTGCGGCATCAGTGTGACCAGACATGGAGCGATTGCGTCTTATCCGAAGCTGGATGAGATGTAAAGAAAAAACGGAATCAGCCCGTTAGGGTTTTTGTCAAGAGGAACTTTTCAAGGGATGGGAAAAGTCAGGCGGGAAAAGCCTTGTGGACGGTTAAAAGCCGTTTTCGGCGGCGAAATGGCAACGGCAAAAATCCAGACGGTCAAGGGTTTAAGAGTGGAGATTTTTTCGCGCCCTTTGCGAAAAAATACTACTCGTCCCTTGACGGTCTGGATAGTCGGAACGGGGAAAATGCTGATTGTTTTTCGCTATCGGATATGGTACAATTCTTTCGGTACAGACCGACAAATCGGAATAGGATCAAAATTATGATAACAAATTTGTTTCGTGAGTATCTTTCTCTATCTGATAAAATGAGGACAGGGTATAAAAGCAGTTTGGGAAAACCTCATTCATCGTTGGAAAATTTCTTTACAGAGATAACACCTGTTATTCCCGAAGTTTTTCGGGCGGTTTATGAAGAAGTAGCAGGGACACATAGAGATATTGCCATTCAAAAATATATGGATTTTGTTCCAGGCTACAGGTTGATACACATTGAAGAATTAGAAAGAGAATTTCATACCCTTATGGGACTGTTGGATTTGGATGATATATGTGAGGCTGGAATAAAAACGATTATTCCATTATTGGCTGACTATTCATCTTCGTACATTTTCTATGCTAAAACTGACGATAATAAAGAGGCCATTTTTCATTTTTCACCAGACGATGGACTACAGAAGTGGCATAATTCAGTAGAGCTATTTTTTGAAACTATAATTGCATTTTATACAGAAAATGTATTTTATTTGGATGATGACGGCTTTCTTGACTATGATTTTGAAAAAGAAGGTGTAATAGGTGCAATACATAATCCAGATATAGAGTATTGGTTAGAATGACTTGCTCACGTTTAGCGGGCAGAAAAATCAAAAGCAGGGCGGCGTTGACTATCCCACCGCCCCCGCCCTCGTTCCGGCTCCCGTCTGCGCCACCCTTGTGCGCCGGATAGGCGGTTTTGGCGGCGGTTACAACAAAAAACGCTCCCGTCGGTTTTGGCAGAAGCGAGGTTGATGTTTTGAAATGTGAGATCACTTTTCTTGGACAGAATATTCGCATGGCAATGAATACATATTTCACTCTTGAAGATCTGCTACCTTGGAAATGTCCCCAGATGCCTTGGGCAAAGCATTGAAATGGATCTACACCAAACTGTGCACACTTGAAAAATCCGACAGCAATGGCACATAAAATTACGCCAACTGTAGTCATAAAAAAACGTTTTTTGTCATTTTCTCCAAATTTCATATCCTTTTCCTCCTCAGATAATTCCATCAGGAACTGCAAATATTATGAAAATGCAATCCATGACCGGTTTTTGCGGCACATTATAACACGTTTGCAAAAAAATCTATAAGCGAATTAATAGTTTTTATGGGCTCGATTTCAAATACTGTAACAGTTCAGACGGGCCATCTTCTTGCCCCCGAAAAGCGTCGGGGACAAGAAGCTTCGGGCGTCAGCCCGATGTCAAATCGGATAAGAAAGCGCTTATGCAAACAAAAGCGTGTTTGCAACACACTTTCTCATCCGATTTGCCGCCCGTCTGAACTGTTACCAAATACTCGATTTCAAGATTAGTGTTCACGGGCGTTCCGAGGGGGAAACTTTTTCCAGAGCTGGTATCCGCCGGTCAGGAGGCGATGCTGTGGCATCGTTGACTGACGACAACGCGGCAGATGGCGTGGATAGCGGGTGCTTAATTCACCGGAATTTCCGCAAGGCAGTACTAGATGTAACTGTTTAGACACTCCTGTGAACTGTAACAATTCTATGGTACCAGGGAAATATTTGTGATAAAATAATATTACAGTTCACACAGCCGGGCTTCCGGAATCCCGGCTGCAAAGGCAGGTACAGTAAGACTCCGGCAGTACAAATGGCATATGAGGAGGCAGGACTATGAAAAAATGGCTGGATGAAGAATATGAATTCGAAATTGAAGTAACCGGTTTTCTGCGTGGCGATCACACGGAGCATTACTGTCGCAATGGTGAGGAAGTCGGTGATAAATATACTTGCACATACGGCTGTCCGGTTAATTCGGAAGGATATGGTATCTGCTCCAAGACGATGGTGATGCTCTATCCTGTCATGGAAGCAGTCAGAAGTGGCGGCGATCTGCGAAATACCGGCGGCGACAGCAAATACAGTAAGGTCATTGTCTGCCCTGATGGCTGCGTCATGTTCCGGATCACAGCAAGGCCCCTGGGCAACCAGAATCCTTTTATGGGGAAGTGTTTCGGTTGAATGCTGGCAGGATGATCATGGAAACAGAAGACCTTATTCTGGGAAAGGCAGTTTACGAGGACTGGCGCTTCATGTACCAGAATGTCTGGTCCAGACCTGAGACAGCAAAATATATGCTCTGGAAGGTGACGACAGACGAGGAAGCAGCCAGGGCGCGGATGCATAGAACGATGGCGTGGCAGGAAAGCCATGATTCCTGGCTGGTCTACGAGAAACGCAGCAGGCAGGCCATTGGCTTTGCGGGAGTGAAGGAGATCCGGTCCCGGATTTATGAGGATACCGGTATCGCCCTTGGGCCGGAGTATGTCGGGAAAGGCTATGGAAAGCAGATTCTGGAAAGACTGGTGGAGTATTGCGTGTCTCTGGGCGGAGTGGAATTCTGCTACTCCACACGTGCGGCGAACCTTGCGTCAAAGGCCCTTGCACGGTCCTGCGGTTTTGTCTGCCAGAATTCGGAGTGGAAGACAGACCCGCGCAGCGGAGAACCCTATGAACTGGAGATTTACAAGAAAGATCTGAAAGGATTTGCTGCCTGCCAGAACCATAGAACTCCTTCATAGTGACGAATCCCCCGCAGCCTGCTGGACAAGAGATTTGAGGTCTTGGTAGAGCGTGTTTGAAAATTCATTCCCGGCATCTCCACAAGGGACGCCTTCGGTGTGTACGCCCCACTTCGCAGTACACCGCAGGCGTCCCTTGGGATATTTGGCCCAAATTCACTTAACGTAGCCCACTACGCCGCATTCATTAGGGCCAAATCTCCCACAAAGTGGAACGTACAGCTACTGGAAAGCAGTTTTCAGACACGCACTAGTACTACAGCGAACATTCCGAAATCAGCCTATGTGAAACTACGGTATTCGGCTATAATTACTGCTGATTTCACAAAATCCTATTTATCTTCAATAATTTCTAATGTCATCCTCATAAATCGAGTATCACAAGCAATGCATGATTTAATAATACACTCCGGTAAGTTATTTTTCATACATACATGGTTATGAAAAGATACTAGCCACATATATTTTTTTAGAATATGTTCTCTCTGTCTTGCTTCATTAATTTCAGAAACATCCAAATCAGCATATGTTCCAAACTCATTAATTTTTTGTATAATATGTGTTTTGTGTTGCTCTGGTAGTTGCTTTTGATTTATGCTTCCTTGACCTAATCTTTGATAATCATCTGGAAAGAATGTTTTCACAAATTCAAGTACCTATCCCATAGTAATTCGATCTACTACTTTGTCCATATCAAAACAATATAGATAATTCAATACAATTTCATCATCTGCCGTTTTTTAAATAAGAACATCTCTCCATTTTAAATAAAATTTTTCCTCATTAACAGCCGGAAGAATAGCATTGCAAAATTCAAGTTCCTCATCTGAGACTCCCTCGCCAGCATGTGCGCGATTTTCAATTTCACAAGCTCTTCTCAGATATTCGGGCTTTACAAAATGAGTCTGCAAAACATAATTCATAATGGCTGATCCTATAATTATTCTAGGATATACTGCCTTCTCCTCCAAAGCAACAGCATCAATCAATCCCTGACCAAAAATAAAATCATCGTTAAATGAAATAGTCCAAATAGTTATCCCACCTCGAAGAAATAAATCATATTGCAGGATAAAATGTCGTTGTATATCTGCGACAATGGCCATAAATGCCAAAAACCGCTGATATTCGAATGGGGTAGTACCTGTTTCTAAGCATAATAGAATATTATCCGAAAAAACTTTTGTATCCTAACAAACAAAATAAGCAATATAGTATTCTTTGATAGATTCAACCTGTCTGTCTTCTTTGGGCATCCAATTTCATCCTTTCTAACATAGAACATGTTGCAGATTTTAATAAGTCCACAGCTTTAATAATATTAATGAATTATTCCTTTACCAATCTATATCGCCTTATCCTATTAGCTCCATAAGATTCAACTTTCTTTTGCTCTTGTAACTTTTGAAGCAGTTGCCTTGCTCTACGCTCTTTTACATCTAAAAGCATACAAATATCTCTACAAGAACATTCCGATTGCTCCGATAAGTATTGGAGTATCTTCTCTAACTGCTGCTCCGTCTTTATCG
>Ga0137308_101820_pt1 | contig 17744 bp, 11 predicted proteins | sample Inofrocosms_June_FD_97181 | JGI IMG/M metagenome (GOLD analysis project Ga0137308, IMG submission 97181) | Mouse cecal microbial communities from Vienna, Austria - N-Acetylneuraminic and N-Acetylglucosamine D2O microcosms_June | ecosystem: Host-associated > Mammals > Digestive system > Large... | reverse complement strand
ATGTCCTATGGTCTGGATACACAGCTGTTTTTTAATATCCACCAGATTGTTCTGGGAAGCAGCGATTGCGGCAATACCGGATCCCGGAAAACTGATCTTTGACGTAGACGCAAACTTATACGCAAGATCCGGGTTCCCGGCCCTCTTACACGCTGCCAGGATCTCCAAAATATGATCCTGCTCCCAGTCATAAAGGTGATGGATGGTATAGGCATTATCCCAGTAGATCCTGAAATCCTTGGCCGCCGGCCTAAGCCGGGCAAACCGGCGCACCGTATCATCCGAATACGAGATCCCCTGAGGGTTGGAATACTTGGGCACGCACCACACCCCTTTTATGGACTCGTCCTGCGCCACCAGTTCATCGATCATATCCATATCCGGCCCTGTAGACAGCATGGGGACACTGATCATCTCAATGCCAAAATATTCCGTAATTGCAAAATGACGGTCATAGCCAGGCACCGGACAGAGGAATTTTACTTTATCCAACTGGCACCACGGAGTATTGCCCATGACTCCGTGAGTCATAGAACGGGAAATGGTGTCATACATAACGTTTAGGCTGGAGTTTCCATAGATAATGATCTGGTCCGGGTGTACCTCCATCATATCCGCCAGCAGTTCTTTTGCCTCGCTGATACCGTCCAAAACGCCGTAATTACGGCAGTCTGTTCCGTCGTCACAGGTCAGGTCGTCATCACTGCTCAAAACATCCATCATTCCCATGGACAGATCCAGCTGATCTACGCTGGGTTTTCCTCTGGACATGTCCAACTTCAGATCCCTGCCCTGAAATTCCCTGTATTTCCCTGCCAGTTCTTTTCTCAAAGCCTGCAGTTCTTCCTTTGTCATCTCCGCATATGGTTTCATAGTCTTCCTCCTTGTTTTTTCAGTACCCCCACATATACGCTTCTTTGTCCTCGTCCCCAGCGCTCCATACAGCCAAAAACCATACAGTCGGACCGCCTTTGCGGCACCGCTAGTACATCATCGCATGAAAGCGTGTTTCCTTGTACTTTACCCTAATAAAGCTATTTCGTCAAGAGTTCTTTTACAATCTTATTTACCACAGAAGGGTCTGCCTTGCCTTTCATGGCTCTCATAGTCTGCCCCACCAGAAATCCCATAGCTTTCTCCTTCCCATTCCGGTAGTCGGCCACGGACTGGGGATTGGCCTCTAAAACGCCCTCTATGACCGTCCGCAATGCGCCTTCATCGCTGACCATCTTCAGTCCTTTTTCCTCCACATATGCCGCCGGATCCACATCCCTTGCAAAGATCGCTTCAAACACCGCCTTGGCCACGGTCCGGTTTACAACTCCCCTGTCCACCAGGTCAATCAGCTTTGCCAGATTGGCAGGTCCAAAAGACATATCCTGCGCATCCTGCTCATGTTCTTTCAAAAGCCGCATGGCCTCCACCATCAGCCAGTTGGATACCTCCTTAGGTTTCCCGCACAAGGCAACCGTCTCCTCAAACACATCGGCCATATGCTTGGAGGAAGTAAGGATTTCCGCGTCATACTCCGGAAGCCGAAACTCCTCTTGATACCGTCTCATCTTCTCCGGCTGAAGCTCCGGCTGCCTGTGGCGGATCTCTTTGATCCACTCATCGCTTATGACCACGGGCATCAAATCCGGATCCGGAAAATACCGGTAATCCTGGGCATCCTCCTTAGACCGCATGGCATAGGAATACTCCTTATTGTCATCCCACCGCCTGGTCTCCTGGATCACCATTTTCCCCTCCTCGATCAGCTCGATCTGCCTCCTTTTCTCCCCCTCAATCGCCCTGGCAATCGCTTTAAACGAGTTTAAGTTTTTCATCTCCGTCCTGGTGCCAAGCCGGGGACTCCCCGCCTCCCGCACCGACAAGTTCACATCCGCCCGCATGGAGCCCTCCTGCAGCTTGCAGTCCGACGCCCCCAGATACTGGATCATCATCCGCAGCTTATCCAGATAAGCCAGAACCTCGTCCGCATTCCTCATATCCGGCTCCGACACGATCTCGATCAGCGGCACCCCGCTTCGGTTAAAATCCACCAGGGAACAATCCTCCCACTCATCATGGATCAATTTCCCCGCGTCCTCCTCCATGTGGATCTCATGGATGCCGATCCTTTTTGTTCCCCCGGCCGTCTCGATCTCCACCCATCCGTCATGGCAGATCGGCAGATAAAGCTGAGAGATCTGGTAGTTCTGAGGATTATCCGGATAAAAATAATTTTTTCGGTCGAATTTACAGTACTGGTTGATCTGGCAGTTGGCGGCCAGCCCCACAGCCAGGGCATATTCCACCACCTGTCTGTTCAAAACCGGAAGGGCTCCCGGCATTCCCATACACACAGGGCATGTGTGGCTGTTGGGCGCTCCCCCAAACTCGGTTGAACACCCGCAGAAGATCTTTGTCTTGGTGGCCAGTTCCACATGGACCTCAAGACCGATCACCGTCTCATACTGTCTGCTCATCTATCTCCCCTCCCTGATCTGTTCAAATGTATAGGCTGCCCGGATGATCTTCTTCTCCTGGAAACAATCCCCTATCAGCTGCAGCCCAACAGGCAGCCCCTGCTTATCCTGCCCCCATGGCGCCGTCATGGCCGGAAGGCCCGCCAGGTTAACCGCTACGGTATAAATATCCCCCAGATACATTTTCAGAGGATCCCTCAAAGACTCCCCCAGCTTTGGCGCAGTGGTGGGAGCCGCCGGCCCCAGGATCATGTCATACTCCGCAAACGCCCTGTCAAACGCCTCCTTGATCAAAGCCTTTGTCCGAAGCGCTTTCAGATAATAGGCATCATAGTACCCGGAACTAAGCACAAAACTCCCCAGCATGATCCGCCGTTTCACTTCCGGCCCAAACCCTTGGGACCGGCTTTTCTTGTACATCTGGTGAAGCCCCTCATACTCCTTTGCCCGCAGCCCGTATTTTACCCCGTCAAACCGGGCCAGGTTGGAGCTGGCCTCTGCCGAGGCAATGACGTAGTAGGCGGGAATGGCATATTCCGTCAGGCTAAGATCAAATTCCTCCACCACAGCGCCCCGCTGCCGCATCTCCCCGGCTGCCTCCAAAACGGCCGCCCTTACCTCCTCGTCCAGACCTTCTCCCAGGTAATCCCTGGGGATCCCAATCCGCATGCCTTTTACGTCATCAACCAGCGCGCTGGTAAAATCCAGGTCCTTCCTGGGTATGGAAGTGCTGTCCTTATTATCATAGGAAGAAACTGCCTCCAAAACAGCCGCGCAGTCAGACACCGTTTTCCCTATGGGGCCTACCTGGTCCAGAGAAGAGCCGTAGGCAATAAGGCCATATCGTGATACCGTGCCATAGGTAGGCTTTATGCCTGTGACCCCGCAGAAGGAACTGGGCTGACGGATGGAACCTCCGGTGTCAGACCCCAGAGCGTAAAAACATTCCTTTGCCGCCACCGCCGCGCAGGAACCGCCGGAAGACCCGCCAGGTACATGCTCTGTGTTCCATGGATTTCTGGTCACCCCGAAAGCCGATGTCTCCGTGGTACTGCCCATGGCAAATTCATCCATATTGGTCTTCCCCAGGATCACCGCTCCGGCCTTCTCCAGATTCCAAACAGCCTCAGCCGTGTAAGGGGGAACAAAATTATATAAAATATTGGAACTGCATGTGGTTCTCAAATCTTTCGTACACAGATTATCTTTAACAGCCACAGGCACCCCGGCCAGAGGGCTGGTCAAAGCTCCCTCCTCGATCATAGCCTGCACCTTTTTGGCCCGCTCCACAGCTCTTTCCTCATCCACAACCGTCACGTAGGCGTGGATCGTTGGCTCCATCTCCTTAATCCGCGCCAGACATGCCTCCACTGCCTCCAAAACCGTTACTTCCCCGGATTTTATCTTTTTTCCCAGTTCCAGCGCGTTCAATTCCAATACGCTCATGCCGCCGCTCCTTTCCACTGCCGCCAGATTTTTACTGTTTTCCTCGCCAATGGCGGCACATGTATTCTGTTTTAGACTTTCTTTCACGCCGATCTCAAACCGCGATCTGCCAATCTGCCAATCTGCCAATTTGGTGATCCACCGATCTGCTCATTATTCCACCGTCTTGGGGACTTTAAAGGCTCCTTCTTTCTGCTCCGGAGCATTTTTCAACATATCCTCCCTGCCGTCCCCATTGGTGACCACATCCTGGCGAAATACATTATTCATGGAAAATACATGGGACATAGGCTCTGCGCCGGCAGTATCCAGCTCATTTAGTTTGTCAATATAGTCCAGCATCTTTCCCATATCCTTTTTGGCCTGCTCCTTCTCCTCCTTAGTAAGCTCCAGCTTTGCCAGGATCCCCACGTATTCCATGGTCTCATCCGTGATACTATTAGCCATGATCGTTCCTCCGTTTCATCTAAAATCAAAAGTCAGCGCCACCTATCCTATGATGTACTCTCGGAGTCTCTTTGCGCCTGTTTTTGTGAGATGATTTTTGTCAGATATGCATAAATTTATGAGGCGTACGTGGAACGTACATTGATTAAATTTATGTGCATATGACGGAAAATCAACCAATCTGCCGCAAAGGCAGACACAAGAGAGATTCCGACAATCTATTATGGCTCCAGCCGGTTTACATCACGCGCAAACAGCGTCGCCTCCCTCACATTCTGCTCATCCAAAAGTTTCATGGTCAGCCGCTCCAGCCCAATCCCAAGGCCCCCGTGAGGCGGCATCCCATACTTAAATATCATCAAGTACGCTTCCATATCCTCCGGCTCCATATGCCGTTTCTCCATTTTTGCCAGGATCTCTCTGTAGTCATGGATCCTCTGCCCTCCTGTGGTCACCTCCAGACCCCGAAACAGAAGGTCAAAGCTCAAAGTGAACCTGTCATCTGCCGGGTCATCCATAGCGTAAAATGGCCTTTTCTTACTGGGATAATGGGTCACGAACACGAAGTCGCTGCCATACTCCTCCTTAAAATACCTGCCGATCAGCAGCTCCTCCTCCGGTTCCAGATCATAAGGGTTCTTGATCTTTCGTCCATACTTCTCTGCCGCCAGCTCCTTGGCCCGGTCAAACCGCACCACGGGAATCTTTCCAACCTCCGGCAATGTTACATCCAGCATCTGGAGCTCCCTTTTGTACTCCCCCTCCAAAAGCCCCATGGCATACTGCAAAAATCCGGTCTCCATGGCCATCACATCCTCAAAGCCATCAATATAGCCCATCTCAAGATCCAGCCCCATGTACTCGTTGAGATGCCTGGCGGTATTGTGCTTCTCCGCCCGAAACACCGGCGCCACCTCAAACACCCGGTCAAACACGCCTACCATGGTCTGCTTATAAAACTGGGGACTCTGGGCCAATTCCGCCTTTTTGTTAAAATAATCCAGCCGGAATACATTGGAACCGCCCTCCGCCCCTCTGGCCACAATCTTAGGCGTGTGAATCTCCGTAAACCCCTGGCCGTGGAGAAAATCTCTAAATCCCCGGACAATCCCTTCCTGGATCCGAAATTTTGCCCGCTCCCGCACGTTCCGCAGGGAAACCGGACGCATTTCCAGACGCGCCTCTAAAGACGCCTGCATTTTATATTTATGGATGGCAAGGGGCAGAACCTGGTCCGGCTCTGACAGCACCTTAACCGCCTCTATGTGAATCTCAAAGCCATGGGGCGCCCGCGGCTCCAAAGCTACCTTTCCCGTTACCTCCACAGCTGCCTCTTCCTTTAAAATCTTTCGATCAAAATCTGTTTTCCCCTCTTCATACACGCACTGCACCAGCCCATCGGCTTTTCTTAGGATCACAAACGCTACTTCACCCATGTCTCGGATGTTGTGAACGCTGCCGTTTATTTTCACGGACCTTCCCTCATAATCTCCCTGGGCGATCTGACCGATATCCAGCGTTTTCTTCTCCCTTACACCTGTTAAAAATTCCATATCGCACTCTCCTTACCTGAATGTAATCTGTTTCGATCCCGGGTGGGGATGAATGCCAAACCATATGTTTGTACGAAAAAAATCCCGCCCCGGAATACTGTTACATACTCCGGGACGGGACATCATATGCTGCAAGAAAAGCGTCGCGCATCGTGCTCCGCGGTACCACCCGCATTGAGAACGGCTCCATGCAAAAGCCGAAACTCCACTCTTGACATGTAACGAATGTCAGACGGGTATCCCTACTGATGAGCCTCTGGCACATCGCGCGCCAGGACGGCCCTGTATTCAGAATACCGGCTCCGGAGTGTTCCCTTATTGCCTGGCCCAACGCGATGGCGCTCTCAGTCGGTGACGCCGTCTTCCTGTTGAAGTTCCTGGGGCAAGAGTCTCCTTCCCAGCCTTTCTCATGCTTTGCCGCATTAAATTGATCTTATATTAACATAACCTGTTTCCCATTGCAATATCTATTTTCCACAAATGAGCAGGTTTTCTTTTTTAACATGCAGGCTTTGCCGGAAGTTAGCCTTGACCAACCTATGGAACAGAGCCTAAACTATGGATAATTTTATGATAAATCTGCGGTGGACTTACAAAAGATCACGAATCACCTGCAATACTATCCACCAGACCAGGAGGTATGATATGTCACTTTTCGAACTGTTTTTCATTGCCGTGGGCCTGTCCATGGATGCCTTTGCCGTCTCCGTCTGCAAGGGGCTGTCCATGGGGAAGATGAATCACAAGCACGCCCTTATTATCGGGCTGTATTTCGGCGGCTTCCAGGCCATGATGCCCTTCTTCGGATACCTTCTGGGAGCCCGCTTCCAGGATGCCATAACAGCCTATGACCACTGGATCGCCTTTTTCCTTCTGGCTGTTATCGGCGGCAACATGGTAAAAGATGGCCTGGGAGCAGATGAGGATTCCTGCGACGCGTCTGTGGCATTTAAGGACATGGTTGTCCTGGCCGTGGCCACAAGCATCGACGCTTTGGCTGTAGGGGTCACCTTTGCCTTTCTTAAAGTCAGTATTGTGCCTGCGGTGTCCTTTATCGGCGTCATTACCTTCCTTCTGTCCATGGCCGGAGTGAAGGTGGGAAATGTGTTTGGGTGTAAATATAAATCCAGGGCGGAATTAGCGGGAGGGGTTATTTTGATCGTGCTGGGGGGGAAGATTTTGGTGGAGCATTTGTTTTTTTAAAGCGTGTTTGATGATTGTTGGAGAAATACCGCACAGTGACGGCAATCATCTGTTTTTTTTCCTCGTCGATTGGGTAAAGCGCGGTATAATTCTCCACCAGCAACTGACGATATCCGCAGTTTGCATAAATTCCCCGCCTGCGTTCCGGGCAGCGCAAACAGAGCAAAAACGTCCCCAATACTTTTTCATACATTAATGCCAAATTCGGCTCGATGCCGTACCTTATATTTCGTGCCGATCGCCTTGATTGCTGCCGTTCCCACAATGACGCTTTCAACTATGGCCCCTCAAAGTCATCCCCATTATCTGTGCAATACCCTAAGCAGAAAAATATTTTCTCATTTCATATTGTTTAACAAATACATCAAATCCCATTCTCCTCAAAAAGGCGTTTAATTCCTGATCCCATTTTACTTTCTGGAACAGCTATATCTTTGCCATCAAATCCATATCGCTCATTTCCAATTCCACTTCTATATTCTATTTTGTATGAATTTTTGAAAGTAACACAATACTTTCCACATGAACTGTCCCCCCAAACATATCACACCCCCTAACCTTCCTAACCTCATACCCCCTATCGCACAAATATCGCAAATCCCTAGCCAGCGTAGCCGAATCGCAGCTAACATACACCACCCTCTCCGGCCCCATCTTCACGATAGTCTCCAAACACTTCTCATCGCACCCCTTCCTTGGCGGATCCACCACGATCACATCCGCCTGGCCGCCGTTTTTCTTATACCACTCCGGCAATACCTCCTCGGCCTTTCCCACAAAAAACTCCACATTATCAAACCCGTTTAACCTTCCGTTCTCCCTGGCATCCTCAATAGCCTGGGGTACGATCTCCACCCCGTAGACCTTCTTTGCTTTCGGCGCCAGAAAAAGGGAGATCGTCCCGATACCGCAGTACAGATCCCACACCACCTCATTGCCCGTAAGCCCCGCATACTCCAGCGCCGTCCCATACAGCTTCTTTGTCTGCGCCGGATTCACCTGATAAAAAGACTGGGGGGAAATCCGGTACTTCACATCCCCGATCTGATCCGTAATAAATCCCGGGCCGTAGATATGGACCGTCTCCTTTCCCATAATCACATTGGTCTTCTCCATATTGATATTATAAGAAATACTGGTCATGCCCTCCATTTCTGTTAACCGTTCCACCAGTTTTCCCGCCTTTGGCAGATTCCTTCCGTTGATCACCAGGCACACCATCAGTTCTCCCGTATAAAATCCCTTGCGGATCAGAGCATGGCGTACAAGCCCCTTGTGTACCTCTTCATCATAAGCCTCAATATGATACTGATCCATAAAGCCTTTGATCATCCCCAGGATCTCCCGGTTTTCCTCCACTCCCAGGAGACAATCCTCCTGGGGAATGATCTTGTGGGTCCTTCCCGCAAAAAAACCGGTCACCGTCCTCCCGTCCTTATCCCTGCCAAAAGGAAACTGACCCTTATTGCGGTACCGCCATGGATCCTCCATGCCCATGATCGGCAGAAATTCCGCATATCTCCCCTTCTGATCCCCACGATCCCCGCTTTCCTCTCCCGCTCCCAGTCTCCCTTCCTCTGGGCCATCACCAACCCGCCGCAGGTTCTCAATCTTTCCGATCCGCGTCAGATTATGAAACACCTTATTCTCCTTAAACCGCAGCTGTTCCTCATAGCTCATGGCCTGGAGCTGACAGCCTCCGCACTGCCTGGCCACGGGACATGCCGGTTCCACCCTGGCTGCGGAAGGCTCCACCACCCGTATAAGCCTTCCGTAACCATAAGACTTCTTCATCTTCATGGCCGCGGCCTCCACCACATCCCCGATCACCGTATCCTTAATAAACCATGTATACCCGTCGGTCTTTCCGATCCCTGCCCCATCATCGCTCATATCCTCAATGGTTGTGAAAAACACGTCATTCTTCTTAATCTCCATATAAACACCTGTCCTTTTTTCTATTTCCGGGTAGAAAGAAATTCTTTCTCTGTTTCTTAAGAATTACTTCCAGAATTTTACACATCTTTTATGGAATCAACAAACTCTATTCACAATTCCCTGTTATTATATAACCATGATATCGATAAGATATTAACGGCCAGGACAACGGCAGGATCACCTGCCTCCCAGGCCGGAACCCTTATAAAATGAGGCAGGCGGCAACCAGCGCGCAACCGTTGCCAGCCTCGACAAACAACTCAAGCAGCCCTCCTGCTTTTTAATATAGATAGGAAGATAACAAACGGAGCTTTGGAAAAACAGATGCGTTTTCATCTCTTTTTCCAAGGCTCCGTTTCCCCATGCTCAATATTCCGTCGTCCTGCGTATATTCGTCTCAAACAGCTTATTATACCCCAGCCATCCCGGATTATCTCCGCCGGTTTTCAGCGCTTCTATCATGGTCTCCATCTTAGCGTCCGTATTATCCGCGAAATTAAGGGCCAGCGCCTCCAAAAGCGCAGGTTTCTTAGGGGACCCGTACTCCAATTCCCCGTGGTGGGATAAAATACAGTGCTTCAATTCCGATTCCAGTTTCTTTGGGAAACCCTCGATCCCCCGCATCTTCTCCGTCAGCATCTCCGTGCCGATAACGATATGGCCCAGAAGCTGTCCGTCGTCCGTGTAATCATTCTCCGGAAACACAGACAACTCCTTCATCTTCCCGATATCATGGAACATGGCCGCAGCCACCAGAAGATCCCGGTTCAAACCGGCATAAAACCCGGCAAAATAATCACACAGCTTCACCACTCCCAAAGTATGCTCCAAAAGCCCGCCTACAAATCCATGGTGAACGCTTTTGGCCGCGCTGTGGACCCTAAATTCTTTGATAAACTTCTGGTCCTCTATGAAAAAAGCGGATGCCAGTTTATTAAGATAAGGATTCTGGATGGACTTCACATACCCGGTCAGTTCCTCATACATCTGCCCGATATTCTTGGAGGACACCGGAAGATAATCGGCAGGCGAATACTCGCCCTCATCCGCCCGGCGGATCCTCTTTATGTTCAGCTGATTGGCATTCTGGAAAACGGTCACATCCGCGTCCACATGGACATAGTTCATCACCTCAAAATAACTTACCCCCGGAGAACTTAGATCCCATATTTTCGAATCAATAGTCCCGGTCTTATCCTGAAGCACCAGATTGCCGTACTCCTTTCCCGACTTTGTCAGGGAAATCTGCTTACTCTTGCATAGGTATACCTCTGAGATCCGCATCCCCTCCCGCAGCGTGTCAATATACTTCATTTCCTTTGCCCTCCATTCTCAATTCCGAGAGGCAACAGTTCAGATACTCCCTGAACTGTTACGGCATACGGCCATTTAGAATCGCCTGCAGCGATCATCTGGCTCCAACACTCACCTCATATTCTAATTCTTTATATTCATCGATCCCCCGTCTTTGAACCACTACCGTAACAACCGCGCCGCTGGTCAGAATTTCCATCTGATTCTGGTAATCTTTCATAGTGGATATATCCTGGCCCCCAACGCCTACGATGATATCCCCATTCTGGATGCCCGCATCATACGCAGGCCCATCGGGGATGCACTCGGTCACATAGATCCCCATGGGAACTCCCTCCAGAGCTTTGGCGCTGCTGACCTCCTGCCCCCGGATCCCCAGATAGGGAATCGGCTGCCCGTTGGACATTTTCTCCAGCACAGCCTTGTAATCGGAAATAGCCATGGCAATGGTCAGACCTGACGCGCTTTCCTCATCATAAGCCCCGGTGACCCATCCCACAACCTCGCCGCTGGTATTGATCAGAAATGTGCCTGCCTTGGCGTTGCTCTTGATGTCCGCATACAAAAGACGAGTCGCCCCGTCCGACACCTGCACATTCTTTGCCACATAGGAAATATTTCCGTAGGCGATGGAATGGACTACTCCTGCGGGAGCGCCCAGGGCCGCCACCGGATCTCCCTGCTTCATGCTGTAGGAATTGCCCAGCTTTAAAGCCGTTATCTCCATGACCGTATCCTCTTCCAGCTGGTCCGCTCCGACGCTGACAATAGCCATCCCGGATAGGGTATCCTTTTGTTTTATGATTCCGTCCGCTTCACTTCCGTCCGCAAATGTCACTTTAATAGAGTCTGCCTGCTCCACCGCCCCTTCCGGCGTAAGGATGAGAAATTCCTGACCTGTGGACGCAATGATAACGCCTGCGAAGAGTCCTGCCGTCTCCACCGGATTGTCAAACCAGTCCACCTCCCGCTTAACGGAATGGACCTCCACAATCCCTCTGTCCGCTTCCTGGATCACTTCCCGCATCGTTCCATACAACGTATTGATATCTCTCACGGAATGGGTGTAATCCTCCAGAACAGACTGTATCACCTCTTCCAAAGGCTCCGTTTCTGTCTCCGTCTCCGCGCTGCTCTCTTCTTCGTCAGATTCCGGCATATCTCCAGAACTGGTCTCCGTCTGCTCCCCGTCATCCGGCTCCGTCATGTCCTCCAGAGAACTATCTGCCCCTGTCTGGGCATTGCCCGGCTGGGTGTCGCCGGGATCGTCCTTGGGGATCGTGATCATGATGCTTTCCTCCGTAGTCTGAGGCTCCAGATACCGCCTGGCCAGAGGAGTTACCACAGCATAACTGGCTCCTGCTGCAGTACCGCCTAACACCGCAATAAACAGCCAGGCCAAAAATCTCCCTGCAGCCTGCTTTCTGGTCATAGGCGGCTTTGCGATCTTTTCCCGTATAAACTGACGCTTTCTGCTGGGTTCTTTTTCTGGACTGTTCAGTTCCGGCATACACACCCTCCTCTCTCGGGCCTGTCCTATGGCGCATCAGATCCCTGTATCACTCCTGCATCATCCTCACTGCCTGGGCAAATCCGTCTTCCTCATTGCTGCTCACAATAGTCCCTGCCAGCTCCTTAATCTTGTCACAGGCATTGGCCGGAGCGTAGGAATTTGGAAAACGCTCAAAAAGGGAAAGGTCGTTCATCCCGTCCCCGATCACCATGACCTCATCCCTGGAAAGTCCCCTCATGGCAATCACTTTCTCTAAGATATACCCTTTCTGGGCTCCCTTATCCGTGACCTCCACATTGTCCTCAAAGGAAGATAAAAACGATATGCCCTCAATATGTTCCAGACTTTTTTTAGCTTCCTCCATCTCCTGCACGCCTGAAAATCCTTCTACTTTTATAATGTCCCGGCCACCGCTTAAAAATTGGTCAAAATCATCGATTTTCTGAAGATGATTGCACGGCATGAACCTTTGTTTGCCGTTCTTTTCAAACTCCGCCTCTTTTGTCCCGAACCTGGACTTGCTCCTGTTAATGAACCGGTCTCTGACAAAAGAAGGCTCATACCCTGTGTAAAATCCGTCCGTGGCAAATATCATGTAGGGGATCTGACGGCTTTTAAAAACTTCCACCACAGCCTTCACCACAGCCTTTTTCATATAACAGCTCATAAGGATGGCGCCTTCCCGGTCCACATACTGAGAACCGTTTCCCAGGATCGCTTCACATTTCAAATGATAATCATCCAAAATGGAATACACGCCTCTGTAGTCCCGCCCTGACGCGATCACAAACTCTATCCCTTTCTCTTCCAGCTCATGGATCGCTTCCAGATTACCCGGAGAGATCCCCGTTTTTCTGCTTAAAAGAGTACCGTCCATATCGCTGACAACCATCTTGACCACTGCTGTTTCCTCCCGCCGTTAAACTGATCTTTCACAACTGTATTCTGAAAGAATTTTATCACGCCTGCAAAAGAATGGCAATCATTTTGACATTTTTTCGACATATTTTTATAATGAAACTAAAAAACGGCCGTAACATCAAAAAGAGGAGAGCCTGTACACCTCTGATCTTCCGGCCTTTTGGTGCCACGCTCTCCGCTTTCATGTTTTGCCCTAATGATTTACTTTCTTTTATTTCGCGCCCTCTAGCGCTGCTGCCACTGCCTCCATAATACCATTGCTGGTGTTGGTTGCTCCGGATACCGCGTCTACCTCATGGGTCTGATTCGCGATGATATCCTGTATCACGCCTTTCTCTGCCGCTTCGTAGATACCTTCCGTCTCTCCATGCTGCTTTAAGGCCACGGAAACGATATTGCCGCCTTCAACCGTCACTTCCACAGTGATATCTCCGTTATTGCCCTTACCGGTTCCCTCGTACACACCGTCCTTAAAGTTTCCCTGTACTGTGGGAACCACGCTCTCTTCGCCGTCCTGGGCAGCGATCTCCGCCTCTGTATGTCCGCCGTTGGCCGTTACATAGTCCTCGGCCGCCGTACCGGCAATACGTCCGAATACCACAATATCCGTAACCGCGTTGCCGCCCAGGCGGTTTGCGCCGTGTACGCCTCCCGTGATCTCTCCTGCCGCAAACAGGCCGGGGATCGGAGTGTTGTCTTCTTTAAGAACTTCTGTGTTGGTATTGATCTTTACGCCGCCCATGGTGTGATGGATCGCAGGCGCGCACAGAGCTGCGTAGTACTTGGGCTTGTCAAGGGCAAGCTCCATGCTCTCCCTTCCAAATTCCTCATCTTTGCCTGCCGCCTGATACCCTGTATAGGTTTTCACAGTCTCTGCCAAAGCCTTGCCGTCCACACCGATGGCTTCGCCCAGGGCTTCCGGCGTGTCCGCTTCCGTAACGATACCGGCCTTAATGTAGGACTCAATGGCTGCCAGACTCTCTCTCACCGCCTGGTCGAACACCAGGTAGCACTGGCCGTCGGTCTGCTCTAAGATGGCCGCAGACACCACATCCCTTGTTTCCAGCTCGTTGCAGAAACGCTTGCCTTCTTTATTTACCAGGATCGCTCCGTTGCCGCGGACGCCCTCCGTGTACATGGTCTGGGTATCCGGGTTCACGGTCGGATGGGTCTGGATCTGCTCCATGTCAACCAAAGCCGCTCCCAGATCCTTTGCCATGGTGATGCCGTCGCCGGTGGCGCCTGCGTGGTTGGTGGTGCCAAACCCGGCCAGATCCGCCTTGTATTCCACTACCATATCCGAATTGGCTCCAAAACCGCCGGTTGCCAAAACCACAGCCGTGCAGTCAATGGTAAACGCCTTACCGTCTTTGTCTGTTCCTGTAACACCGCATACCTTGCCGCTGTCGTCAACCAGGATCTTCTCGGCTGCGGTCTCCAAAAGCACCGGGATCCCCAGCTCCTCTGCCTTGGCGTTAAGCGCCTTTACAAGCATGGGGCCTACCGCTGATGTGTCGGTGGGTCTGTGGATACGCTTAACGCTTGCTCCGCCGAACTGTCCCACCACGCTTAAATCTCCGCCGATCTCATTGACCCAGTCCACCGCGTCCACGGAATTCTCCGCCATAACGGTTACCAGTTCCTTGTCATTTAATTCCTTCCCGCCTTTCATGGTGTCTTCCACAAAAAGTTCTACGGAATCCTCGATCCCCTCTGCCTTCTGATAGGATGTCCCCGCCGCGTTAAGGCCGCCTGTGGACCGGGTAGTGTTGCCGCCTGTAATGGGCATCTTCTCTAAGACCACCACATCCGTGGCTCCGTCCTGGACTGCCTGGATAGCTGCCGTCAAACCGGCGCCGCCGCCGCCGATCACCACGATATCCGCCTGCTGGTTATCGTCTGTTTCCTCCGGTTCGGCCTCCGTAGTCTCCTCCTTTGTGGTCTCCTCCTTGGCCGCTGACTCTGTGGTCGTCTCCGCTGCGGACCCTGCCGCCGTAGTGGCGTCGGCAGCCTGCCCGCCGCATGCTGCCAGAGACAGGACCATCGACCCGGCTAAAACCGCGGCCATAAGTTTCTTTCCTGATCTTCTCATAACTTATCCTCCTATTTCTCTCAAAAACTGCATTCATAAGTCTATCACTCTAAGAAAATGATGTCAAATAAATCTTTCTCTTTTGGAAATTTTTTTCATATCAAACCACCCGTTTGAAATTTTCCGCAAAAATTCTAGCTGTATTTGTTCTTTTTATGGTATACTGTTAGAGAGACTCTGCAGGCTGAATAAAAACCGAATCATTCAATAAGGAATAAGCATCTATGAATACAAAATCATTAAAAACTTTAGAATATGACAAGATCATTTCCCAGCTGGAGGAGTACGCCTCCTCCCCTCTTGGAAAACAGCTGTGCCATGATCTCCTCCCTTCCGTGGATATCAACGAGATCCGCAGCTCCCAGGCCGAGACCACGGATGCCCAAACCCGGGTCCGCCAGAAAGGGAGCCTTTCTTTTTCCGGTTTAAAGGATGTAAGGGATTCTTTAAAGCGGCTGGAGATCGGCAGCGCCTTAAGCATCACGGAACTGTTATCTGTCAGTTCCATGCTGACCATTGCCGCCAGGGCCAAAGCTTACGGGCGGCACGAGGAGTCGGAACTTCCCGATGACTCTTTAGAGGAGATGTTCCGCATTCTGGAACCTCTGACGCCTCTGAACACGGAGATAAAGCGGTGTATCCTGTCAGAGGAGGAGATCAGCGACGATGCCAGCCCGGGACTGCGCCACGTCCGCCGCTCCATGAAAGTCATCAATGACCGGATACACACCCAGTTAAACGCATTGCTCAACTCCAACCGCTCCTACCTTCAGGACGCGGTCATCACCATGCGGGACGGGCGCTACTGTCTGCCTGTAAAAGCCGAGCATAAAGGCCAGGTATCCGGCATGGTCCATGACCAGTCTGCCACAGGCTCCACGCTGTTCATTGAGCCTATGGCCATTATCCAGCTGAACAATCAGCTTCGGGAACTGGAAGCGCAGGAGAAAAAAGAGATCGAAGCCGTGCTGGCGGACCTGAGCAATCAGACCGCTCCCTATGCCCAGGAGATACGCGCCGATCAGGAGCTTCTGGCAAAGCTGGACTTTATTTTTGCCAAGGCCGCCCTCTCCAGACATTACCGGGGCAGCGAGCCTATTTTCAACACTGACGGTTACCTGAATATCAAAGACGGCCGCCATCCCCTTCTGGATCCGGCCAAAGTAGTGCCTATCAATATCCATCTGGGTAAAGATTTTGACCTTCTGGTCGTAACCGGGCCAAACACCGGCGGCAAGACCGTCTCCTTAAAAACCGTGGGCCTGTTCACTCTCATGGGACAGGCAGGTCTGCATATCCCTGCCTTTGACGGGTCCCAGCTGGCGGTATTCGAGGAAGTTTTCGCCGATATCGGGGATGAGCAGAGTATTGAGCAGAGTCTCAGCACGTTCTCCGCTCATATGACCAATATCGTATCCATCTTAGATCAGGCCGACAGCCGCTCCTTATGCCTTTTCGACGAGCTTGGAGCCGGCACCGACCCGACGGAGGGAGCCGCCCTGGCCATTGCCGTGCTAAGCTTTCTCCACAACATGAAATGCCGCACCATGGCCACCACCCATTACAGCGAATTAAAAGTCTACGCCCTCACTACTGCCGGCGTGGAAAACGCGTGCTGTGAATTCAGCGTGGAAAACCTACAGCCCACATACCGGCTTCTCATCGGCATTCCCGGCAAAAGCAACGCCTTTGCCATCTCAAAGAAGCTGGGGCTTCCCGACTTCATCATTGAGGAGGCCAAGAACCATCTGGAATCCAACGACGAGACCTTTGAGGATTTGCTGGCCCACCTGGAGGAGAGCAGGCTGACCATCGAGAAAGAGCAGGAGGAGATCCGCCTTTACAAAGAGGAAGCGGCGAAGCTGAAAGCCCGCCTTGCCCAGAAGGAGGAACGCTTGGATCAGCAGAAGGATAAGCTTCTGCGCAAAGCCAACGAGGAGGCCCAGCGGATCTTAAGCGAAGCCAAGGAGACGGCAGACCAGGCTATTAAGAATATCAACCGGTTGGGAACTTCCTCCGGTTCTGCCAAAGAACTGGAGGCGGAACGAGCCAAACTCCGGGAAAAGATGAACCAGGCTGACCAGAAGCTGGCCGTCAAGACCAAAGGGCCAAAGAAAACCGTTTCCGCCAAGTCCCTGCGCATCGGGGACAGCGTCCGGGTATTATCCCTGAACTTAAACGGAACGGTCAGCACCCTTCCCAACAGCAAAGGGGACTTGTATGTGCAGATGGGCATTCTCCGCTCCCAGGTCAATGTTAAGGATCTGGAACTGATCCCCGACTCTATGGATACGGTTTCCGGCGCCCCAACGGCAAAGCAAAAGACCGGAAGCGGAAAGATCAAGATGTCCAAATCCTTTGCCGTGTCGCCGGAGATCAATCTTATCGGCATGACCACGGATGAAGCCGTTCCCATGCTTGATAAATATCTGGACGACGCCTACCTGGCCCACATGCCCCAGGTGCGGGTGGTCCACGGACGGGGAACCGGCGCCCTGCGGGCCGCTGTCCACAAAAAGTTGAAAAAGCTGAAATATGTAAAAGAGTTCCGCCTTGGCGAGTTTGGCGAAGGGGATACAGGCGTTACCATTGTGATTTTTAAGTAGGAGGTAATTCAATGGCAGAAAAACAACGGGTGCTTATCGTTGACGATGATGCCAATATTGCGGAGCTGATCTCGCTCTATCTGACAAAAGAATGTTATGAAACATTGATCGTATATGACGGGGAGGAGGCCCTTCGGGTATTTCGGGAATTTAACCCCAATATTATCCTTCTGGATCTGATGCTTCCGGGTATCGACGGATATCAGGTATGCCGGGAGCTGCGGACCTCCTCCCAGGTCC
>Ga0137308_101307_pt1 | contig 17745 bp, 13 predicted proteins | sample Inofrocosms_June_FD_97181 | JGI IMG/M metagenome (GOLD analysis project Ga0137308, IMG submission 97181) | Mouse cecal microbial communities from Vienna, Austria - N-Acetylneuraminic and N-Acetylglucosamine D2O microcosms_June | ecosystem: Host-associated > Mammals > Digestive system > Large... | reverse complement strand
CCGCCATATCGAACATAACCGCGTTCATCAGCACTTCCCTGGTGATCAGCTCAGACGGCTTCCGTCCCGCCTTCACAAGCTCCACCGCATATGCTCCTGCCTCCCTCGCCTTCCTAAGCTTCGCATTATCAGACGCAGGGATCGTTGATGTCCCCGGAAGGACCAGATTCAGTACCTCTCCCAGCATCTGCATGGTGTTGGCCGTTCCCATGGACGGGCAGGCCCCGAACGAAGGACATACACTGTCCTCAAGTCCGAACAATTCCTCCTCTGCCGCACCTGAGAACCGCGCCGTATCCAGATCCGCCTCCACGACCGTCTTCCCGCAGTACTGCCCGGGCTGCATGGAACCGCCCGTCACCACCATAGACGGAATATCAAGCCGCATGGCCGCCAGATAACAGCCGGCGATAATATTATCACAGGACGCCACCATAACAAGTCCGTCGAAATTATGTACCCTCGTGACGAATTCAACGGACATGGCGACGATATCCCTTCCCACCTGTTCGTACTTGAGTTCTTCCGCCCCATTGGCGATATTCCCGCAGGTCGCCGGAATCCCGAATTCCACCGGAACGCCGCCTGCCGCCCAGATCCCTTCTTTTACGGCTTCTGTGATCTGGCGCAGATGCGCCGACCCCGGCGAACCGGCCATATATGAATCAGGCACGCCGATATGCGGCTTCCTCCTGATATCCTTATCCGAATATCCTGCCGCTTTCATCATCACACGTCTGTGAGCCGCTTCCGCCCCATTCCAATATTCTGTACTCATAGTTCTCCTCCTGGTAAAATTTCTCTATCTCTATAATAAATAAAAACGGCAGATAAATAAACTTAAAATTATTTATCTGCCATATAAGTTTTGCTTATAAGATTGTTATTTTGCCGGCTGTCTGGATGCCGTCACCCGGTTAAATGCTATCACGAATAGAACACCCTTGACCATCGACGACAGCGTCAATGCCCACCAGATACCGTTTAAGGACAGAGGCGTCGCACAGAGCGCGACCGCAAGCGGTATCCTGGCTCCGGTGAACACAATACTGATCATACTGCAAAGCTTCGTCCTTCCAAGCCCGGACAGCGCACCCACCGTCATCAGCTCCACACTCATGAAAGCTTCGCTGAGCCCAACGATCCTCATGTAGTCCACCGATATCCCGATCACGTCCGCCTCGTGGAAGAAGATCCGTGAGATCGGCCCCGGAAGCAGGACGAAAGCCAACGTGATCAGTGTTCCCCATATGGCGATCGAAAAGAATGAGATCCTATATCCCTTCCGTACCCGTTCCATCTGCCCCGCTCCGTAATTCTGCGCGGCAAACGCGTTGATCGCCGCAGCGAATCCATCCGCCGTATTCCAGGAAACCGCCTCTACCTGACCGCCCACACGCTGCACTGCTACGGCCCCCGGCCCAAAGACCGCCACCATCCTTGTCAGCACCATGGAGATCATACAGTACACCGTCCCCTGTACCGCCGTTGGAAAGCCGATTCGGAAGACTCCCCTGTAGAACTTGCCTTCTGTCCGACTATGCAGTCTGATACCATGCAGCACATTATCCGTATTATGCTTCTTAACGGCGCCCAAGATCATCACGAGCATCACGATAAACTGAGCCGACACCGTTGCGAGCGCAGCCCCGATCACCTCCAGCTTCGGAAATGGACCGATCCCAAGGATCAATACCGGATCCATGATCATATTGATGACAAGCCCGATCAAATTGGCATAAAGAGGCGTCTTAGAATCCCCCTGCGCCGTATAGATCCCCGTCAGCACGACCGTCATATAGGAAAATATCACGCAGCCGCAGGTAATCCTCATATAGTTCTCGGCATAGCGGACCGTCTCTGCATCTCCCAGATGGAACGCCGCCACCAGCTCTTCCGTAAATACCACGCTGACCAGCGCAAATAATGCTCCGAACAGCAATGTAAGATGGAGAGCTGCACGGGCATATTCTCCGGCCTCATCCTTCCTGCCGCGCCCGAAAGACTGCGCCACATTCACCTGTGCCCCCATCCGCGCAAGCGACGATAGTCCCTGGGAAAGCCACACATACATACCGCCCACACCTACTCCGGCCACTGCTTTAGAACCAAGCAGCCCAATCCACGCCATATCCGTAATACTGTAAACAGTGTTTAAAAAAGACGACGCCATGATCGGCACCGCCAGTGTAACCAGAGACTTAAGGATCGGTCCCTCCGTTAAACACACCTGTCTGTTTCTGCTCATCTCATCACTCTCTCTAAAAATATTGTCTGACTGTAAATCACACTTCCTCTATTCTAACATATGTTTTCGTTGAATTCTACTTGTATTTTCCCCATTTTAAATCCATAATGATATCCATTGAACGAAAAAAAGATTCTGGAAGTTGTTGTGTGACAGACAAACTCCTCCTGTGAGCGTTCAGGAGGAGTTTGTCTAATCTGGGGGGTAATGAACTGCAAAGAATAATTTCTTTTCAGTTCTCAAATCGAAACAGAGATCTTAACCAATCTCTCTGGTATACGTCTTAAGCCATTCCTTCTCTTCTTCATTCAGATAAGGAGAAACCTTCTCATAAACGGTCTTATGATAGGTATTCAATAACTTTTTGTCTTCCTCGGACATAATATCCGGATTCACAGCATCTAAGTCCATCGGAATGTATGTGATCGGCTCAAAATACATGAACTGTCCGTATTCATTCTGTTCGCCCTTGCACACAAGAAGCTCATTTTCAAGCCTCACTCCGTGAGAGCCTTCGATATAGATTCCCGGCTCGTCGGTCACGATCATGCCTTCCTCGAAAGCATGTGAATCATCGGCACGGTACCGCCACCGGATTCCTGCAGGACCTTCGTGTATGTTCAGAAGGTATCCTACTCCATGCCCCGTACCATGGTTGAAATTCAGCCCTCTGTCCCAGAACGGTTTTCTTGCCAGGATATCCAGGTTCATTCCGATACAGCCTTCAAGGAATCTCGCGCTTGCAAGCTGAAGGTTACTGATCGCAACCAGGGTAAAATGATCCTTCATTACCTGCGGGATCTCTCCTAATGCATAAGTTCTGGTAATATCCGTAGAGCCTTCATAGAATCCTGCCCCCGTATCCGTAAGGAATAAGCTTCCCTCACAGAGTTCCACGTCCGTCTCAGGGGATGAGGAATAATGGCACATAGCGCTATGTTCCCCGAATGATGATATCGGCTCGAAGCTTGGACGGATGAAGTTCCCCATTTCTTTACGAAATTCATCGAGCTTATCTGACGCGCTCATCTCCGTAATCTTGATCTTTCCTATGTTTTCCTTCAGCCATTTCATGAACCTGACATGTGCAACACTGTCTTTGATCTCTGCTTTGCGGATATTCTCGATCTCTGCCGGATTCTTCATCGCCTTAAACAAAACTTCCGGATTCGCACGCTCTGCCTTCTTCACATTCTCTGGAATATTGCTGTAGAGCGCATAATTCAGTTTCGCAGGATCGATCAGTACCGTCTCTTCTCCGCCAAGCTTCCTGATATCTTCATAGATATCATTATATGGATGAACGGTGATTCCATCTTTCGCAAAACTTGCCTTGATCTCATCATTCAGCTTCGCTTCATCCATGTAAACCTTCATCCCATTCTCTGTGATGATCGCATAGGACAATACCAGCGGGAAGAATTCAATATCATTTCCGCGGATATTCAAAGTCCAGCAGATATCATCCAATGTAGTAAGCACATGTGATGCGGCGCCGCACTCCTTCATGACCTCGCGGATACGACCAAGCTTACTCTCCGTCGTCTCCCCGGTATACTTGATATCCAGGGCAAATGCAGGCTCTCTTGAAAGCTCCGGGCGATCCTTCCAGATCTGATCGATTAGGTCTTCCCCATAGAACACCTTGCCCTTCTTCTCTTCTGCCATCTCCTGATACCCGCAGCCTTCTGCCATTGTAACCACGCGCCCGTCGAATCCAATGGTGCCGCCTTCTGCAATCGTCTGCTTCACATACTCATCTAAAGTCGGAACCCCAGGCTCTCCCATCTTCATCAGCTCGACACAGGATCCCTCAAGCTGCGCCGCCGCCTGGATAAAATACCTTCCATCTGTCCACAGCTTTGCTTCTTCTTTTGTGATCACCGCGGTTCCCGCCGAACCAGAGAATCCGGTGATATATTTTCTTGCTTTGAAATATTCTCCCACATATTCGCTCTGATGAAAATCAGCCGTAGGAACGATATAGATATCTATTCCCTTTTCTTCCATTAATTTGCGCAGAGCCGCAATTCTTTCATTTATATTCATTGACTTCTCCTCTAATCAACTAATGCCGACAGCTTCTTATCCATGGCAATCATTATAACGGCCGCAACAAAGGAAACTACAGCGATTCCAATACATGCCCACTTAAATTCAATATTTCCGCCAAACAAGATTCCATATACCGGTCCATAGCTCTTAGCCGCAATAAATGTTGCAAATCCCCACATAGACATCATGATTGCGAGATAACGGCTTGGAGAATATTTACTGATGAAGGAATGTCCAAGCGGTGAGAAGAACATCTCTCCAAGTGTCAGAAGGAATGCAAATACGATCAGCCACAGTACGCTTGCCTTATTACTTCCACGGGCAATATCAATAATCGCATAGAAGATGTATCCCAAGCCAATAATCGCAATACCAAGCCCCGTCTTGCGGAACAAACTCATATCACCCTGAGGCCTTGCGGCAAGCTTATTCCACAATGCCGCTGTCACAGGACCAAGAACTACACAGAAGAAGGAATTTGCCGCGTCAAACCACGTGGACGGAACTTCATACCCCGCAACAACCCAGTTCATATTCTCTGCCCAGTAAAAATATACCGGCATATATCCAAGATACCAGAAGATCCAGAATATAATGGAAAATCCTGATGCAATGATGATTGCCCCGATACGCTTCTTTTCATTGGATGTAAGCGGTGCCTTCTGTCCTGCTTCAAGCTTCGCCTGCTTCTCTGCTTCTAACTCCTCTGCCGTCTTCGTCTTCTTAAACGGAAGCTTACCTACATCGCCAAGGAATCTCCAACATACGAATACATACCACAGAGCACCTAATACCATTACCAGACCGGCGAGCTTGAAACAAGGTGCAAATCCTAGCACACCGTCTTTTGCAAATACATCCTTGTACAGGATACCAACCAGGAATGTACCGATGAATGCACCTACATTAACCAATGTATATCTCATGGCAAATGCCGGGTCCATCTGTGACTTATCTGTAATAACACGTCCGATGATCGGACCATTCTTAAACAAAGCAAGACCAAGACTTACCAGGAAGATCATTGCATACACACCTGTTGCACTGGTAGCGACACCACCCATATAATATCCGATACCTGCAATCGCCATACCTACCGGAGTCGTATATTTGGCTCCGATAAACCGGTCTACCACAATACCGCCAAACAGAGGGAGCAGGTATGAGAATGCTGTCAGATTTGACTGCATATTCGCCGCAACTGTATCATCTAATCCCAAGCCTCCTGTTGCTACCGATGCTGATACAAATATCAATATCAGAGAACGTCCCAGATAATAGGACAGACGTTCAAAAATCTCTGTACATGCACATGCCCAAAATGCCTTGGGATATCCTTTTTTCTTTGCTGTTGCCTCCATGTTTCTCTTTCCTTCCTTTCCCCTTCTTATTCCATATCCTTTAAGAATGCCTTATAGCCTTTGTATACTTCATAGATGTCTGACTTGCTCGTCACTTCATGCGGTGCGTGCATAGACAATACGGCTACTCCGCTGTCGATCACGTTCATTCCGTAGTTGGCCATGATATATGCGATCGTTCCGCCGCCGCCAAGGTCAACCTTTCCCATCTCGGCCGTCTGGAATCCGATCTCATTGTCGTCAAATACCTTCCGAAGCTTTGCAACATACTCTGCGTTCGCGTCGCTGGTGCCGTTCTTTCCTCTGCTTCCCGTGTATTTGTTCAGCACAAGCCCTTTCCCAAAATACGCCGTATTCTTCTTCTCGAATGCATCTGCATAGAGCGGATCGTACGCGGCGCTCACATCGGAAGACAGCATATAAGAATTATGTAAGGTACGTCTTACCTTCACCAGTTCGCCTTCGCCGGTAAGCGCACACAGCTCTGCCACCGCGTCCTCGAAGAATCTGGACTGCATACCGGTCGCTCCCATGCTGCCGATCTCCTCCTTGTCCACAAGGATACAGCAGCTTGTCCTCTGAGGGTTCTCAGCTTCTAGCATAGCAAAAAGAGAAGTAAACGCACATACTCTGTCATCCTGTCCATAGCCGATGACCATGCTTCTGTCCAGACCGCAGTCCCTTGCTTTTCCGGCCGGAACCACCTCAAGCTCTGCAGACAAGAAGTCTTCTTCTTCCATATCACAGTTTTCTTTCAGATACTCAAGGATCGCTGCCTTCACCTTCTCTTTCTCATCTTCCTGTCCTTCTTCTGACTTACCGGCCGGCCTTGTACCAACGAGAAGATCTAAGCCCTCTCCCTCGATCACCACATTGGCCTTCTTCTCGATCTGCTTCTGTGACAGATGAACCAGCAGATCTGAGATCACAAGCACCGGATCTTCTTCCTTCTCGCCGATCACGATCTCTTTCACCGTTCCGTCCTTCTTCACCACACTGCCGTGGATCGCCATGGGAAGCGTTACCCACTGATACTTCTTAATTCCGCCGTAATAATGGGTATCCAGGTATGCCATCCCCGTATCCTCATACAATGGGTTCTGCTTGATATCCAGTCTTGGAGAATCCACATGCGCGCCAAGGATATTCATTCCTTCCTCCAACGGCTTCTCACCGATCTGGAACAGCACGAGAGCCTTTCCCATACAGTCTGCATAGACCTTATCACCGGCTTTCAGCCTGGCTTTCTCGGCGATATAATCATTCAGATCCCTGTAGCCATGCTCCCTTGCCATCCGAACCCCTAAGGCCACGCACTCCCTCTCTGTCTTCGCAGCATCAAGGCATTCTTTGTACCTGTTGCAGAGGTTATCAAGCTCTGTAAGCTGTTCCTCTGTGTACTGCTCCCACATATTTTTTCTTTCCATCGTTTATCCTCCTGTTCTTAATATAACGCCCCCTTACCTTCGTTTGGCGGCAATTCGTCGGAAGGCATCTTACAAAATGCTCCGCATTTTCCTTCCTCCTGCTACATGCCATTGTACCTCTGTATTCTCAGAATTTCCAACAAGAAAAACGAATGGACTATAAGAAAAACTTATACCCTTTTCAGACGCAAAAAAGGTGCAAACTCTTGCTTATAAGCCTAAGACTTTACACCTTCCAAGCGCTGTTTTATCTAATCTAACTTACACACTTTACTTGACAAACCCTCTAATCTAGCGGCAGCTTTTGATAAAGCTTCCTTTCAATGCATCTTTTTTCAAATGCAAAATGTTAATTTCCTTTTCTCCCTGCATACTATCCTTCGCTCTCCAACCGCTTCGTAAACAGTATATCATGATTCACTTCCGTATAGAATTCCTGCTTCATCTCTTCATATTCTGACGTTCCTCTTCCCATCAGCCACATCATCTTCGTGATCACGGCCTCCAGAGTCATATCATAAGCCTCGAACAGCTTGAAATCCTGCTTCACACGCTTGCCGACCTCATAGACAGTCATATTGCTGCCCTCATTCGCAACTTGAGTCGTCATCACGACATACTTACCCTTGCCTTCCCATTTCTTCATCTCTGTGTAGAATTCCTGCACCAGCGTATTGGGAATTCCACCTACCCCGAAGCTCTCGATCACAAGGCAGTCATAATGCTCGAACAAATACGGCAGAATGCTGGCATGCATCCCCGGGATCAGCTTCAGTACATACACGCTGTCCTTCATATCATAGCTGAAACTCACCGGTACCCCGCAAGGCGGCTCCTTGATATAGCGCACGATCATCCCCTCCTGGATCACTGCCAGATAAGGGAAGTTAATACTGGAAAATGCATCGTAGCTCTTCGCCCGCTCCTTTTTCGCGCGAGTACCGGCAATTACCTTCCCGTCGAACACAATATTGACATTCTGCGATTCATCATCCGCAGCATAGATAAAGCTGTCCAGAAGGTTCGTCCTTGCATCGGTAACATCCATCTGGATGGGCTTCTGCGCTCCTGTGATCACAATCGGTTTGGATGAATTCCGGATCATATAAGAAAGCGCTGCCGCTGTGTATGCCAGGGTATCTGTCCCGTGACAGATCACAAATCCGTCATATTCTTCGTAGTGTTCTTCTACAGTTCCCGCAAGCAGCTTCCAGTGCTTGGGCGTCACATTGGTACTGTCCAGATTGCAGACCTGTATACTGTCCACCTCACAGACCCGACGCACCGCCGGGATATAAGACAGGATATCAGCCGGTGTAAGCCCCGGCGCCAGTCCGTATTCTGTCGGTGTGGAAGCAATCGTGCCTCCGGTTCCTATCATCAATATCTTTTTCATATGTTGTCTCCTTTTTAATAACTCTACCGTCTCCGATTCCACTCGCCAATCACCTCGTTGACCGTGCTGACCGTCACGAACGCAGCCGGATCCGCCTGGTGGATATAAGCAAGCAATTTCCCATATTCGCTCTTTTCAAGGATAGTCACTACCTCCGTACGCTCCGTAAGCCCCATCCCTCCGTATGCGTGATAGAGCGTCGCCCCGCGGTGAAGCTCCCTTACGATATACTCCTGAATCTCCTGATATTTCACGGACAGGATACATACCTTCTTGCGGATTCTGAACCCGTCACAGTATCGGTCTAATACAAGCCCGTAGATATACGTTCCGATCAGACTGACCACCATAGTCTCGCGGTCATAGACAAAGATCGACGTACAAGCTATGATGAATCCCGCGATCGTAAGGCTCTCCCCGATCTTGAAGCCCAGATATTTGTTGAGCAGCTTCGCAACCACATCCAGCCCTCCTGAAGACGCATTCATGTTAAACAGCAAAGCCTGTCCCATACTGATCACAACCATAAAACACGCAAGGTCTATCACGGTATTGCCGGATAAAGAACTTACATCAGGCGTAACGATCTCAAAAATCCAGAGATAGACCGGAAGCAGCAGAGAAGTCACTACCGTCTTCGCTCCGAATTCCTTTCCAATAAATATGTACCCGCACACCAGCAGAACAGCGTTCAGAATGAACGTCAGAGTCGATACCTTCAAAGGTATGAAATTCACAAGCACAAGCACAAGACCGGACAGACTCCCAAGCACAAGATTCGCAGGCATCATAATATAATATACTGCCGCAGATATCAGGAACATACCCGCCAGCATTGTCAAAAAAGATTTTAAATTAAACTCCTTTTTCATAGCGTACTCCTATATCAGAATAAATCTATAGCTGCGGCCGGACCGATATAGCCTCCATAGGGCTGTCAAAGAATTTCCCGACTGCTCGGACCATATAATAGCTGTCCTTCACCCCGGCAGTCTCGAAGGATGAATGCATCGCAAGCTGCGGCAGGCCTATGTCAATGCTGTTCATAGACACCTGCGACATCGCGATATTGCCAAGCGTACTCCCGCCTGCCATATCCGAACGGTTCGCAAAAAACTGCAGAGGTACGCCCGCCTCTTCACAGATCCCTCTGAACACGGCAATGCTTACGGCGTCACTGGTATATTTCTGTCCGGCATGTGATTTCACTACGATTCCCTCGTTGATATACACACAGTTGCCCTCGTCTGTCTTCTCCGGATGATTCGGATGCACCGCATGGGCATTGTCACAACTAAGCATGAAGCTCTTCGAAGCCGCGCGGTAGAACTCCTCTTCCCCTTTCCCGAGACAGAGATTCGTTCGGTAAAGAGTATCATGAAGAAATGTGGACGCCGCACCCTGTTTTGTCCCTGAACCTACTTCTTCATTATCAAAGCATGCAAATACATTGACGGCGTGATCATCCGCTCCCGCGAGGAAACCAGTCAGAGAAGTATACGCACATTGAAGATCGTCTAACTGCGGACAAGAGATAAACTCCTTGTCTGCCCCCCACACCGACGGCTTCATACGGTTATAGAGATACAGATCCATCCCGCAGACGGCGTCTTCCTCCACACCGAGTTCTTCTGCAATCAGCCGCTTAAAGTCGCCCTTCCTGCATCCGCTCCCGCCGAACAAAGGAAGCATATCAACCTGATTGTTATAAGAATAGCCCTTGTTGACTTCCCGGTTCATATGGATCGCCATATTCGGGATCAACAGAAGGTCTCTGTCTGCATTCACAAGCTTCGCGGCATACTCCTTCCCTTCTCTTACTACGACACGGCCGGCAACCGACAGCGGACGGTCAAGCCATGTCGCGCACAGCATCCCTCCGTAGCCTTCCGTATTCAGCTTCATATACTTATCCCTCACCTGGATCTCGGCATTCTCCTTGATCTTAAAGGTAGGGGAATCACTGTGGGAAGCCGCGATCTTAAAACAATAATCTTCAAGCTGTTCTCCCACGTTCATTGCAATGATACTGGAATCATTGCGGGTCACATAGTATCTTCCCCCCGGCTTGATCTCCCACTTCTCTCCTTCGTTCAATTTCTGATAACCATTCTCATAAAGAATAGTTCCAAGATTCGCCGCTGCGTGAAATGCCGTTGGACTCTTCCCTATAAATGATGTGAGTCCGGATACAATCTCCTCATACATCCCAATTTACCTCATACTTTTCAAATATTTTCCAACCGTACAGTTGCAATGTTCTCACGTTATACTGAGCGGTTTTATCTGACGCTCAGTATAACACTAAACTTTCGATCCTTCAAGCCCTCTCAGGTAACTTCTCTCACAGATCTTCTGCAATCTGCCTAAGTCTCGCCAGTACGCCGCACAGCTTCTTTTTCTCTCTGTTTCTTCTATAATATACCTTCATCTGCTGCGAACATCTCCAGTTTGAAATCGGATACACATTTCCCGAATACTTAGAGAAATAATAACTGTCCACGAACGCATAACCATCATTAAACTCTACCTTGATCTTCATAGTCTCTGCATTGTCCACATGACAGATCTTCCCGCACGAATTGCGGAACTTGTCGCTGATATCTTCCACAATGCTGCATGGATACATGGCCGTTCCATACCTGGTATATCCCTTCAAATCCTCAAGACTGACCATTTCGGCTGTTTGAAGCGTTGACTTCTCGCCCACATAGACTCCGATCGGATGCTCGCTCAGCGCAAATTCCCCAAGATCTTCTGTTCTATGCTCCTCGTCCACTCCATATCCAATAAAGATATCGAGGGCATGCTCCGCCAACCTCTGATTCCCGACAGCGCCGTCAATCCTGCTGAACTGAAAATCCTCCTCAGAATAGTATTCATCGATCAATTCCTGCATCTTATCCCATACCAATTTATTGATGGTAATATCAATCCCTATCCGGATAACATCTTTCCTCTGGATCTGCTCAATCTCTTTCTCCATCTGCTTATAGATCTTAAGCATCTCCCTTGCCTTGTCATACACAACCTTTCCAAGCTCCGTGACCTCCAGAGCCCCGGACTCTCTGCTGATCAGCTTCCCGCCTACTTCTTTCTCAAGCTTCGCGATCTGCTGACTGATTGCCGTCTGCGTCACATAGTTCTTCTTCCCGGCTTTCGTGAAGCTCTTCATATCTACCACATCAACAAAATATTTGTATTTCCAAAGACTCATCTCTCCATCTTCTTTCATAGATTGTAGACAATCAACCAGTATATTGCCAAATATATTAAACCACATTTTACCTTAAAAAACAATGGATATACCCCTTTGCCATCTACAGAAATACTTATAACAGTTATAACAAATTATTATATCTTTCATTTATCAGCAAAAAAGAAGATACCACAGGACTTTAGCATCCCATGATATCTTCTCTCATATTATTTATACATACTGTTTCAAATCTTCCATAGCTTTCTCGTCGAACTTGGACTTATCAATCTTCGCATGCTTCAGATATGCCCTCCACACCAGGATCAGCACAAGCCCTGCCGCGATCACTGCCGTCAGGAAATAGAAGAAATATCTGAATCCCGGTACTCCCGGATTATTGTCGATAATATTTCCTGCAAGGATCGACACGAATGTCTCCGGGATTGCTCCCGCCGTACAGATCAGCCCTGCGGCAGTACCGGAATATTCAACCGGTACTGCTCCCTCGCTCATCATCGTCCACGCCATCGCATAATTCATATGGAAGAAGACCAGAATCGTAACGAATAATACCGCCACGATAATAACGCTGGACTCCTTTGCTGGTGTCAAAAGCATCAGAATCTGTCCTCCAAGCATCACTACGAATGCCAGCAGCATCAGGCGCGCCGTACCGAACTTATCTGCCAGATAACCGCCTGCAATATTACCGCCGATGGAACCAAATTTCCTGGCCACACCGAGCATCGCGCCGAATGCAACCGTCGCTCCCAGTATATCCGTCACATACGGAATATAATAATAGATTGACAGACAGAATACATGATTACAGAAGGATACCAGGCAAATAATCCACACAGCCGGGTTCTTGATCACCTTCGCAAGTCCCTTGAAGGATACCCGGTCTGCGCTCAGCCGCATCTTCTCATCCTTTACCGCAAACAGGGCAAACAGGCCCATCGCAATATTTACAAAGGAATAGAATAAGATCACGTACTTCATCGCCAGGACCTCGTTTGTCATACTGGAGGCTCCCCAGTTGAAGAGCGCGACGGCAACTAGCGCCACCAGCGCACCGCCGATACTCTGCGTTCCCTCAAAGAATCCATAGGCTTTCCCCTGGCTCTCTTCATCCGACATCACACGCACAGCCTTGACGCAGGCGGGCCAGAATGCAAATGTGGTGGACACGCCCCACAGAGCATAGACGCACAACAGCCCCTTGAAACTCAGCGGCAGAAGATGCAGCAAGCCTCCTATCCCTGTTCCGAACAGGGAGACCACGATGATCTTCCTGACAGACATGCCGTCCGCGACCACTCCGCCAAACAGGTAGGACACGATCCCAAATACTCCGATCACCGTTCCGAATACCCCCATCTGTGTATTCGTGAGATTATATGTGGTGATATAGGCATCATAATAATCGAATCGGAAGAACGGAAGCGCGAAGATGACCGAACCGCTGAACGCCAGTATCACGATCGCCCCGAAGTTCTCTCTAAGCCTGCCCTTGATTCCAAGCATCTTTAATAAACTATTCATCCTTACCGTCTCCCTCAATCACTCATTTACAGACATAATATGGAATGTCTCGCCTTTGTCATAAGTTCTGGAATAGATTGTAAAGTCCCCATAGTAGAACTTGCCGGCATAGACGCCGCGCTCGCATCCATTGCCGTCCATCTCGAATCTGTCCCACTCTCCGACGTTCTCTTTAACCTCGTCCCTTGAGACGGTCTTATCGATCAGCGTTTCCGCCGCTTCTTTCCCGCCGCCCTCTGATGTCTGACCGCTCTTTTCCATATCCTTGGATGCATCCGCCTTGGCCTGGGTATTCGTCTCGGAATTCGTGATCGTTACGGCGATCACGCCAAAGATTCCGACAAGCAGAAGCATAGATACCACAAGGATTACTAATTTCTTTTTTTCCATATGTCTACTCTTCCTCTGTGGCATCGTCAAGGATGTTCACGCCGTCTCTCATATCGTTGCCGTCCTTATCCACAACGGTATCCAGATACTTGTCGTAGTGAACCTTATCGCCGTTATGGTCGATAAACTCGTTGCCTTCATTGGACCATGGAATCCAGCCATTGCCCCATTCCTTCACGTTGTTAAGATCAACAGACTGGCACCAGTAAGAGATCTTTGCAGCGCCCCAGCTATCTCCGCAGAAGAACGCGATCGTCTTCGTGGTATCAAGGTCACTGCTCTCAAGATAGGCCTTAAGCTCTGCCTGAGTCCTTGGTGTCTCATCCACATTATTGAAGAATTCTCCTTCTTCCTCATTCCCCTGCTCACACCATACAGAGCCTTCAATCATTCCTGCCAGATCATGATAACCATATCCGGAATACTCGCCCTTCCATTCGTCTTCGCCGCGATTATCCGCAACCTGTCCTTCCTTCTCACCCTTCAGGATCGCCTTAATATCGTCCATCCAGAGGATCTCATCCGGATTGGCGATAGTATCGGAACCAAAGCTCTTGACTGACTCCGGAATCACCAGGGTATCCGCATCCGTATCCAGTTCATACCCGTTGTAGGTCCATGCCGTCAGCGCTCCGCTCATGGCATATACTTTCACTCCCAGTGATCTGAGCATGAACGCAAGACGTCCCTGCGGGGATGTAGATGTTCCTGTCAGGATAACTGTAGAATCCTTCGTGATCCCGTACTGTGTACACACGCTGTCGCGGAACTCTTCCAGCGAGATCAGACGCCACTCCTTCGCGTAATCAGATCTCTTCTCCGGTACATACACACGCGGTCTCTCATAGGAATCCGTATTGATATGAACTGCACCCGGAACATGGCCCGGTGAGAAATAAGAGGAGCTTCTCGCATTGCCCCAGCTTACGTCTACCAGCACAACCTTGCTTAAATCACCGCCGATCACCGCTTTTGCTTCCTCGCTCAGTTCCTTCTCTTTACCGGATTTTACATCGGAAATACTTTTTACGATCTCTGTTGGAAGGAATCTGTCATAATTCTTATAAGACTCCAGGTCTTTGCCTGCATCAATCAATTCATCTGCCTGAAATACCAGCACATCCTCAATCCCCTGCTCGATAAAATATCCTGCCACATCGGAAGCCTGTTCTCCCGTATAATCATAGACGATAACTTCCTTGCCTTCCGTAATGCCCTGATCCTCCATCGCTCTCTCGAGATAGGCTTCACGGGGAGCTGCCGCTGCATACTCACAGTCTAACCACCGCGCGGAGAAGAGCGCCGCATTCTTCAAGTGTCCTCCGTTTGCCGCACCTTCCAGCGCCCATCCAGAATAGCTCTCCTGCGGACGGGCATCAACCAGTACCGTATTCTCGTCGGAATCCTTCATGAATTCCTGTACCTGTTCGGCAGTCGCAGATTCTACCTCTACTTTCTCTGCCGGCTTCGCCGTATCCTCGGACTCTTCTTCTGACTCTGCCTCTTCTTCTACTTCTTCCCCGTCCCCGGCTTCTTGCGTACTGCCGGATTCAGACGCACTGTCCGACTGCTGTGACGTATTGCTGCACCCTGACGCCATTGTTGCCGCCATTGCGGCGCACAATAAAGAAACTACTAATCTCTTTTTCATATGTATACCCCATTTCTTTAGATTCAGAGAAAGAATATCATGGACCGCTTTTTCGCGTCAAATTTCTTTTCCTGATAAAAAAGTCTTTTTATTTGTAATATCTATATATTGCTTCATTAAAACTCTTTCAAACTCAGATTGACGCTGGTTTACCCAGATAGTATAATAATTATATCTGTGTTAAAGAAAGGTTGGATACAATGAGTAGAGAAGAACCCACGCTGGAGAATCCAGACGAGATAAAGGAGCCGGATAAGGAACATTATTTTAATCAGCCTAAGCTTGGGAAAGGCGGTCCCTCAAAGCTTCGGCAGCAATTCAGCAGAGGTATGACCTATTTCCTGGTGATCGCGGCCAGCCTTCTGTTTTATTTCGCATTGCTGCGCCTTACGAACCTGTCGGAAGTATTTCAGAAAGTTTTTGGAGTGTTGAAACCAGTTGTCTACGGCTGTGTAGTCGCATATCTGCTGAATCCGATCGTGAAGCAGGTGGACAGATATCTGGTTCCTGTTTTAAAGCAGAAGCTTAAGAAGCCGGGACAGGCGGAGAGTGTCTCTCGCGGTATTGGGATCTTAGCAGCGATCGTCTTATTGATCGTATTGATCGTCACTTTGTGCAATCTCCTGATTCCGGAACTGTATTCCAGTATCCGCAATCTGGTGATGACACTGCCTAAACAGTTAAACGACCTGGTTTCCGAATTGAGCGAGGTACAATTAGACGATTCAACCACCAGTACATTGATCAAGACCGGCATGAAGGAAGGAACAGACATGCTGCTTGACTGGCTTCGGACCGATCTTATGGCACAGGCCAATGAACTGATGTCCAATCTGACGGTCGGCGTGCTGAATATCTTAAGCGAATTATTCAATGCTATCATCGGGCTGATCGTCTCCGTCTATATCCTGTTCAGCAAAGAGACCTTTGTACGCCAGTCAAAGAAATGTGTCTATGCACTGTTATCTGCAAGGCACGCGAACATGGTGCTCCACCTGACAACGAAGAGCAACGAGATCTTCGGCGGATTTATTATCGGCAAGATCATTGATTCCATCATTATCGGGGTTCTGTGCTTCGTTGGACTGACGCTATTAAACATGCCTTATGTTATGCTGGTCAGTGTGATCGTTGGTGTTACCAACGTCATTCCGTTCTTTGGACCATATATCGGAGCGGTTCCAAGCACGATACTCATCATGCTGGCGAATCCGATCCAGGGCGTATATTTTATTATATTTGTGCTGCTTTTGCAGCAGTTTGACGGTAATATACTTGGGCCAAAGATCCTGGGGAACTCCACGGGGCTGTCGGCTTTCTGGGTTATCGTTGCAATCCTCCTTGGCGGAGGGCTGTTCGGATTCGCAGGAATGGTCATGGGAGTTCCGACATTTGCGGTACTGTATTATATCGTCCAGATGGTGATCAATAACCGTCTGGAGCGCAAGAAGCTGCCGGCGCCTTCCGAATACTATGATACAATGAGCTATGTGAATGATGAAGGCGTGTACTATCATTCACAGGAATCAGATGAATAAGAGAAAGGAAACTATCTATTATGCCAATCAGAGTTCAGAATAATCTTCCGGTAAAAGAGATACTGGAACAAGAGAATATATTTGTTATGGATGAGCACCGGGCGACTCATCAGGATATCCGTCCCATCAAGATCGGCCTTCTTAACCTGATGCCGCTCAAAGAGGACACGGAGCTTCAGATCTTAAGGTCGCTGTCGAATACGCCTCTGCAGGTAGACGTGTCTTTCGTGACGGTGTCTACTCACGAATCGAAGAACACACCTACCAGCCATCTGAATCAGTTTTACCAGAAGTTCAGCGAGATCAGGAAGGAGAAGTTCGACGGATTCATCATCACCGGGGCTCCGGTAGAGCAGATGCCTTTTGATGAAGTTGATTATTGGGAAGAATTGAAGGAGATCATGGAGTGGAGCAAGACCCATGTAACTTCCACCCTGCATTTGTGCTGGGGCGCCCAGGCAGGAATCTACTATCATTACGGGATCGATAAGGTTCCGGTAGACCAGAAGGTATTCGGCGTATTCTGGCATAAGGTGATGAACCGCAAGATCCCTCTTGTCCGCGGGTTTGACGATGTATTCCTTGCTCCCCATTCCCGGCATACAGAAGTTCCGATGGAGCGTATCCGTGCAGAGAAAAAGCTGATGGTACTTGCCGAATCCGATGAAGCGGGGCTCTTCCTTGCTATGGCAGAAGACGGCCGGCAGATCTTCGTTATGGGACACCCTGAGTATGACCGGGTGACATTGGACGGTGAGTATAAGCGGGATTTGTCAAAGGGACTGCCTATAGAACTGCCGAAGAATTACTATACTGGTGATAACCCGGCGAACAAACCACTGCTCACCTGGAGGGCTACGGCAAATAATCTGTATACGAATTGGCTCAATTATTATGTGTACCAGGCAACGCCGTATGATATGGTGGGGACGCCG
>Ga0137308_101814_pt1 | contig 17804 bp, 14 predicted proteins | sample Inofrocosms_June_FD_97181 | JGI IMG/M metagenome (GOLD analysis project Ga0137308, IMG submission 97181) | Mouse cecal microbial communities from Vienna, Austria - N-Acetylneuraminic and N-Acetylglucosamine D2O microcosms_June | ecosystem: Host-associated > Mammals > Digestive system > Large... | reverse complement strand
GAAACTGATTTACAGTGAATATTTAAGCGAACAGACTGAAAATAAAGTATACCTGAAACCGGAGAATATGCAGCTCACCGGAGCCTATAAAGTCAGGGGGGCTTATTATAAGATCAGTACATTATCTCAGGAAGAAAAAGAGAGGGGGCTGATTACTGCGTCAGCAGGGAACCATGCCCAGGGGGTGGCGTATGCGGCGAGAGCCTTCGGTGTAAAAGCGGTCATTGTCATGCCTACCACCACCCCTCTGATCAAGGTGGAGCGGACCAAGAGCTACGGGGCGGAGGTGGTGCTGTACGGGGATATCTATGATGAATCCTGTAAGTATGCACTTGAGCTGGCAGAGGAAAACGGATATACGTTTATCCATCCCTTTGACGATTTGTCGGTGGCCACCGGGCAGGGTACCATAGCCATGGAGATTATTCAGGATCTGCCTTTAGTGGACTATATTTTAGTCCCTGTGGGAGGCGGCGGCCTGGCGGCAGGGGTGTCGGTTCTGGCAAAGCAGCTGAATCCCCATATCAAAGTGATCGGTGTGGAGCCGGAAGGGGCCAACTGTCTGGAGGTTTCCCTGGAAAAAGGAGAGCTGTGCACACTTCCGGAGGTGGCTACCATTGCAGACGGCACAGCGGTGCAGACTCCTGGGGAAAAGATTTTTCCCTATCTGAAAGAAAACATTGATGAGGTGATCACCATTCAGGATGATGAGTTGATTGTAGCTTTTCTGGATATTGTGGAAAACCACAAAATGGTGGTGGAGAATTCGGGACTTCTTACAGTGGCTGCTCTGAGGCATCTGGAGTTTTCCGGGAAAAAGGTGGTCTGTATTTTAAGCGGCGGAAATATGGACGTGATTACTATGGCTTCAGTGGTACAGCACGGATTGATTCAGAGAGACCGGATTTTCACAGTATCTGTTCTGCTGCCGGATAAACCGGGGGAACTGGTAAGGGTCTCCTCTGTGATCGCTCAGCATCAGGGAAATGTTATTAAACTGGACCATAATCAGTTTGTCAGCACCAACCGCAGAGCAGCGGTGGAATTGAAGATTACGATGGAAGCCTTTGGAACAGCACATAAGAGGCAGATTGTGGGGGCCCTGGAACAGGCCGGGTTCCGGCCGAAGGTAATACGGCCTATCTTATAGGAGTGAGGGTGTTGGACATGAATATAATCGGTGCTTACGCAGTGCCCCACCCACCGCTGATTATCCCGGAGGTGGGGCGGGGACAGGAGCAGAATATACAGGCCACCGCAGACTCCTATGAACGGATTGGGCGTCAGGTGGCGAGTCAGAAGCCGGATGTTCTGGTGGTGATTTCCCCGCACAGTGTTTCCTATGCAGATTATCTGCATATTTCTCCCGGCAGTCAGGCCCAGGGAGATTTTGGCAGTTTTGGGGCACCTGACATAGTTGTGCAGACACTTTATGACCAGGATTTTGCCAATCAGCTGTGCGCTCACGCAGAATATCATGGGATACCGGCGGGATTTCTGGGGGAAAAGGACCCGGCACTGGACCACGGTACCATGATACCTTTGTACTTTATACAGAAATATGCAGGCTATATTCCCATTGTGCGTATTTCCATTTCGGGGCTTTCTTATCAGCTTCATTATCAGCTGGGACAGTGTATCTGTCAGACTGCCGCCGCTGCCGGAAAAAGAACGGTAATTTTAGCCAGCGGAGACCTGTCCCATAAATTGAGAGAGGACGGGCCCTATGGGTTTTCCATGGATGGCTTACTGTTCGATGAAAAAATATGTAATATTTTTTCAAAAGGAGATTTTTCCGCCCTGCTGGGAATTGATGAGGAATTCTGCGAAGCCGCCGCAGAGTGCGGACACCGCTCGTTTGTGATTATGGCAGGGGCGCTGGATGGATGGAATGTGGAGTCAAAGCTGCTTTCTTATCAGGGGCCTTTTGGAGTGGGGTATGCCGCCGCGGCATTTCGCCCCATAGGTCCGTCAGAGGATAGAAAGTTCCTGGAACGGCACATCCGGGAGAAAGAGCGGAAGCGTCTGGAGCGAAAGGATCAGGAGGATGCCTGGGTCCGGCTGGCCAGGAACTCCCTGGAACACTATATCCAGGAAGGAGAGCACCTGCCCCTGCCAGAAGGCCTGCCCCCTGAATTTTATCAGGAGCAGGCAGGAGCCTTTGTCTGTCTGAAAATTGATGGGCGCCTGCGGGGATGTATGGGTACCATTCTGCCGGTTCAGAACTGTATTGGAGAGGAAATCATAGAAAATGCCGTCAGCGCCGCTGTCCATGACCACCGCTTTTCTCCTGTTACACTGGAGGAACTGCCCCTGCTCACATACAGCGTGGATATTCTGGGTGAGCCGGAGCCCATCCAGAGTATAGACCAGCTGGATATTGAGAAATACGGGGTCATTGTACAGTCGGGGCTGAAACGGGGGCTGCTGCTGCCGGACCTGGCCGGAGTGGATACGCCCCAGGAGCAGGTGCGTATTGCCCTGGAGAAGGCGGGAATATCCCCTTATGTGGATTATACCATGGAGAGATTTGAGGTGGTGCGGCATTAAATAGAAATAGGGAAAATAATAGAGCGTGTTTGAAAAATCATTCACGCTCTATTTTCTCAATCAAGCACCCATGCACTTTTTGAACCTTATCATAAGCAATACCAACCAGCAGAACAGAATCAAACTCTGCTGCCTTCTGAATATAATTTTTCTGTTTGATCTGCCTAATGGCATATTCCGCTGTATTGTTTACTTTTAATTCCAGAATAATTGCAGTGCCTTTATTTTTTCGTGGATAGAACAGATAATCGCAGTAACCTTTTCCGCTTTTTTCTTCGCGCACTATGTGGTAGTCCTTTCTGGCGTAGAGATAGCATAAAGTAATAACACAGGACAGGGAGTTTTCGTCGTTATAGTCCAGAAAGGGAATTTCTCTGTCATGAACAGTTTCCAAAAGTTCTGCAACTTTTCTTTCATCCATGGCAAGGGTTGCTTCTAACATCATTTTTGAACTGTCTACAATTTCTTTTATTTCGCCCATGCTGTCCCGGGACAAAACCTTCTGATATTTTTCCATTAATTCGTGATTGGGAATTTTCAGATATCCGTTATAATAGGAAAGAAAGCCGTATACAACCATTGCAGACAAAATATCGCCGCGTGTCTTAAGCTGCTGCTCAGCTGCGCTGTATCCAGTCAGTTCGGTTTCTATGGGAATGCCTGACACCAGCTTAACAATATCCTCCCTCACTTCATCCACATTATGTTCGATGCAGTCTGCAATTTCGTTCATAGGTCCGGTCTCTGTTCAATAATTGAGACAGACGCCCCGTGTCAGGGCATTGCTTACTGAGCGTGGGTTAAAGAGTCTGTCCCCTGTACTTGTATAATATCCGTCATACCAGTGCTTCATTTCCTGATAAGAAACGGTATTAATTTTCAGGCAGAGATCCCGCACTTCCTTCTCGTCAAAACCGAAATATGCATCATAAACATTATCATTCACAAAATCAAATTCATGAAACATGTTTAGTTCAGAGCCACTGGAATATTTTGCGATTGGCAGTACACCTGTCATATAAGCCAGCTCCACATAAGGCTCGTCTTTCAGCAGTCCCCGCAGAAATTTCATAAAACGGTTTTTGTGGCTGACGGTCATAAAAGACTCGTAGAAAACGGAGTCCCATTCATCCAAGATGAATATAAATGAATCCTGGGTATCCTGAAACATATGGCTTAAGCTTCTGTATTCGCGGCCTCCGAGATGGGGGTAAGCCTCCTGCAGGTCGTCTTTCAGTGTGTCAGTAATATTACAGATATAGTTGTCATATCCGTCACAAAAATCTGGAAGCTGGCTGAAATCAATGTGGATTACATTATATTGATTGATGTGGTTTTCATATCTTTCTGTGCCAGAAACGGCAAGATTGTCAAAAATTGGATGACTGTCATATCCTTTTGTATAATAGGCACCCAGCATATTGGCATTGATTGTTTTTCCAAACCTTCTAGGGCGGGTAATGCATATAAAAGAATCACCTGTTCCAATCACGTCAGAAATTTTTTCTATCAGCAGGCTTTTATCCACAAAGACTCTGCCATGTATAACTTTTTCAAACAATAGACTTTGGGCGTTTGTATTGAGATAGTACATAAAAAAATTATTTCTTCCTTTCTTAGAGCGTGTCTTAAAAATCATTCCTGCCACCCGCACGCCCCGCTTTGCGGTTAAATTGCCCCGCATTTAGTTGGCGCAGCCCACTATAAATGAACATCCATACTGCCGCTTCTGAATCCCTCCAAATCCAGGGTGAGATAGGGAAGGTCCAGCTCTTGGAGCCGGCGGATGATTTCCTGCCGTTTCTGCAAAAGCAGAGAAAACTGTTCAGGGTCTGTTTCAATTCTGGCAATGTCCTTGTGAACCCGGATGCGCACATTGTCAAATCCCAGACCCTTTAAAAACTGTTCCCCCTCATCAATTCGTGCCAGAAGCTGCATGTCAAGGGTGGTGTGGTAGGGAAGCCGGGTTGCCAGGCAGGGAGCGGAAGGGCGGGAGGCACAGGAAAGCCCATATTCCCCGGCCATCTGCCGGACCTGTGATTTGGTAATCCCACACTGGGCCAAAGGACTGGCAATTCCCAGCTCCTGCACCGCTTTGAAGCCTGGCCGGTATACGTTTAAATCATCCTGATTAGAACCTTCCAGTACAGTGGAAATCCGGCGTTCCCTGGCAAATTCCAGCAGCTTCTCATACAGCATTTTTTTGCAGTAATAACACCTGTCCGGGGGATTGGACAGTATCCGGGGGTCTTCCAGTTCGTTCACCTTCAGTACATGACAGTCAAGCCCCACAGACTGGGCGAAGTGCCGGGCGTATGCAAGATCCGCCTGAGGGTGGAGGGCAGTCTGAAATGTGACGGCATAAACATGTTTTCCGGTGTCCCTGGCGGCCTGTGACAGCAGATATAAAAGCAGGGCGCTGTCCACCCCTCCGGAAAAGGCCAGCGCTGTATCCTCCTGTGCATAGGTACGAATCTGTTGAAGAAGTTTATCTTTTCTTTCTTTTTCTGCTGTCATGGCATTCACCTCTTTTTGCGGTAATTTTTAAGAAAGTCTCTGCAGATCGTCAAAAAACTGGGGATAGGAGATCGCCACACACTGAGCATCATCCAGGCTGGTCACGCCCTCAGCAGCCATCCCGGCGACGGCAAAGGACATGGCGATTCGATGGTCTTTGCAGGTGCGGATGGATGCCCCGGTCAGAGGTTGTCCCCCACGGATGCTCATGCCGTCCGGGGCAGCTGTGATGTCTGCACCCATGGCGGACAGATTGTCTGTCACCGTCTGAATCCGGTCGGATTCCTTTACCCTTAGTTCCTCAGCATTTCGAATGATGGTTTCTCCCTGGGCAAAAGCGGCCATAACAGCGATGATGGGCAGCTCGTCAATGAGTGTGGGAATAATGTCCCCCTCAATTACGGTGCCTTTTAGGGGGCTGTAAGTGACCAGCAGATCCGCTGATGGCTCCCAGCAGCCGCTTTTTTCGTTTAAATACTGGATATCAGCACCCATGGCACGGCAGACTTTCAGTATACCGCTGCGGGTGGGGTTGATGCCCACGTTTTTAATTAATATCTGCGAGCCGGGGACCAGAAGCCCTGCCGCTATGAAATAGGCCGCGGAGGACATATCCCCTGGCACCTGGATATCCCGGGCATTCAGCTCAGGTTCCGGCTCAATGGCAACAGTGGTGCCCTGGACAGTAACTTCCGCCCCCAGATAGGAGAGCATCCGTTCGGAATGATCCCTGGATACAGTAGGTTCGGTCACAGATGTTTTCTGGTCTGCATAGAGACCGGCCAGCAGTACGCAGGATTTTACCTGAGCGGAGGACACAGGGCTTTGATAGTGAATCCCTTTCAGACGTGTCCCGCGGATGTCCAGTGGCGCACATCCGTTTTGGTTCTGGCTTTCGATACAGGCCCCCATCTGCGTCAAAGGGTCCATCACCCGTTTCATAGGCCGTTTCTGGATAGAAGCATCCCCGGTTATGGTGGAGGGGAAGTTCTGCGCAGCCAGAATGCCGGAGAGGAGACGGACGGTAGTTCCGCTGTTGCCCGCGTCCAGAATCTGCTGTGGAGCGGAAAGGCCGTGGAGTCCTTTGCCGTGTACCAATACCTCTTTGCAGCTGTTTTCCACTTCAATCCCCATCTGGCGGAAACAGCGTATCGTGGAGAGGCAGTCTGCTCCTTGGAGAAAGTTGGTGATTTTTGTAGTGCCTCGTGCCAGGGCACCCAGCATAATGCCGCGGTGGGAGATGGATTTGTCTCCGGGGATTTGGATTTCTCCCCTAAGGCTGCGTGATTTTGTGATGTCCATGCTTGTGTGAAGCTCCCTTCCTTGTTCTGAATTTATTATTGAGTTGATAAAAAATACTCTGGCAGTTCCCCCGGATGAGGACACTCCGGCGGGGGCAGGGCCATATGACTACCGTACATAGACAGTGTAATTTCGTTTTCTGAGAATTTCCAAAGCTTTTTGATAGCCTGGGTCTTCATAGAATTCCACCCGCAGAACCCCGTCTTCAAATTCACGATTGTGGATGATGCCGATATTTTTGATATTGATTTGCTCCATAGCCAGTAAAGTGGCGATTGCGGCAATTCCCCCCGGTTCGTCGGCAATATCGCAGTATAAGATGTAAGATTTGCTGATGGGGCCGGTGGGAAGAATATCAATGGAATCCCGATAATCCCTTGCATGGGAAAACAGCTGGTATAATTCCTGTTCGTTTTTACCGTCCACCAGGCACCTGGCCTGGACCAGCATACGGATGTAGGCATCCAGTACCCGTGAAATATTTTCCGGGTTTTCCATACAGATTTGCTGCCACATATCCGGTGAGGACGAGGCAATCCGGGTAATATCTTTGAATCCTCCGGCTGCGATCAATTTCATATGTTCGTCTTCGGTATCCAGTTCACGTATCAGATTTACCAGGGAGGCGGCCACAATATGGGGCAGATGGCTGATGCCCGCAGTGATGTAGTCGTGCTCCTGGTGGGTAATCACCAGAGGAATGGCGCCGATGGAGGAAATCAGCTCGGTATAAGCAGATATATGACGGATATCCACCAATTCCGAGGGGGTCAGTATATAGTAGGCATTTTCCAGAAGCCCTGCCCGTGAATGTTCATATCCGGTTTTTTCAGAACCGGCCATGGGATGTCCGCCGATGAAACAGCGGGACAGGCCCAGCTGGGCAGCCTGCTTGTGGATCATTCCCTTTACGCTTCCCACATCGCTGATGATACATCCTGGAGAAATATAATCTTTTAGAATCTTCATATAGCTGATATTGGTGGAAACGGGAGCACACAGGAATATGTAGCTGCAGCTGCCGAACCGATGATCCACCTGCTCGCAGATTTCGTCAATGACACCTTCTGATTTTGCGGTTTCCAGGACAGAAAGGCTTCTGTTATATGCGATAATCCGGCTGTCCGGGTGAAATCTGCGGATTGCTTTGGCTACAGAACCGCCGATCAGACCAAGGCCGATAAAACCTACTGTTAGTCTCATTTATCTTAAGTCCTTTCGTAACTGTTTAGTACCTTCACAGTTACGTCCTTTCTAAATAATAAATATCACGTTTTTCATTTCAGCAATACTTCTATTTTACGTGACGGGGGAAAAAATGTCAAACATTACAAAGGGGACTTGTATGAAATGTACACGTAAAAAATAGTTTAGTATAATCTGGCTGAAACAAATGCTTGATTATATTGTAGTTATCTAGTAAAATATAAGCATATATTACTATTCACAGGTAATATGAATTATACTTACAGGGAGGTATTACACATGGACGTTTACAGAACTGACCGAATACGTAATGTTGTCCTATTGGGTCATGGCGGCGCAGGAAAGACCAGCCTGGTAGAAGCGATGGCTTACTTATCTGGTATTACCAGCCGTTTGGGCAAGGTAGCAGATGGGAACACCATCAGCGATTTTGATAAAGAGGAAATCAAGAGAAAATTCTCAATTTCCACAACAACAGTGCCGATTCAGTGGCAGAAATGTAAAATAAATGTATTGGATGCACCGGGCTACTTTGATTTTGTAGGTGAAGTTGAAGAAGCGGTAAGCGCCGCAGACGCTGCCATAATTGTAGTTTCCGGTAAGTCAGGCGTGCAGGTGGGAACACAGAAAGCCTGGGAAATGTGTGAAAAATATAAACTGCCCCGGATTATCTTTGTCACAGAGATGGACGTGGATGACGTGAGCTACCGCAATGTGGTGGAGCAGCTGACAGAACTGTACGGCAAGCGGATCGCACCCCTTCATTTCCCCATCCGTGAAGGCGGAAAATTTGTGGGATATGTGAATGTGGTGAAGAAAGCGGGCAGAAGATATATTGAAAAAGGAAAGAAAGAAGAATGCCCGGTGCCCGAACATCTTCAGGAATACCTGGATAAATACCGTGAAGTGCTGATTGAATCTGTGGCTGAGACCAGCGAAGAATTTCTGGACAGGTATCTGGAGGGTGACGAATTTTCTATTACAGAGATTTCGGCAGCTCTTGCTACCAACGTGCAGGAGGGTTCCGTGGTGCCTGTATGTATGGGGTCTCCTGTGGACTTGATGGGTGTGGCAAATCTGCTGGATGATATTGTAGGTTATTTCCCAAGCCCCAATGAGAGAAGCTGCAACGGTCTGGACCAGAAGACCAACGAGATTTTTGAAGCCAATTATGATTTTGGCAAAGCAAAATCTGCTTACATATTTAAGACCATCGTGGACCCGTTTTTGGGCAAGTATTCCATGATCAAAGTGAGCTCCGGGGTTATCAAGAATGACGATGTTCTCTACAATGTGCAGAAAGATTCCGAAGAAAAGCTGAATAAATTGTATGTATTGGAAGGCAATAAGCCTCAGGAAGTGACGGAACTTCATGCAGGAGATATTGGAGCCATCGGAAAACTGGTGAAATCTTCCACAGGAGATACACTGGCTACTAAGGCCCATCCGGTTGTTTATCCTAAGACTGTGATATCCACCCCTTATACTTATAAAAGTTATAAAGCGAAGAACAAGGGAGATGTGGATAAGATCTCCCAGGGACTTTCCAAGATGATGGACGAGGATTTGACCATACGTACAGTCAATGATTCTGCAAACCACCAGACGCTGCTTTACGGAATGGGAGACCAGCATCTGGAGGTGATAGTCAGCAAATTAAAAGAGCGCTACAAAGTGGAGATTGAGCTGGACAAACCCAGGGTTCCTTTCCGTGAGACCATCCGCAAATCTTCCGATGTGGAAGGCAAGCATAAGAAACAGTCCGGCGGCCATGGCCAGTACGGGCATGTAAAGATGAAATTCGAGCCCTCCGGCGACCTGGATACACCGTTTGTTTTCGAACAGGTAGTTGTAGGCGGAGCAGTTCCCAAAAATTATTTCCCGGCTGTGGAAAAAGGACTGCAGGAATCGGTATTGAAAGGACCGCTGGCTGCTTATCCGGTAGTAGGTGTAAAAGCTACCTTGTATGATGGCTCTTATCATACCGTTGACTCATCGGAGATGGCGTTTAAGATGGCCACCATTCTGGCGTTCAAGAAAGGATTTATGGATGCCAGTCCGGTACTTTTGGAGCCCATTGTCAACATGAAAGTCCAGGTTTCTGATAAATATACCGGTGATGTGATGGGTGATTTGAACAAGAGGAGAGGAAGAGTCCTTGGCATGAATCCAGACCACGACGGCAATACCGTGATCGAAGCTGACGTGCCTATGCTGGAAATATACGGATATTCTACCGATCTTCGTTCCATGACCGGAGGAAGCGGCGTGTTTGAATATGAGTTTGCCCGCTACGAGCAGGCTCCCGCCGAGATACAGGAAAAAGAAATTGCGGCCAGACAGAGCCAGCTGGCTGAAGGGGAAGATAATTAAGAAAATGATCCATGAGGCATAGGATACCGGGAAGCGTAAAGCTCAGATTCTGAGGCTTTGCGCTTTCCGTATATTTGTGTGTTTCCGTGCCGGATGGGAAAAGGAGGCATTCAAAAATGTTGACATTGAAAGAGGCAAAAGATTTGGTGAAGCCACTGGATATCCAGTCTATGGAGGCTGCCAGGAAGCGCTGGGACAGCATTGCCCATCCCTTACACAGCCTGGGAATGATGGAAGACCTGGTGGTGCAGATTGTGGGAATCACCCGCAGCCAGGACGTAAATATTGGAAAAAAGGCATTAGTCTCCATGTGTGCGGATAACGGGGTGGTAGAGGAAGGTGTGACCCAGACCGGGCAGGAAATCACGGCGCTGGTGGGAGAAAACTTTCTGAAAGGGGATGCCATTTCCAGCATATTCAGTAAACTGGCAGGTGCAGACCATTTTCCTATTGATGTGGGAATGGTGTCAGATACCAAAGTGCCCATGAAGAAAGTGGCTTATGGCACCAGAAATATGGCAAAGGAACCTGCCATGACCTATGAGCAGGCGGTGCAGTCCATTGAGGCAGGGATTCAGACCGCCGAAGAATTGAAGAACCAGGGGTACCGCCTGCTGGCCACCGGGGAGATGGGAATCGGTAATACCACCACCAGCAGCGCTATGGCGGCCGTTCTTTTAAACCAGCCGGTGGAAGCAGTCACCGGGCGGGGGGCCGGGCTGTCCACTGCCGGACTGGAAAAGAAAATTCAGGTGATTGGCCATGCCATCCGCGCCTACAAACCGGACCCTGCAGACCCGGTAGATGTGCTGGCAAAGGTGGGAGGTTTTGACATCGGCGGGATTATAGGCCTTTTCCTGGGCGGGGCGGCTCTGGGGATTCCTGTGGTAATCGACGGCTTTATCTCCGGGGTGGCAGCGCTGGCAGCTGCGGGAATCTGCCCCCAGGCAAAAGATTATATGATCGCATCTCATGTGTCCCAGGAGCCGGCGGCTCATATGATACTGGAAGCTTTGGGGAAAGAGGCTTTTCTTCACGGACATATGTGTCTGGGAGAGGGAAGCGGAGCCGTGGCCCTGTTCCCGCTTCTGGATATGGCGGCAGCAGTGTATGAGAAAATGAGCACCTTCTGTGACATTCATATGGAAGAATATAAACATTTGGATTAGGGGGAAAAGATGCTGACTGTGATTACAGGGGGAAGCGCCAGTGGAAAGTCTGCCTACGCAGAAGATCTAGTGCTTTCCTGGGGGCCGGCACAGAGAATCTATGTGGCCACCATGTACCCCTTTGATAGAGAAAGTGAAAAGAGGATTGTCCGCCATCAAAAAATGCGCAGCGGCAAGGGCTTTCAGACCGTAGAATGTTATACAGGCCTGGAACAGATTCAGGTGCCCCCCGGTTCTCATGTGCTCTTGGAATGCATGTCTAACCTGGCGGCAAATGAGATGTTTCAGGAGTCTGGGGCTGGGGAGAATACTGTGGAGGCGGTGATGAAAGGTGTCTGTCAGCTGGAGAAACAGGCATCCCGCCTCTGTGTGGTGACAAATGAAATCTTCTCTGACTGGCAGCCATACCATACGGAGACAAAACGGTATCAGAAGTATCTGGGAGAGATCAACTGCCGGATGGCGCAGATGGCACAGCAGGTAGTGGAAGTGGTGTATGGGATTGGGCTGTACAGGAAAAATACAGTGGAAACAGGGGCAGAAAGGGGTGGGAATGTTTTATGAAAGCTTTGTGGAATTCTTTTAAAATTGCTTTTTCCATGTATTCAAAAATTCCCATGCCGGAAAGTTCCTGGACAAAAGAAAATATGCGTTATGTAATGTGTTTCTTTCCCATGATAGGGCTGGTATCGGGAGTCTTAAGCTGGGGCTGGATGCTGCTGCTGCCGTATGTTCACCTGGACAGAGGCGGGTTTGGCCTGGGGGCGGCGGTGCTGGCGTTGATTCCGGTGGCTGTCACTGGCGGTATTCATCTGGACGGTTTTCTGGATACCTCAGATGCCCTGGGATCCTGGCAGGAGCCAAAGAAGAGACTGGAAATTCTGAAAGATTCCCGGGCCGGAGCTTTTGCAGTGATTATGGGATGTGTGTATTTTTCCCTGAGCCTGGGGGTATATACTACGATTCAGGATATTGCGCTGGCTGTATGGCGTACAGGTTCTTTCTGGGATATGAAGATTATATTTCAGATGGCCTTTGTGTATATGATTTCCCGGGCTTTCAGTGGTCTGGCCATTGTCACCAGGCCTATGGCTAAGAATACAGGCCTGGCGGCGGCCTTTTCCGATGGAGCTCAGAAGAAAACCGTTGCCGTGGTTATGATCGGTTACCTGCTCATCTGCAGCGGAGCGCTGATTTTTCTGAATCCGCTGCCAGGGGTGGTATGCCTGGCTGTGGGTATTTTCATATATGGATATTACTGCCGTATGGCTCAGAACAAATTCGGCGGTGTTACGGGAGACCTGGCAGGGTGGTTTCTGCAGGTTTCAGAATTATGTATGCTGCTGGCGCTGGCCGCAGCGGCAATATTGGGAGGTGGGCCATGGAGCTGATTATAGGCGGTGCATATCAGGGAAAATGGGAGTATGCGAAGAAATTGTTTCCCCAGGCTGTCTGGGTAAGCGGAGAAAACTGCACCTTGGAAGAACTGCTGGCGGCAGAAGGGGTGTATGATTTTCACAATTTTCTGGGCAGACAGATGGAGCAGGGAGCAGACTTGGAGAAGCTGCCGGAGCTGATTCTGGAGAAAAATCCCGGGCTGGTAATCGTGTCAGATGAAGTGGGCTATGGGGTGGTTCCCATAGATGCCGGGGACAGAGCTTTTCGGGAGGCTGTGGGACGGGTATGCTGTGAACTGGCGGCCCGGGCCCAACGGGTGCACCGGGTGGTGTGCGGTATAGGGACGGTGATCAAGGATGCTTAAAATGCTGCTGCTGCGCCATTCTTTTACAGAGGGGAATTTAAAAAAGCGCTATGTTGGCGTCACAGATGAGCCCTTATGTCTGGATGGAACCCGTTTCCTAAAGGAACACTTTTATCCGGATGCAGAACATATTTTTGTCAGTCCGCTGCGCAGATGTGTACAGACTGCCCGGCTGATTTACCCGGACAGGGCTTTTCATATCATAGAAGAACTGGCGGAATGCGATTTTGGTGATTTTGAAAATAAAAATTTCCAGGAACTTTCAGATAATCCCGATTATCAGAAATGGATTGACAGCGGGGCCGCCCTTCCTTTTCCAAATGGTGAGAGCCGGGAGGCGTTTCGGTGGCGGACATTGAGAGGATTCCAGAAAGTGGTGGGTTACTGCCTGAACAGGAAAGCAAAATCAGCTGCAGTGATTACCCACGGGGGAAACATTATGAATATTATGGAGGAATATGTCAGTCCGAAAAAAGATTATTACCAGTGGCATGTGGAAAATGGCTGCGGTTATTTGGTGGAACTGGAAAGGAGCTTGTGGAAACGAAACTGGGAGGAACTGCATGTTGTGGCCACAGTTCCGCATATTCCTTCCAGACATTGAAAAAAGGTAGACAAATGAAAAGTACAAGGATAAATTTTATTACCGCAGTCATATGCCTTAGTCTTGCCCTGTCAGCGGCATTGCCGGTAAATGCCAGGGGCTGTGTGCCGGACGAAGTAGAAAGACCGTGGGAAAATGAAGAAGATATCAGTTACATTGTAGACTTTCTGGACTATGACGGGAATTTTCTGGATTCGAAGATCTGTACGTATGGACAGAGCCTGGAAGATATTATTGTTCCGGAACGGGAGGAAGATGAGGAATACACCTACCGTTTTACCGGATGGCAGCCAGAACTTTGTGAAGTGGTGACTGAGGGTGCGGCATATATGGCTGTCTATGAGAAGATTCCTAAAGATGGTTCGGACCCGGAACTTCCGGAAATATCATCCAATTCTCAGGAGAAAAACAGCCCAGAGACTACCGGCCCGAAAAGTCCGGACCAGATTTATTCCATATCTTATGAAGTGGTGCCAATTCAGATAGAGACACCTGTGCCTGTTCCCACGCCTGCGCTGACGCCTGAGAGCCTAAATCTGCACGTGGGAAAAATACAAAACATAACGGTTCCGGTCATTCATACTTCAAAAACAGCCGGGGAAAATGGGACGGAAAACGAATCATTTTCAGAGACTTCTTCAGAGGCTTCTTTAGAGGCTTCCCAGGTAAAGGACACCGGCGCATCTGTGTCTGCGGCAGATAAGAGCCTGCCCACGGACATCCCCAGTGAACAGTCCGGTACCGGAAAGAAGCAGGAGAGCACAGAGAAAAAAGCCCCAAGTGAAGGGACAGGAAAAAACGAAAAGGCGGGCTCCCAGGCTGGAAACGCAGATGTAAGAGCCAGTGATACACAAAATGCAGGGCCAAGGAAAAGCGGCGGGACAAAAAACGGCAGAGCTGAAGAACCAGTGGAGGAGAAAAAGCAGGCAGCCTCCCATGCTTCATTTGGGAGATGGGAGGGCACCAAAGAGAATGAAATTCCTGTTTTTATTTTGCTGGCGGGTATTCTTGGATGCTGTCTGTATATCTGGCACAGAGAAAAACGAAATTAAAAAAATCTTGTTTTTTTGACTGTTTCTTGTATAATAAAAGCTAAAATTATATAAACCAGACCACAGAAAGTGGGAGATTTTATGAGAATGAATAAACGGAAAGTTTTTTCTGTTTTGCTGGGCCTGGGGATACTGACGGGAAGCTGGGGAGCATCAGCCCATGTGTCCGGCCATGTACTGCAGCCAGAGAACCCTGATGTTGATTATATTTTGGGAAGACCCATGACTGAGGAAGAGATAGCAGAACAGGAAGCTATGGTACCGGAATTAAAAGAGATGCCGCTGCCCGATGAGCTGGTAGAGCCGGTGCAGTCCCAGGACCGTGGCAGGACGGGGGAAACCGCTGGCGTAAAGCGGTTTGACCTTCGCGATGAAGGAATTGTTACCAGTGTGAAAAATCAGGTGGTGGACGGACCCTGCTGGGCTTTTTCCGCCATTGCATCCGCAGAGTCTTCCATGATGAAACAGAGCAGCAAGGGGGAACTGGATTACTCAGAAGAACACCTGGCGTATTTTTTCTACAACCGACAGAACGACCCTCTGGGAAATACACTGGGGGACCGGAATATAGCGGCCTATGAATGGGAAAATTATAAGTCAATCGGCGGAAATATGCAGCTTGCCAGCAAATTTTTGTCTACCTGGTCAGGGGCGGCTGGCGAGGCGGCTTTTCCGTATTCCACAGATACTGCCGGGCTGGATAATGCCAGGGCGTATGAATCGGAGGCCCATCTGCAGAATGCCCGGTTTATCTCAGAGGCGTCTGTAGATGACCTCAAGGAGGCCCTTTACCGTTACCGTCAGCCGGTGGGAATCAATTATTATCATGATAATACATACTGGAACAAAGAGACGGGGGCATACTGCTGTCCAGTCAGCAAGGGGGCGATTAACCACGCTGTCACCATCGTGGGGTGGGATGACAGTTACAGCAGAAATAATTTTTCCGGCGTGTCCCAGGTGTCAGGGGACGGGGCATGGATTGTGAAGAACAGCTGGGGAGAGCAGTCCGGCGACCAGGGATATATTTATATTTCCTATGAGGATCAGACTCTGGCGGGAGGAGTGTCCGCAGACTTTGAACCTGTGGGAAACTATGACCACAATTACCAGTATGACGGGTCCTCCGGGAGCAGTTCTATATCAGTGGATGCAGGAGCCTCTCACGCCAATGTGTTTCAGGTAAAAGGCAATCCCTCCGGCAGTGAGATTTTAAAAGCAGTGGGAATCCTGGTGAACTCTTCCAATGCTCAGCTGGCTGTGGATGTGTACACAGACCTGCAGGACCCGTTAAACCCTTCCGGGGGAACCCATGCTGTAGAAGGACAGAGAGTATCCACCAGCTACACAGGGTATTACACGTTCCCGCTGGAGCAGGAGGTGCACCTCTGGGAAGGCAGTTATTTCAGTGTGATTTTTACAAACGTCAGTGATACAAAGAAAAGCTTTGCCATAGAATCCGCAGTGGACAGCGGCTGGATCAGATTTGAGACCGGGGTGGAGTCCGGGCAGTCTTTTTACCGGGAGAAAGAGGGTAAGACGTGGCGTGATATGAATGGGCAGTATCTCTCAAATGGAAAGGCAGTCAATTCCAGAATCAAGGCATATACCACAGATTCCCAGGAGCTGCCGCAGCCCACGGCCACACCAGTTCCCCAGCCGACAACGGCACCAGATCCTCAGCCCACGGCCGCGCCGGAAGAATCTGCTCCAAAGCAGACAGTCATCACCGGCACGGTTTCTAATAAGAAAAAAATCACGCTGAAATGGAGGAAGGTTACCCAGGCGGACTGTTACCAGGTTTACCGCAGGACATCCGCAGACGATAAATGGAAGCTGGCAGGAAGTACAGAGAAGACTTCCTATGTGGATAAAGGACTTTCCCCTGCTTCGCCGTACCGTTACCGGGTACGTGCAGTACGGGGCGCTGGCACAGGCAGAAAAACCGGCGCTTACAGCAGTGTAAAAAAAGTATTGACAAAACCGGCAGTACCCGGGAAAATATCTTTTAAGCCTGCCGTAAAGCCAGGCAGAAAAACGAAGGCGCTGTTTTCCTGTAAAACAGCTTCGGGGGTTTCGGGATATGAGATCTACCAGTATAACCCCGGCACAAAGAAATATAAGCCTGCATACCGGATAGCCGGGGATAAAGTATCTATATATCAGAAATCGGGAAATAGGTATAAAAAAATCGGAAAGGCTGTAAAGTCCGGAGGAAAAATAACCTGCACCCTGACAAAAATTGATTTAAACACGTATAAAAAACAGTATTTTAAAGTCAGGGCTTATGCAGAAAAAAGCGGATACAGCCGGCAGTACAGCAGTTTCAGCGGTAAAATCGTTTTCAAATGTTCATGATAAGAACGCCTAACGTCTATATTTGGCGGGCTTAATCATTATAAAAGATCAGATAGTTGAGAAAGGACGAGAGAAAGATGGCAGAAGAAAGAGTGTATAATTTTTCAGCAGGCCCGGCAGTACTGCCGGAGGAGGTTTTGAGAGAGGCAGCTAAGGAGATGCTTAACTATCAGGGCAGCGGCATGTCTGTCATGGAGATGAGCCACCGCTCGAAGGTATTTGACCAGATTATCAAAGAAGCGGAGAAGGACCTGCGGGATCTCATGGGGATACCGGATAATTATAAAGTATTATTTTTACAGGGCGGAGCTTCCCAGCAGTTTGCTATGATTCCCATGAATCTCATGAAGAACAGGGTGGCAGATTATATCATCACCGGCCAGTGGGCAAAGAAAGCATGGAAAGAAGCAGCCAAATTCGGCCAGGCCAATGCAGTGGCATCTTCGGAGGATAAGACATTTTCCTATATTCCGGACTGCTCAGACCTGCCCATCAGCGAAAATGCAGACTATGTGTATATCTGTGAAAACAACACCATCTACGGCACAAAATATAAAAAGCTGCCAAATACAAAAGGGAAACTTCTGGTAGCGGATGTGTCTTCCTGTTTCCTGTCAGAACCTGTGGATGTGAGCAGGTATGGAGTGATCTTCGGCGGTGTCCAGAAAAATATTGGCCCGGCCGGCATGGTGATCACCATCATCCGGGAGGACTTAATTACAGAAGACGTACTGCCCCAGACGCCCACTATGCTTACCTATAAAACCCAGGCAGACGCAGATTCTCTGTACAATACGCCCAACTGTTACTGCATCTATATCTGTGGTAAAGTGTTCAAATGGCTGAAAAAGATGGGGGGTCTGCAGGCCATGAAGGAACACAATGAGAAGAAAGCAAAAATTTTGTACGAT
>Ga0137308_101813_pt1 | contig 17817 bp, 11 predicted proteins | sample Inofrocosms_June_FD_97181 | JGI IMG/M metagenome (GOLD analysis project Ga0137308, IMG submission 97181) | Mouse cecal microbial communities from Vienna, Austria - N-Acetylneuraminic and N-Acetylglucosamine D2O microcosms_June | ecosystem: Host-associated > Mammals > Digestive system > Large... | reverse complement strand
ATAGTTTCCATTCACGATTTCCATATAAGTTGTCTTCATATCATACCCTCCTTTTCTTATTATCTTTTTGATATTATCAACTTATTGATGTTATGATACTATCATTTTAGTAATATGTCAATCCCCAATTTTATTTTTTTATTTCATCAAAAAAGACCAGGAACTTATATATTGTTCCTGGTCCTATGCTCTCCCTGTCTTACCATTTCTTTAGTTATCTCTATACCATCGTTCTTACTCCAGAAGATTTGCTCTGTATGCTTGCAATCAATCCCCTGAACAAAATAATTGGTACAGCCAAAAAAGTAATGATTTTGTTTGCTTTTTTTCACAACCATATATCCGTTATCGCATTGTCCGCACAGATAGATATCCTTCAAACATTCCTGACTATTGGTCATAAAATCACAGATTTCCGGCTCATTCGTACAGATATTCAGTGTCAGTCCATAATTTGTGTTGTATTCCTTTTTTAACGGCCAGCCGCAAACCGGACATTTCAGGCGGCTTATTTTTTTTCCATCATACCGTAGATTAATCTTCTGGTCAAACGGTAGCTTATATTTTTGAATCAATTCAATTACAAACTGCGAGGGTGCACTATATGGAGTTAAGATATGGACCCGGTTCTTGGTACGTGTCATCGCAACGTAGAACAACCGCCGTTCTTCTGCAAAAGGCATACTGTCATCATTGACCGTTACCAGTTTCATAATTGGGTCATCCTCTATCTGCGACGGAAAGCCAAATTTCCCTGCGGCGCCGTTGAGCACAATCACATTGTCAAATCCCAGACCTTTTGAGCTGTGTGCAGTCATATAAGAAAGCTTTAGATGCGGATACTTCTCGCAGGAAATCTTACCAGTCTTAGAATTTTTCTGCAGTGCACCAGCCTTACAGAACTGGTTAATCTCAAAATTATAACGGCTGATTAGAAGAATCTCTGCCCGCTCGCCAAATTCTGCAACAATCTCCTCTATCGTCTTTAGAAGCGCCCTGGATTTATTTTTCATAATTGTGCTGGTATCATCATATGCCTGAATCCTGACTGGGTCTTTTAGATGCTTTGGAGACTTCAGACTTTTCTTAATCTGCGCATCATTTCTCTGAATAAAATCTCCGGCAATATCAATAAGCTCCTGTGAATTGCGGTAAGTTCTGGTAATCTTTAGTTGTTTTCCTCCGCCCATAAGTTCTGTAAAGTCCATAAACAGATGAATATCTGAGCCAGAAAATGCATAGATAGACTGCCAGTCATCCCCAACCGCCACCACTTTTGCCTTGCAGATATCAGAGAGCTTTTTCGTCAGATTAAAACGCTGCCTGGCAATATCCTGGTACTCATCCACAATAATATACTGATAGGGAAGCCTCTCTTGTCTTCTCTGCTTCTCCTCCAGCTTTTTCTCGGCTAAATTAATCATATCTTCAAAATCAATTCGATTCTTAGCTCTAAGCATCGCCTGATACTGAATATAGACATCCTCTGCAATATCTAAAAACAGTTGATTGCGCACATTATCTGTCTTCTCTTTTAGAACTGCAAAGTGCTCTTGGTCCCATCCATTTGTCTTATACTTTCCAATAAAAGTCTCCATAAAAATCGCAAAGCGAATAATATATTTATCCTTTTCCCGATTCATCAACTGTTGATAGACTTCTCTCTCACTGCGCGGTCGAAGCACAAATCCTGCTTTTACAAGCACTTCTTCTAGATGTTCTAAAAGCGAACGCTTATCCATATATTGAGAATAGGTAAACAAAAGTGTTGTGCCATATCTTTTGTGCAGTTTTGCTTTCTCCACGGCGTGTTGTTTATAACGCTCTAGCTCCTCCTTTGTAAAGCAGTCGGACATTCCATCTTCTGACACGCCAAAATGCTCCAGATAAGCCACTTTTCCATCCTGTTTTAGATAAAAATCCGGTGTATACATCTTCTTTGCACCCGGAATCTTATGCTCATACACCCGCTCATATTCATAGTCAATTCCGTGCAGATACAGATAATTTGCAATCTGCACTTCCTGAACCGAGCGCAAGAATTCTCCTCTTATTGTCCTTTGTTCACCTTTTCTAATATCTCTTGTTACTTTCTGATAGTCTCCAAGTGTACTGCGAAGCGTCTCATAATCCATCGACAGACGATATTCATGATATTGTTCCACGGTATGGAACTTTAACGCCTCTAAAGGAACATCCATATAATATCCAAAGAACAGAATCACTTTCCTCATCAGAACCGGATTTTGAAAGATTTTCTCTTTTAAAATCTCTATAAAATATCCTCTTTTATACCACTCCAGTCCCGGCATGGTCTCTGAATTTTCCCGAATAATTGCATTGCCAAAGGCATGAAAAGTCATTACTTTTGCTGGAATCTTAAGCTTTTTATGAATCCTCTGCGACAGCTCTTTGACCGCTTTATTTGTGAAAGAAATAACGATGATTTCTTCAGGATTTACTCCTTTTTTCTCCACCAGATATTTGACTTTGGCGGCCATTGTTGTAGTCTTACCAGCTCCTGCACCTGCTACCACCAGCGCATAGTCATCGTCAGTTAAGACAACCTTTCGTTGTTCTTCATCTAGTTGAATCTTAGGGTCTACTTTATACAGAATCTGGTCTAGGTATTCTTCTGACTCTCGTAGGCTCTGGTCAATACATCTGTCATTATGTCTCTCCAAATCGTCTTCTAGCGTCTCCATATGCTCCATAAAATACTGCACTTGCTTTTGCTGCATCTGAAGCATAGTTGCCAATTTATCTATACCTTTCACCCTGGAGACTACCTGATAGACTTGTTGGTATCTGGCAGCTATCTGTGCGATTCTTCGACAGGAAATATATTCATCTCCAAACATCAGTTCTTTATATTCTGGCAAAAAGCTGGTAATTGCATCTTTTAGTTCCTCTATCTCGCAGAAAAGAAAGGGATTATTCTTTTCTTCTGTCACTTCTTGAAAATATTCCTGTGGCAATCCGCAATTAGGACAAGCCCTCGCGCGGTCTGACACTTTCCATCCACATTCTGGACATGTAATTAACGACATAATTCTTCACCAAATCCTAGTTTTTCCTATATATCACTATATAGTAAAAGCAGCGTTCGCGCAAGAATTAAGTAGTAATTATAAGCGGCGCTTAGTAAGAACTGAGAGGTGTTTCTTTTAACATTTAAAAAATCAGACACCCTATCATCGCAAACAGCATCGCAATAAATGCCGTAATCGCATTCCCTAATGTATAACTTTTCAACCCTCCAGTTACTGTAAAGCCCGACAGATTTGTACTAACCCAAAAACCACTGTCATTGACATGCCCACAGCTTAGAGACCCTGACAGGCAGGCAATCGCCATCCATACAGGATGCATACCCACAGCTGCTGGCACAGAAGCCATAATCGTCATCGTAGTAATAGAAGCAACCGTCCCCGAACCAAGAGCGACCCGAAATAACGCTGCAAGCACAAATGCAAGCAAAAGTGCGATAAGTGGTGAAGCAGAGATGCTTTGAATAGTTTCTGCCAGCATATCTGCAAGTCCTGTTGCGCTGATAATCGCTCCAAAAGAACCACCTGCTCCTGTAATCAGAAGAACGATACCGCAGCTTTTTAGCGCTTCTGTCGCGGATTGTTCTCTTGCATCTTTATCTAATGCTTTGGCAGACACAAGATAAGCACTAAGGGCACCAAGCAAAAGGGCAGTTGTCTTATTGCTTAAGAAATGAACAAATGCCGGAACTTCTTCCATCATTGCTCCCATAACCGTTCCTACCAAAATCAAAACCACCGGAAGCAAGACAGGAACTAATGCCATCCCAAAAGAAGGTGCTTTTTCATTCTCTGTATGATGATGTTCTTCATAGACTTCGACTCCGGTCTCATCTTTCTCTTGATTCCAGAAGCCTTTATCAAGAAGTACAAAAAATATTTTCATTGCCAGCACCGCAGCCACTAACCCTAGCAGAATCCCCACAAGCACCATAATTCCAAGGTCAAAGTGCAGAATCTCAGCAGCTGCCAGTGGATTAGGCGTCGGTGGCGCCAGAGTATGTGCTGCACCAGCTCCAATAATCATCGCACCTACCGTATAAGGCAAAGGTTTTTGTATCTGGCGCGATACAGCAATCGCAAGTGGAATCAGGATAACAAAAGTCACATCATAGAATACAGGAATCGACGGTAAAAATGCGGTGATGCCAAGCGCATACAGTGCATATTTCTCGGATGTAGCCTGTATCATAGTGACTGCTATAACTTTAGCCCCTCCAGAGTCCGACAAAAGCTGTCCTAAGATTACCCCAAATCCCACGGACAGTCCAATACCTGTCATTAGATTTCCAAAACCGCTGCCAATCAGTGAGATAGTGTCAGGTGCCCCAAGCCCGGCAGCAAGTCCCATAAAAATACTTCCAAGAACCAGTGCAATCGCTGGATTTAATTTCATCTGCAAAATAGTAAACAATATAATTATGATTGCAAACATCAGCCATACAAATACCATCATATCCATAAAATACCCCCTGTATATTCTATTTTAATCTTGCCTTCAACCGGTCTTCTGCCTGTGTAAATTCCGAATGAAATGCGTCCTCCTTTAGTTTCTTTAAGGTACTTAAGTTCTTCTCATGTTGCTCTTTGTCCCATTCCTCTGCAAAGACACCTCCGCGAATCCGGTCATAGCGATTCTTTAGAAAGCTTCGTATCTGGCTGGTATCCACATCTTCAAATCCTGTCAGCTGTCCATACTGACTGGTATTGGAGTGATAGGGAAGCTGCCGGAAAAATCCGATTTCTGCTGCTTTCTCCATCATCACCGCCGGCTCTTTGGAGAGATACATCTCCATAAGTACTGCTTCTTCAGGATGCCCCATCTCCACCTGAAGCTTAAACGCTTCCACAAATACATTGTAGATAATCGGCCAGGTTCCCTGCTCTGCCATCAAGTCAAGACAAGTCTCATCGTCAAAGCTTACTTCAATCGCACCTTTTCTTGTCGCTCCAATCGCTTTACACAGCGCCTTTCCGTATGCAAGCGCCATCCCGGAAGCATCCTGATGGACACCGACAAAAGCCGGAGAGCCTTCCCCTTTTACATAGAGCTCCCGCACCCCTTTTCCAATCATCCGCGGTGCTGCCATCACAACATCAATCCCTTTGCGTGGCTGAATCCTTCCAAAAGTAATATTGTACCCCGATGCAAAGTTCAATATATTTCCTTCTTCTAGATTGGGCTCTATCTGTTCTCTGTAAATCTCTGGTGCCACTTCATCCGGTAACAAAAGAAAGATAATATCTGCTTCTTTCACCGCTTTCTCAATCGGATAGACCATAAATCCATCCTCATTTGCCTGCTCATACGACTCATCGTGGCGGCTGCCCACAATCACATTTTTCACACCGGAGTCACGCATATTCAATGCCTGGCTTCTTCCCTGATTGCCATATCCGATAATCGCAATCGTCTTATCAATCACCAACCCCAAATCTGCATCATCATCATAATAAATCTTTGCCATACTTCCTTCTCCTTTTTCAGTATTCAGATATGAGACATCTGATGTCTGCTATCTGAATATAGGATATCATTTATCAGAAAATTTGTCAATTATTTTCCGAAATTTCAAAAAATAAAGGACTGCCAATTTCTGGCAATCCCTTATTTCTTCTCTATTTAATTCATACTTACATCTAAAGACAGCTCTTTCCACTGTGTCAGGGAATCTGTAATCGCCTGCTCCATCAGTTCTTTATCCCGCGCTATCAGGGCCTTTAGTATCTTATCATGATTTTCTGTCACAATCTTGGAATAATCCCGGTTGGAGATAACAAGCGAGGGCTGAAAAAGCTCCATTAAACTCTCTCCAATACTTACAATAAATGGATTGTGTGTGCTTTCATAGATAGCCTTATGAAATTCCAAATCATTTTCTACGGTTGCACGTCCTTTTTTAAAATCCTGTTTGGTTTTCTCATGAATCTTCTTTAACTTTTCAATATCTGCCTCGTCTGCTTTATCAATCGCCAACATACTGCCTGATATTTCAATCATCTTGCGAAATTCCACCAACTTCTCTTTGCTCTCTTCCTTGCTTTGCAAAATCATCTGAAATATCAGTGGATTCATCACCGTTGTATCCACACTGGTACGTATTCTGCTGCCATTCCCTTTGCAAATCTCCACAACCCCCAACGCTTCTAGCATCTTAATCGCCTCTCTTACACTCGACTTTCCAACGCCAAAACGCTCCGAAAGCTCCGCCTCTGAAGGCAGAAAATCCCCTGGCGCAATCGCCCCGGAGACAACTCCCTCCTTTATTTTCTCAACCACCATCTTAGATAATGACTGCTTGGGAACCGGTGTCAGCCACCCATCCTTTTCCTGCTTCATCTCTGCCTCCTTTACACTATCCCACAAACTTTAAAAGTTCTTCTAAGCTCTCTTGTATATGTGCCACATCTACGAAATACACGCTTACTCTCACCCCATCATCGCTCTGGTAGCTAATTGGCTCTGTCTCTTTTAGCTCATCTTCTAACGGATACAAAAGCCACACCTCGTTCGCTCTATATTTCTTTGCATATGCATACATCTGATACATATCCCCCTGTGCAATCCCATAGTTACGTCTGGTGGCATTAAGCCTTTTCCATTTTGTATCCATGATAATCGTTCGCCCGTCTTTTCCTTCTATCACCAAATCCGGTCTAAGTGCGAATTTTTGCGGCGTGTCAAAAAGGTAATACCCAGTATCTTGTATGGATACTTCCCACCCCGCCTGTGAAAACTTCCTTCTAATCTCTTTTGCCATATATGCCTCAAACACCCGCTCCATGGGAAAAAGAAGCGCTTTTGCTGTCACTTCCCCTGAAAAACCTGTGAAACTTTTATCAAGCAAAAACACATACGACCAGCGCATCAACCCTTTATAGGCTTGGGTACTTCTGTCAATCACAATCTTTGCAAAATCCTTTTGATAATGCACCGATGCCTCCACCTGCTCCAAAGCCATAAGCTGTTGTCGAATCTTCTTTAGATTCTGCGCACTGTCTGATATTTTCTGAAGTTTTAGAAGCGTTGCCTTTAGAATCTGATTCTCCGGCCGGTTGATATGGTATTCCTCATACGTAGTATAGAACCGCTCCTTATGTACGATATTCTGCCTTAGATGCTCACTTACTAATAATTTTCCTTTAAAATAATGCAAGTTGTCTTCCTGGCGAAGATAAGCAGATTTTAGTCCGCATCGCAGCAAGGCATCCACTTTTTGTAGATACAGACTGATAAATATTTCACAAAGCGGCATCCGCTCTATCTGAAGTGAGGCATCCCAAGATAGCTTTCCTGGTATATCCAACATACCCTTTAACATCCCGATAAAAATGCGCTTTGTCCGTGTACCATCTCTGTCTTCTTCTCCTCCAAAAGAAATCTTTGGCAAAATCTCAATCTGATATCCACTCTTTAGCTGTATCAGTCCTACATAGTTGTTTACCGAGATTACTGGCCCGATACCTTTACGATAGCCAAGTTTTAGAAATTGCAGAATGTCTTCATCGTTGTCTTCCCATACACCAGCGCGAATAAAATTTTCCAGTTCGCTAAAAGCCTCCAAAGGGAGACAGGCATACTTTGCCTGGTAGTCCTGGTTGCAGGTGATAAGCGCATACTCTTTGACTCTTAAAAGTCTCTTCATGGTTTTCTACCGCCTTATAGCCCTTCGCCAATCTCCTTATAACTGTTAAGCTTGAAAAAGGCATCCTTTTGTATCTTATATCGCTTCTCCGGCAAATCAATCCCTGGACTTCCATTAAAGATTTCCTGGACTTTTATTTTTGTGTCTAAGATAAATTTATAGGTATCTTGACTTTTTGCATTATCGCCCAATACCAACTGGATTTTCTCATAGTCCTCATAGAAATATTCCTGTAAAAGTGGGATCACTTGTTTTAGAAAAATAGCCGCAAGTCGCTCTATGGAAGCGTCTTCCCGAAGCGGAACAAAAAATGCATGTCCTATCATATGTTCTCTGTCATAGAGGTAGGCAATTCGTTCATTGATAATAGAAAGCATTTTAGAGACGTCAAGTATCTCACCGCCTTCTGCAATCTCAATACCTTTTAACACCTCTGTATCCGGCATCATCTCGATAAAGGAAAATCGCCTGCGAAGCGCCGTATCCATCAGCGCTATTGAGCGGTCTGCGGTATTCATTGTCCCCAGAAGATAGACATTTTGTGGCACACTAAAAGTATCGCCCGAATACGGCAGTGTTACAGCCATCTCCTCCTTGGCCTTTCTTCGCTTGGTCTTTTCGATAAGTGTAATCAACTCTCCAAAGATACGGGAGATATTTCCGCGGTTAATCTCATCGATAATAAAGACACATGGAATCTCTTTTTCCTGTACCGTAAAATGGCTGCCTTTATCGTATTTTTGAATCAGGCTCATAATCCCGGTTAAGTCAATCCTCCAGGTAGGAAGCGGATAGACCGACTTTCGGTCTAAGCGCTTTCCGCCATTAAGGGTAACGACATTTTCATCAATATCCTTCGCTATCCAACGCACTTTGCGTCGCCTTGGATAGTTTTCATATCCGTCTTTGTCATATTCATAATCACCATCGATAATGCCAATCGCATCAATCGAAGTATTGTTTTTCTCAATCAGAACAATATCTCCCTTTTCCATATTTTCCTGAAAATTCAAAAGGATTGCTCTGGTCTTGTCATTGAGCCTTTTTGTGTCCTCGGTAATCCGTTCTTCCAAGTCTCTCCATCCAATTCGAATCTCATCATTGGAAAAACAGTGCGTCTTTAACTTTGAAGGTCCGGTACCATCTAAAAGCACACACCAGATAGTGGGATTTTCCTTAATATCTGTTCTTGCAGACCGTATGGTTACCGCGCGCTTTCTAGCTTCATCACAAAATTTTTTAAATACTCCGGGAACAATCTGATAGTTTAACTTTTCGCTTTCCTCTTCAACCCGTGGTCGAATCCCTTCGATAAATTCTTCGTATCCATAGGACTGGTGAAAAGTAGTAAAGGCAATTCTGCCAGTATCCGGTGTTTTCAGCTCCTGAAAACGTTTTAACACCTCTGTGTATGGCATTGCTTTTACTTCTTCTAGCGATTTTCCATCACAGATAGCCACTGCATAGAGCACTGTGTGGTAAGTCTTGCCGGTCCCTGGCGGGCCATATAATATCAGATTGCAGTCAAAAGATGATAAGATGTCACTCATGTTCCATTATCTCCAGTATTTTCTGATAGACTGCTTCTGCAAGCATCTGATGTCCTTCCTCTGCCAGATGCAATCCATCAGCCTCTCCAACTCTAGTTACCAAAGAACCATCTAAAAAGTTTATCTTCTCATGCTTTGTTAGCGCCTGATAATTCTTAGCCAGCTCTCTTGATACAGCAACCGAGCGCATATCAAACTCTGACCCAAAGCCACTGTCTGCAATCCGCTCTGTCATCATGGCTGGTGCAATCAGAAGTATATCAAATTCTTCACTGCTGCTTTCTCTTGCCTTTTGTATCACCTTTTTTACGCCTTCGGTAATCTCCTCTGCCGCAGCGCCAAACTGTGTCTTGCAGTCGTTGCTCCCAAGCATCACTATCAAAAGGTCCAAAGGCTCCTGCTCCTTTATTACGCGTTCTATACTGTCCAGTCCGCATAGCCCTGGCTCTGTCTTATCTTCAAAGGCACTTGTTCGACCGCACAGCCCTTCTTCTACAACCTGATAGGAATCTCCTAACAGCTTTTCAAGTCTTCCCGGCCAGCGCACTTTCTTCTTATATCTTCTTCCAGTCTCTGTGATATAGCCATACGTATTTGAGTCTCCAAAGCATACGATTTTTCTCATAGTTCCCCCTTTATCAATCAGAACACCAGTTCTTGTTGTTCTATTACTTCTACTTGCGAGAGCTCCAAAGTATCCGGTTCTTTTCCCCTTAGATGATTTCCCTTTAGATATTGCATCCCGTTTCTTAAGTTTGCTGCCACAACATTTAGCACATAGATATTGTCAAAGCGGCTGTAGATGGATTCTCCGCCAAGTCCCGTCAGACAGATTAGCTGTGTATTGGTCTTCTTCGCCATATCCATTAGCGGTTTTAAAAGATGTGCTGCGTTTGTCTGTGCAAATGGGTTGTCCATAATCAATACCTTGCCTTCATTGCGCTCGGCAAAAAGGTCACTTTCATCCCGACGCATATAGTAGAGAAGGCTTGAGAGCACAACAAAGGCTGACAGAAATCCTTCGCCGCCAGAATTTTGTGCCACCTCTGCCCAGGTGATTGGATATTCTCTTTGTTCCTCAATCTTGTAGAGACGTATCTGCACATTGCCAATACCAATCACTGCATCATACAGATTTTTTGTGGTCAGCTGTGTGCCAAGATACTCTTGAATATTTTTATTTTCAGTTAAAATCTGAAGCCCTTTGTCTGTGATACCATCTATCATATCCTGTAACCGAAGATGATAGAGATTCTCATGCTCCTCCCAGACAGGAAGTTCCATCTTTAACATCTTTATCGAGCGTCCGCGCACAGAGATTGTAGAATTATTATCAATCAGTCCCATATTTTGATGAACTTCCTCCAGATAGCGCTCCAAAAGCTCTACCAGATTGGCTTTTTCTTTCTCTATAAGAGAAATATCAACTTCTAATTTCTCTATTAGATGCTCATAGGACTGAAGCGTAGTCAAGAGCTGGCGCAAGACTTGTCCTGCCTCATCGGTCAGCTCTAACATGGATTCTAATGGCTTTTTATAAAATTCCTCCTGAAATTCTTCCATACGCACCACACGGTTTAGTGTCTGTATTAGCTGCTCACGCGCCTGCTGTCTTGTTTTGGTACATTGCCTGTAGTCCCTGACTAAGATACCTTGAAAATCCCGTAGTTTCTGACGTTCCATCCTGGCAAAATCCTGTTCCCATACCACAGCTTCTCCTTTCGAAAAAGCACGGTACTCAGAAAGGGCTGTCAGATTTTCTTCATAGCCTTGCAGCCGGTCATTTAACAGATTTTCCTGCTTTTTATATTCCTTTTTCTGATACTCCAGCTCATTTCTTCGGGCTTCAAAATCCTGATGCTGTACCTCACTTTTCGCGAGTGGTTCTACTTTGTTACAGACCTCATACATCCTTTGTATCCGGTCTTTTTTCTGCTGCTCAACCTTTGCAATTCTGGTCTTTTCCTCCATCCAGAGTCCCCGAAGCTTCTCAATTTTTTTCTGACAATCCTCTAAAAGCGCTTCCTGGTGCAGCTCTTCTTTGGGATGATAGGCAACTAAGAGCCACTCACCTTCCTCTAGATGGTATTTAACACACAAACGCTTTAATTCTTCTTCTGCTTCTTGCAGACGCTTGATGGTACGCCGCTTCTGTTCTTCTAGGTCCTGAAGGGCAAGCGAAAAGCGCCCGGTAATCGCCTGATATCTTGCTTCTAGTGTATCAATCTCGTCGTCTTTTACCTTTTCCGGCACTTCTAGCGCACTTTCATAGGCTTCATATATCTGCTGCTTTTCCAGATAGCGTTCACCGATACGTTCCAGACGATTTGCCTCTAGCTCCAGTGACTTTTGCTGCTCGCCATAGGCTTTAAGGCTGTTCTCTGTAATCGCCTTTCGCTCCTCTAAGCGGCGAATTGCGCGGCCACATCTTTCAAGCTCCATCTGGTCTTTTTCATACTGTTGGTATGCTTCACACAGCTTCTCTAAGTCTTTTTCCTTTCTCTTTAAGTCCTCAAGCGCTCTCTCTGATATGCGCAGCTTTTCTTCTAATTCCTTTCGCTCCTGCTCTAGCTGTTTCTCTCTTTGTTGTCCACTTTGCAACTCTTCTTTCAGTTTTTCTTTTTCTTCTGAAAGTATTTTCAGCGCCTTTAAGTTCTCTTTATAGTGTTCTTTCGTAACGGTCTGGTTCCTTACTAACTCCTGCCTTGCAAAATACTCTGCATATTCGGTCTTTCGTATCTGAATTGCTTCTTGTTTTTTCTGAATCTTATGTTCTTTTTCGGTTATCAGGGACTGCAATTTCTCTTCATTTAACAGATTTTCATTAAACAATACATAAAAATAAATCCCCGGAAATGACACGACGGTTTCTGTCTCCTGCGGTTCTTGCATCTCAAGTTCTTCCCGCACAAGTATAGGAACCGGAAAGGAGGTAGATACATTTCCTGGATGGCTTATAAGCTTTTTTAATTCTTTCTTAGTTAAAATCAGTGCATATGGCAAGAACGGATGACGATGTATTAGTTCACGGTTTTTCTCCTCGGTATTTCCATTTTTCTTAAGCCACTCCATACCATAGACAACAGGAAGACCAAGCTCTGAAAATTCGCTCTCAAGTGCTGCTTCAAGCTCTAGCGTCCTTCCTTCGGTCAGTTGGCGATATTCTGTCTTTAGCTGGTCTTCTTCCCGCTCTAGGTTTCTTTTTACAGAGTCTAACTCTTTTAGCTTTCGCCCAGAAGCTTTTAGAATCTCCTCTGTATCAAAGAGCGCTGTTTTTTGCATATCAAGATACTGAAGTATCGTCTTTCGCTCGGCTAATTCCGCCTCAAAAACTTCCTGTTTCTGTGCCTTTTGCTCCTCTTCCATCTCCTTTTGTATCTGTATGCCATACCATTCTTTCAGTCTGCGTGACAGGCGTTTCTGCTCTTCTATCACATCTTCTTTTTGTGCATAGATGCTCTGCCTGGTACGGGCACACTCGGTAAGCTCTTTCTTTACCTTCTGTGTACAAATCTCTAGTGTTCCCGGCTCATAGACACCCAGAATATTTCGGGAAAGTTCCTCTTGATAGGCAGTATTATACTGTTCTTCTTTTTGGCTGTATGCTTCAACTTTACTTTTCTGAGCTCCCTCTTTGGCTGCCTCCTCGCGAAGAGACTGCTCAAAATCCGACAGCTTTTGCCGCTCCTTCTTTATCTGTGTTTGCAGTTGTTTATATTGAGAATCATTCTCATCTATTGTCTTTTGATTCTTGGTTCGTGCATCTTGATAGTAGCCATATAATATCTGTCCCAAACGATTTCGCTCTGGTTCTAATTCTGCTTCTTCCTCTTTAGAGACTGCTATCTTCTGTCGGATTTCTTCTAGTTCTTTTTTTATCTCCAAAAAAGCTTCCTGCTGCCTAGCACAGGCAAAAAGATGTAACTGCTTCTCAATCTGTCCTGCTTTTCGCTTTTCATCCTCTTCTTCTGCCTCTAATAAATCCCGATTGCTGACACACAGACGAAGACTGTCTTCAAGTTTATAAATCTCACTTGAAAACTTCTCATACTCTATTCTGGCAATTTGCTCTAAAATCTTATCCATATCAGAGCGTAGCTTTTCCTGCTCTTTCTCTGTCAGCTCCTTCCATCGCTGCAACTCCTCGATAAAACATGCCAAAAGATGCATTGCTTCTTGTTCTTTCTCTTCTTCTTTCTGATATGCTTCTGCATGTTCTCTTATCGCTACTGCCTCTTTCTGGAAGAGCCGTATCACATCCCTTCGCCGAATCTTTGATTCATTATCCCGATACTGCACCACATATTTTTGCAGAAGATTCTGAAACTCCTTAATATGGTCCTTTTCTCTGTTTAGCTTTTGCTCCACCGTATCTAAGAACCATTTTTCCACCAGTTTTTTCTCATCCTTACAGTCATAAAAAAGCATCGACAACCCGGATTCCTGTTGGTTGATTTTCTGAATAATGGTCTCCCACTCTTTATAGTAGATTTGGTACTCCATTAATTTCTGAAAATACTGACGAATCTGTGCTTTATTTCCCATATCATAACAGAAAAACTGGATAGAAGTATCTTTTTTATATCCTTCGAACATCTGTTTGCAGGCGGCAAAATTTTTCAGCACCATCTCCTTCTCACCCTTTTCCACAACTGGAAGATGATGGATATCGGTGAGACAAGGCTTTTGATATTCGCTGATAAAATGAACTATCTCTAGTGGTTCTTCCTTCTCACCTTCGGTCTCCGGGTTCTGATTTTTGCGAACCATCATCCCAGTCAGTACATAGCCAGCCCCCTGGTCTAATGCCCACTCTACCAGGATAAAAGAAGGTTTATTGGTAGTAAAAAAGCTTTCAAATGTACGGTCTTTCATATCCCGATAACGCTTATTGACAAATGGTGCCATCAACATCTGCACCATCACGGATTTCCCGCCGCCATTTTTCAGGGAGATAAGCGTACTTTCTCCTTGTAGATAAAAACTCTCATCGCTGATACGGGTGGCATTGTGATTGTAGTTAATATTAATCAGGCGAACGGTCTGTATCTTACTCATCTTTTGTCCCCCTTAGTATCTTCAGAACTCTTTCGTAATTATTTTGGTTCAGAAGATTCCAGTCCATAAAATTATCCAGTTTTTTTGTTGTCTTAATCATCTCATCCTGCGCCACATATTCAATAAGCCCCTGCTTTTCCAAAAATATCAAAATATTATGGAGAAATCCTTCCTTGGTCGTCTTGGCACGCGAACCGCGCTCATCGGACTTTAGCGCCTCATAGGCACGCAGCATATCCGCAAATGCAATCCCTTCTTGCGCCTCCTCTTCTTCTTTATGTTCCATCCCTTCTTTTAGATAGGAAGAGATACTGTTCATCAACTCTCCGGTTCGCATATACTCCCGTGTCTTACTGCTGCTTCCCTGTCCGTCATAGAACTCCACTAAAAGCGTCAGTATCACAAACTGTGACAGATAGTAGTCCTTATCGGTTGCCCCGGATTTGCAAAGCATGCTTTTTAGCTGACCTTTGGAAAATCCCAGAATATCGTTCTCTTCTCTTGGAATCAGATAGATAATATTGCCATAACGCTCAATCACACTGTCTGCAATCTCTCCCTGGGATTTTACTAAGTTTTGTACTTCTTCCTGTTCTGTATAGGCGCGGTAGAGCCCCTGTTCTTCCTCTTCTTTTAATTCGTGGTGTTTTAGAAGATAGTAAAATATCTCCTGACTTGCCCGAATGGTATCCATCTCATAAGCCATAATTTTACTCCTTACGATACACATGAAAATGTACATCGGAGCAGCGAATCGTTCGAAGCTGCCCTTCTTCTTGTATATTTGCAAACGTCACAACATTTTTATCTTCTGTTCTGCTGATTTCTATTCGCTGGATTGGCTTTCCCTTGTCCGCCTCAGCTAACGATAACAGCATCTCATAGAGCTGAAAATCCTCCGAGCTGTCCTTGATATAATCTCTGCGTTCTTTCTGAAGCGCTGCTAAGTCAATCGTACGGCTTCTTAGAAGCTCCACCATAATCTCCTTAAAAATATCTACGCTTGGAATCAGCTGTTCTTTTTCTTTTTCATTGATATTTTGGGCAAATTCTGCAAGCGTTGCTTCCCCTTTGTTAAATACATAACAAAGCAGACAGCTAAGGCTTTTTTCATATTTTTTAAGCTTTTCTTTGCGTGCTCTTTCCTTCTCTAGAAGCCAGCTCTCTTCATCAAAATCCAATTCTTCCAAGCTGTCCTGCTCCTGACGCTTTCTAGGCAGACGCTGCAGCTGAAAGGCTTTGTTGGGATTGTAGACTTTGCTTACATCCTGGTTAAATAAAGGCCGTAGAAAATAATGAAGTCTAGAAAGCGTATCTGCATCTTTTAGCACCTCGTCATATAGCTTTGTGCGAAGCGAAAAGCGCTGAATCAACGACATCTGTGAGAGCTGTTCTAACTCTTTGGTATAGAGTGCCTTCAGGTCAAAATGACCGTTTAATATCTTCTGGTGCTCGTCAATTGTACGGCTTAAATATCTCTCAATCTCCCGCAGATACTCTAACTTTTCTCTCTCCGTATCCAACAACTGCCGCACATTGATATTTTTCTCTTCTAGCTCCTTGACACGGCTTTTCACCATCTGCCTGTAATCCTGAAATTTCTGTTTGGTATTCTGAATAGTATCGAGATTTTCCAGCAGAATTGTCTCATAGTCACGTACAGAATAACTTAGCGCATTTCTGCGGATTTTCCCCATAGCCTCCTGGATTTTCTGAAGCTGTACATGCAGGATATGAAAGATATTTTTTATCTCATCCACAGCTTTATCATAACTCTGTCTTTCAAGATGCATATGAAATATCATCTCATGAATGGTCAGTTTCATATTATTTTCAATTTCAAGGGTGGAGAGCAGAAGATTGTAGCCATCGTCCGTCAGATAATAGGACGTGCGCCGGAAGTCCTGTTCGAGAAAGACTGTTTTATTTGCGACATAACTGATATGGATGGGAATGGATTTTTGTTCTTCAAAGTCAAAACCTTCAAAATACATAACCTTCCCTTCGTTACACAGGATATGATTGATGATAAAATCGCCCAGTTCTTTACATTCATCATAGCCTAGATGCTTGTGAAAATACTGCGTATTGACAGTATCAATATAGGCGCCAATATCATCTATGGTACAGATATCTTCCCTTAAAGACTGCTCCATAATATATAGAAGCACTGCAAAGATAAGATTGATTTGTTCATCACTCTTTAAGAAACCATACTGTTTCCAGGTGGTCTTCTGAATACTGTTTTGAATCAGCATTGCATAGAGTCCGACACTTTTCATTCTCTTGGGGAAATGTTTTAGAAAATCATATTGCATAGAATTGTCCTTTAAAAATCTGTGATATTCAGAATCTCCTGCGGAACATATGTTCCATCTCTGAGAATCTTCTGCATCTTTTGTATCGTATCTTCTGAAAAATAGGAAAAAAAGAAAGGGCTGATATTGCGGCTTTGTTGCTCCTTCATCTTTGGCAGCGCTTCTTTCCCGGCTGCCTTTTGAAGCATCGCCTCATATGCCCCAAGAAATGGCCGAATCTCCCATCGTTCCTTAAAAAGCTTGGAAAAATGCTCCCAGATGCCAATTCCTTCATAATCTAAGTCTCCAAAATAGAGAAGTGTATTCTGTGCATCGGTCATATAGGGTTCCACGCAAAGCTCAAAATCCCCAAAAGAACGAAAGATGCGCTTCCCGCCTCCATAGATTAAGGTGCCAATGGTTCCTCCAAGAATCTTTGTATGCCCTTCTAGCAGATGTCTTCGCATACTATAGAATGTATCTTTATTTTCCACAATCAGAAGACTTTGTGGAACTTCTCTTGTGTGGGAATAATAAGCAAGCGGCTCGCTGGTCTCATACATATGTAACATCGAAAGTTCCACGCCACAATGCTTTAAAACAGTCTTGGCCCGGCCTTCTTTTATAAATTTCTCCCATCCCCAGATTTCAAAGCTTCGCTCATTGACAGACTCCTCTGTTAAAAGCAGCTCTCTATGTTCTCTCAAGTAAGTATTTAAAAGTAATACAAAAGGTCGCTCCTTCTGATAGACCTCTAGATGTGACAGATAATAGTCTGTGGAGATAGCTGGCACTAACTGATACGTCAGCTCTTCTATCAATCCCCCATAATCCTGCTTCTCCTCCAAAAGCCAATATTCCCGATAGAGCGCAGGCTTCTTGCCATTGGTCTTAGAAGCCTTTAGGGGCTTTACTTTTCCCGCTTCTAATAATTCCATAATATAGCGGTGCTGCTCCCGATACTCCCACTGCTTCCGTTTCCCAAGCAGTTCTTCCAAAGAAATACGCTTCATACACTGCCTCCGGGTGTTTTTATTCATTATATACTAAGAAGGAGTGACTTTTCAATGTTTTTATCATAGAAACTACTATAATCTCTAAATAACCTAAAATAAGCAGGCAAGGATTTTCTTCTTGCCTGCTTACTTTTTATTTATTATCCACTTTTTTTTCTTTTTTCCTTTTTTTCACCAAGAAGAAGAGGAGTCCCATCAAG
>Ga0137308_101533_pt1 | contig 17821 bp, 15 predicted proteins | sample Inofrocosms_June_FD_97181 | JGI IMG/M metagenome (GOLD analysis project Ga0137308, IMG submission 97181) | Mouse cecal microbial communities from Vienna, Austria - N-Acetylneuraminic and N-Acetylglucosamine D2O microcosms_June | ecosystem: Host-associated > Mammals > Digestive system > Large... | reverse complement strand
CCAATAATTTATATCATGGTATAAATTATAGCCATTAGCAAAATAAAAGTCAAGGGGATATAATAGATCTTAGATTACAGGGTTCATGAAGCGGTTCCTGTAATTCAGGCATAGCAGGAAGGGAGGCGGTCATACGGATGATCTTATTCAGAATCTAAAAGATGCAGGCTGTGGCGCTCAGACCATTGAGAAGGTCTGCAGGCTGTATGGTAACGGTCAGGTTCAGGATGTGATTAAAACACTGCGAAAGCACCGCTGCAGCTTGATGGACAGCCTGCATGAAAGTCAGGGGAGAGTTGACTGTCTTGATTTTTTAGTATGGCGGATGGAAAAGGAAAAGCAATCATTAAAAAATAAGGAAAAGAAAGAGAGGCATTACAAAATGGAAAATATTACAAAACCGGAATTGACAAAGGAATGGGATAAGACTTTCCCGAAAAGTGAAAAGGTGAGCCACCGCAAGGTGACATTCCCTAACCGTTACGGAATTACACTGGCGGCAGACCTTTATGAGCCGAAGGGGGCTGAAAAGAAACTGGCTGCGATTGCGGTATGCGGGCCGTTTGGCGCGGTAAAGGAGCAGGCAGCCGGACTGTATGCGCAGACAATGGCAGAACGCGGTTTCCTCACCATTGCCTTTGATCCTTCCTTTACCGGTGAAAGCGGCGGCGCACCCCGTTACATGGCTTCGCCGGATATTAACACGGAGGATTTTCAGGCAGCGGTTGATTTTCTTTCCGTACAGGAAAATGTTGACCCTGAGCGTATCGGCATTATCGGCATCTGCGGCTGGGGAGGCTTGGCTCTGAATGTGGCGGCGCTGGATACCCGCATCAAGGCGACGGCTGCCTCCACCATGTATGATATGTCCCGCGTCAATGCCAACGGATATTTTGATGCAGATAATTCTGCTGATGCACGGTACGCGAAGAAAGAGGCTATGAATGCCCAAAGACTTGTTGATTACAAAAATGGCAGTTATGCGCTGGGCGGCGGCGTTGTCGATCCGCTTCCGGAGGACGCGCCTTTCTTTGTAGCAGATTATCATGATTACTATAAAACGGATCGCGGCTACCACAAACGTTCGTTAAATTCCAACGGCGGCTGGAATGTGATCGGCTGTATGTCCTTTATGAACCAGCCAATCCTTCAGTACAGCAATGAAATCCGCAGCGCAGTCCTTATTATGCACGGGGAGAAGGCACATTCCTGCTATTTCAGCCGCGATGCTTATGCCGCAATGGTGAAGGATAACCCTTATACAGATAACAAGGAGCTGCTGATCATTCCGGATGCAGTCCATACAGATCTGTATGACGGCGGCGGTAAGAACGCTATCCCGTTCGATAAGCTGGAGGAATTTTTTTCGGAAAACATGAGATGACATTTATAAACTTATAATACGAGGTGGAAGGCGATGTTAGGAAATTTTATGTATTGTAACCCGACGAAACTTTATTTTGGCGAGGATTCCCTTGCCGGTCTGAATGATGTGGTGCCGGGCATAAAGTAAGTGAAAGTCTGGAGGTAACAGTTATACGTATTTTAGTATTGAACGGAAGTCCCCGTCCAAAGGGCAATACGAAACAGACGGTGGATGCGTTCCGGGAAGATGCGGAATCGGCAGGACATAAGGTGGACGTAGTTGACATACGCAGGAAAAAGATTTCAGGCTGTCTGGCCTGCGAATACTGCCATACAAAGGGAAACGGAGCCTGTGTGCAGCGTGAAAATGTCACTAAAAGCAAAAGGACTTTTACACCGCGGATTTCTTCTTTCATTTACAGGAATATGCAAACTGTCAACAGCGCAGCCGACATAAACCGCATGAACCGGAGCGATATCACACAACATCAGCAGGCAGCTCGTTCTGATACTCAGACATTGCCATAAGCGCCGTAGGCTAAGATCAAAAGTCCGGTTGGTTTTATGGTATTTCCGGTCAAGAAAAAGCTTCCGTTTTGTAATACAATGATATTCAGGGAGGGGGGGACACGCTTGAAAAAATCTAACGCAATTGATGGATCTATCGACTTTATTGAAAGCCGTTTAACCGAAGCTATAGATGTAGGTGAGCTGGCACAGCAGGCCTTTTTCTCGAAAACGCATTACCAGCGGCTGTTTCGTGCCATTGTTGGCGAACCGGTGATGGAGTATGTAAAAAATCGCCGATTACAACTTGCCTGTCGTGATGTGCAGGCAGGAAATACCGGAATTTTAGATATTGCGCTAAAATATGGCTATGATTCTCACGAAGGCTTCACCCGGGCGTTTAAGACATACTTCGGCGTGACGCCCTCCGAATACCGCAAATGTAGTATGCCAAATGAAACGGAGGTAGTCGTAATGTTATCAAACGAGTTATTAAACAGGATTGGACAAAATGGGGAACAAACTTCCGCAATATTAACCAATTTCATCGAGGAAGCAGAAAAACTGGTTGCTCTCGCCCATAAAACGGCAGAGTCAGCGGGTGAGAAAGGCACAACAACAACCATTGTCGCAAATGAGTTGAGTAACCTTGCTAAGCGCATGGAACAACTTAGAAATGAGAATGTAAGGAATTTGACGGCAGGGAGTGCATCCCCTTTTGAAATGTTTAACAAGATATTTACCTTGATACGCTGCATTGACGACGGGGTTTTCCAAATGAATCTGCTGCGCTTCTTTTGCGGCATTGAAACGGGACGCATTTCACCGCCAAAAGACCAAATTGAGGCAATTGATGCAGACTATGCCAGATTGTGCAGGCAATTTGCGGGCAATAAAGAGCACATGATCAATTTAATGAACGAAGCGGTTGAACTGCTTAATGAGGACATGAAACAAGAAGCTGCGAAATGCATTGAAACGTGTGTCAGAGAGGTGAATAAAGCTGTTGAGACTGGTGAGAGCACTGCAGCATCAGCACATGCCGCCGCCAAATCATTGAGGGAGCGCGGCAAAGCATTCTCTTATATTGCCGAAGAGGTAAGCGCAAGCATAACCGTGTTAAAAAACGTGACGGAGGATTTCAAAAGTATCCACGATTTATCGACTTCCCTCGCTCAATTAGCCAACATCGTGTACAGCATGAACATTAATGGTTTTAACGCTTCCGTTGAAACCGCGAGAACGGGCAATTCCGACGAATGTTTGGCTGCCGCCGAGAAGATAAAGAAATATACCGGTGTTTTGCAAAAGGCTTACCGCGAATGCAAAACTCTGTGCAGTGAATATGAGCGCCTAATGGAATTAACAAAAGGGAACGGCAGGCAATATGAGCAGGCACTTACTGAAAAGCATATGGATGACGTCATTTTTCAAAGTAGAATATTATCGTCGCAATTCGCCCTTGAATCGGAACGCATCAATCGAGAATCATTCCGTGCACTTGCTCAGACTGCCATTACAGCCGACACAAATTTGGTGAAAACTCGGAATGCTGCAGAATACCGAGAAGCTATTGCAAAATTTCTTCAGGCATTAAACAAGGAAATCTGCGCATTGGAGATTGGCGGCAGTTTTGCCTATTTCGCTAAGGAATATGAGACTTTTCTGGAACGCATTTAATATCAGGTATCAACATTTAACAGTCGATTGAAAATGAATACTTGCTTCCGGTATAAGATCCGGAAGTCTCCGAAATACCCTCCGCTTCAACGGTGTAAGAAAAACTGTTGTTGCGGAGGGCATTTTGTGTATTACTATCGACTGTGGAAAGCTGAAAAAGCAGGTGCAGGGAATATGATGTATCAAGCAGCGGAACATAGGCAGCATTTTCAGGAAGAGAAGCAACAGGAACGGGAAAGAGAGTTTAGTTACAGAAAAAATTTTTTGAATCGAACCGCTATGATTTCCCACTGTTATATAAAGTGAAAGGAAGCGATGTAATGTTTATATGTCATTGCGATGAAACTTTGTATTGATGAATATCGTCGTCCCAAAACTGAGGAATTATCCGAAGAAATCCTATTGGATGAAGAAAACGATTTGGTGATAAATATGGGCTGCTGAATTCATCGAAATTTCCGCAATGCAGGTATGAAAGACTTATTTTCTTTGCTCATGTCTTTGTCACAAGAAGAAAGCAACTTATTAAGGATAAGCAGAGAGGATGCAGATAAATGAATTGAAAGACAGGCTTTTCAATATTTTAAATGATACAGAGAATTCGTTTATAGCAGATATTATCACTAATGACGAGAAGGATGAAATCAAGATAAGCTTAAAAGCATTGATGATATGACATTTTACAATTCTTAATCCATGGATGGTGTCATAAGCTAAAGTAAGGATAAAGAGGTAGAAAAAATATGAAAAATGATACATGCATACATATTGAAACTGCCTACAAAAAGAAAAAAGTGAGAGTCCAGCTGAGATTTTCGGAAGGAACAGATGATAAGAACGCCAAGCTGTTTTATGACGGCTTAAAGAAAACCTATATAGGAAAAAGCGAGTCCGGAGCTTTCCATATAAATGATTCAGCGTTAAAATAATATTTAGTACTGCAATGCAGCATTAGTACTTCATCCGGCCAGAAATTGAACCTTGGAGCAGCCTGTTTCGCGCCATTGCGTTGTTAAAATTTCCAGACAATGCCACCGCATTGCCGTTGAAATTTTGCATGGCACAATCTCCCGCAAATTGTGACACACATCTGCCAGAAAGCAATTTTCAAACACGCTCTAGCACGAACCATACAGCTCCAAAATCCAATTCCTGACTGGATGGAGTACTAGAAACTGTCAATACATGATAAGGATGTGCCCATGGGATATAGAAACCATGGGCACGATGTTTAAGGAGGACAAAGGTATGGAAGTCAAAAGAGTAAGGACATTATTAAGAGTATCTTCAAGGCAACAGCTGCATGAAGATGATATCCCGTTGCAGAGAGAGGAAACAAGAAGCTATATAGCCAGACACCAAGACTGGGTGTTCGATAAGGAATATCTTGAGAAGGCTGTATCGGCATATAAGAACGGTGTCGAGGACAGGGAAGTCCTCATGCAGATTAAGGAGGATGCCGAAAATAAGGAATTTGACATCCTTCTGACATATATGACCGACAGGATAGGACGAAGGGAAGAATACATTTTTTACATCAACGCTTTATATGAAGCCGGAATAGAGGTCTGGACTGTCAAGGACGGTAAGATAAAAAATGACGAGCATACGGACAGTCTGATAACATTCATCCGGTTCTGGCAGAATGAGGAAGAGAGCCGTAAGCTGGGCAAAAGGGTAAAAGATGCCTTGATTAGAGAGGTAGAGAACGGGAACTTTATAGGAGGCAAGGCTCCTTACGGATACCGGCTTGTGGAGATAGCTGAAAAGGATTCACATAAAAGGAACAGGCATAAAATGGAGATTATAGAGGAACAGGCAGAAGTCGTGCGAAAGATATATGACCTGTACATACACCAAGGATATGGATATGAGAAGATAGCAAAAGAGCTGAACAGGTCAGGGATACCGGCCGTTTCGGCGGGCAAATGGAAAAACGGTACGGTATGCAGCATATTAAAAAATCCTATCTATATGGGATATTATTCCATACACCGCAGAGAGAGGGGGAAAAACTTTAAGAGGCTCGACCGTAAAGAGTGGATATTGTCAAAAGAACAGGTCAAGGACATCGTGATTGTCTCACAAGCTGACTGGGAGAAGGCACAGGAAATCAGGGAATCAAGGAAGTCGCATTTAGAAGAAAGGAAGAACCATTCGCTTGCTCTATACGAACAACAATATTCTGCGCCGTTCAATCCAAGAGGCAGGCTTTCACTGCTGGGAATAGCATATTGCGGCTATTGTGGGAAGCGGTTAAAAAGTGCCGGATATAACAATCACTGGACTACAAAGGACGGAACAGAAAAAGTTTCATGCATAGGCAGATACGGCTGTCAGAAAAAATGCGCCGAAAGAAGTTATTATTCACAGGATTTTTTAGAGAGTGTGGTGTTTGAAGTGGTCGAGGACTATTTGGAAAACCTAAAAGAAGTAGACATTGCAAAAGAACTGGACGAAATGAAAAGACAGAAGATGTCAAGCGTTGATAAGGAGCAAAAGAGAATATCTAAAAAAATAGATAAGACGGTAAAGGATATCAAAACGTTTGAAGATGCTTTGCCGGAGGCGCTTAGAGGGGAAAGCGGAATCCCTATAGACAGGCTGACACGGCTGATAGACGAAAAGGAAAAGGAATTGACAGAGTTAAGGCAAGACAGGGTAAGACTGCAAAAGCAGATAGAGCAGACCAATATTACCTATGACGAGTTTTCAAAATTTATTGATATTGCGCCTAACTGGAAACAGGTATTTAAAGAGTCAGACATACCCACAAAGAGAATGTTGCTGGCATCACTGATAGAAAGGATTGACGTAAAGGACGAGGATATCAGCATCAAATTTAGGATTAGGATTGAGGATTTTTTGAAGGACTCCAGTGATAAAAAAATACTCGATACTATTGGCTCGGAGACCATTCCGTATATACTCTGTTTAAAGTAAAAGACTGAATTACCAAAATATTGGCATAGATTGCGTTTTCCGGCCAAGTGGAATAGATTTCGCAGGAGGCCACATTTTTGATATAATCCCGATAGCGCACCCAATAATTGGGGGCTGTGGGGTCGCTGGGGGCGCCGTCGTGGACAATGACATATTCGGGAATCACCACACGGCTTAATACAATTTCCCCGGTTTCGTCCATGGGTTTTATCTCATCTTCCGGTATCTTTGGCGGATATTCACCGAAGAGCGTGTGCACCGGAATGAAGACTCTTTTTTCTTCCTCCTCCGTCGTAGCCAGAGGATTCATGCGAATAGGCTGAAGGGAAAATTCGTCCGCAAAAATTTCGGAACCGGATACCAGAACCGGCTCATATCCGTCGGCAGTAACAAAAATATTGTACTCCGAATAGGGCTGCTGGGTCGCTTCGGGGTCAAGGGAAAGCTCCAGCGGAGGAGCCGGAAGCTGTACTTCGGGGGTCTGTCCGGAATCGTCGGTGGTAAGTACTTGAAGAGGATTTTCGGGATCCCCCGTATAGGAAATGGTGACGGTGGCATTTTCCACCGGAGTCAGGCCGATTGCGGAAACGACATTGACTTGTATGGAACCGGTGTAGGAGGAATCTGCGGGCATAGACTCCTGCGCAGCTGTTAAGTTGTTTTCAGGCATATGTTGACCATACCTTATAGGTTCGTTAAGACCATAATATGCAGGAAAAAAGAATGAGTTCCTAATTTAGTTTCTGATTTAGAATCGTTTTGCGGCGTGTTCGATTCTGCAGCGTCTTGAGCCGTGAAGATCCGGAGCCGTAATATCAACTTGGAAGGTGCAGCATACAAAAAGAATGTATTGTTTTCCAAAAAGGTATTGACGGATTGGTTCAAGAGGTGTACTATTGTATTATAAACTTAATACAGCGGAACAGAAAACTACTTTTACAGAAAGGATGATGCAGATGGCATGGGAATTGGATGCTGACAGACCGATTTATGCGCAGTTGGTGGAGCGTATCAGGATGCAGATTGTTTCCGGTTATTATCAGCCGGGCGGAAAGCTTCCAAGTGTCAGGGAACTGGCTGCCACCGCGGCAGTAAATCCGAATACAATGCAAAAGGCTTTTGTGGAGCTGGAGAGAACCGGATTGATTATTACCCAGCGCACAAACGGCAGAAATGTCACCGAGGACGAGGAGCTGATTGCCGGAGTAAAACAGGGAATGGCGCGGGAGCATATGGAAGTTTTTTTCTCGAAAATGAAAGAACTGGGCTTTACAAAAGAGGAAATCAGGGCATTGGTTGACGGAGAGATTATGCAGAATGTACAGGAGGAGGGGAAAGGATTATGAATGAATTGGTAGAAATTGTAGGTCTTACGAAGGCTTATGATGCGAAGCATGTTGCAGTGAATAATATTACGCTGACGCTTCCCAGAGGTAAGATTATCGGGCTTTTGGGACCAAACGGAAGCGGCAAGACCACATTGATTAAGATGTTGAACGGTTTGCTGACTCCTACACAGGGCAGCATTATAATTAACGGAAAATACGTAGGGGTGGACAGCAAGGCACAGGTAGCATACCTGCCTGACCGCACCTATCTGTCGGGCAATCAGAAAATCAGTGAAATATTGGATTGTTTTGTGGATTTTTATGCGGACTTTTCCAGAGAGAAAGCGGAAGAAATGTTGAGAAGCCTGAATATTGATCCTTCCACCAAATTAAAGACGCTCTCGAAAGGCAATAAGGAAAAGGTACAGCTGATCTTAGTGATGAGCCGCAACGCCTGTCTCTATGTTTTGGATGAGCCCATTGCAGGTGTGGATCCTGCCGCAAGGGATTATATTCTCAGAACCATTATTAACAATTATAATCCGGATGCCACTGTGATTATATCCACCCATCTGATCGGGGATATCGAGCAGATATTGGACGAAGTTATTTTTATGCGGTATGGCCACTTGGTTCTCTACACTTCGGTGGATAATATCAGGGAGCAGCACGGTAAATCCGTAGATGCTTATTTCAGGGAGGTATTCGCATGTTAGGAAAATTGTTGAAACATGAGTGGAAAAGTACATGGAAGGTCGGCGGCATGATGCTGTTGGGACTATTGCTGGTAAGCTTTTTCGGCTGGTTTTCTTTTCAAGCGCCTGTGTGGCAGTCTATGTCGGACAACGGATACTATAACGGGTTCACACTGTGGGATCTTATGAGTGTAGGTGTCCTGCTTTTGTATGTAATTATGTTAATCGGTTTGAATTACGGAATCATGATTTATATCGGAGTGCATTTTTATAAAACGATGTATACCGACGAGGGGTATCTGACACATACCCTGCCCGTTTCCAAGCATGAGATTCTGGTGAGCAAAATCCTTATCGGCGGTCTGTGGATGTTATTGGTAACCATAGGAGTTTTCCTGTCTGTGATGGGTCTGGTGTCTTCTATGTTCGGGGCCGTAATGCCGGAGGGCTATAGCTGGAGAGAACTTTGGGACGAGATGCAGCCTTACATGGGTTACATGGACGATATGTTTAAGGATACATTCGGAATGAGCATAACGAGCTATTTCATTTTGCTTGCCGTGATGTCTGTGGTTCAACCCTTTTGCACCATCACCATTCTCTTTGGCGCAATCTCCATCGGCCAGCTGTTCACAAAGCATAGAGTGCTGATGGCTATTGTAAGCTATGTGGGAATCATGATTGTAGCCAATATGCTTTCTTCCATGGTACAAGGTGTGTTCTCCATAAATCAGATGGCAAGAAGCTTAGACGACAATGCGATGCTGGGCAGATACATGAATGTTTCCCTGTACTTCTCCGTATTCTTATCTATAGTGGAAGCCATAATCCTATACATCGTCTCCCACCAAATAACCACCAAAAAATTAAATATGGAGTAACAGTTCAGCCCGCCGATGCAACAGAAGAAAATCGTGCCTGCACGAATTTTCTTCTGAGAGCATAGGCGGAGGGAGCGCCATATCATGAGCAAAAGGAGCAGCGAAGCGGCGGAAAGTGCCGAAGGCACGATTTGCGAATGGCGCGCCATATCATGAGCAAAAGCAATTGCCCTATGACGGTTTATTTGATATAATCAGTCATAGGGTAATTTTTTACAGTTGGTAATTTCCTAGAGCGCGTTTGAAAAATGCTTTCTACGGGGCGTGTAAAACGGAGAAAGATTTTTCAGACACGCTCTGACCGATACCGCGCCTGCAGCAGCGGTAATGTCCCGCAGCTGCAGGCGGATGCAAAGAGTGGGTGAGTATGAAATGCAGAAGATAATCAATCAGATTTTAGAGGGAAACTTCGATTACGAGAATGGTTCTCTTGATTTTTCATGCTTAAAAATAGAAATATCTTTACATCGTGGCGAAGATTACGAGGGAAGCTTCCGGGTGTATGCAGCGCCCGGAAAATTTACCGCAGGCCATGTGACGTCCTCCGACCTGCGGATGGAGTGCCTCACCGAGGAATTTGTGGGGACGAATGAGGAGATCGCTTTTTGTTTCCATGGAAAATACATGGAAGAGGGAGAAGTGGTAAAGGGCAATTTTTATATTGTCAGCAATCAGGGCGAGTATTATCTGCCCTTTGTAGTATCCATGGAGTATACGGTACTGGAATCCTCCATAGGCCCTGTGAGAAATTTATTTCACTTTGCTAATTTGGCGAAATGCAGCTGGAGAGAAGCCGTCAAACTGTTTTATTCACCGGATTTTACCTGTGTGCTCTCAGGAAGCGACGCCCAGTATGTAGATGTATACAGGAGCTTGTCCGCATATCCCGGAAGGGAGCAGAATATGGATGAGTTTCTGATCCGGATTAATAAAAAGCAGCATATAGAGTTCCTTGTGGAAGAGAAGCAGCTTACTTTGGATTATGTATCCGGCGAACATGCTTACAGTGTGACGGAGAGCGGAGTGAACATTGTACGGAACGGCTGGGGCTATACCTGTCTCTATGTGGAGTGCGGCGGCGATTTCCTGTTTACGGAGAAGGCCATGCTGACGGAGGATGACTTTCTGGGCAACCGGTGCAGGCTGCCCGTGTTTATTGACGGGAAGCTGTGCCGTAACGGGAAGAATTACGGGGAGATATTTTTGTATAATTCTCATGTGTCCCTGACCGTCCCGGTGACGGTAATCTCGGGAAGCAGGCTGCCCGGACAGGCGGTTGACTTGTCAAAAAAGCGGAGCACCGTCCGGATAATGGAGCTTTATCAAGCTTTCCGGCTGAGGAAAATCGGCACGTCGGCGTGGCTGAAGGAGACCGGAAGACTGGTGGAAAATCTGGCGATCCAGAATGAAAGCGACATTACCACAAGACTGTTTCAGGCGCAGCTTAGGATTACCGAGGAGAAGTACAATGAGGCCGGGTGGATACTGGATCATGTTGCGGAGCTTTTGGAGGATACGTCCGAAGAAACGCTGCTTGCTTATTACCTGTATTTGACCACATTGATTCATCATGAGACAAAATATATCAATAAAGTGACAGCCGATGTGGAGCGTATCTATAAAAAAGATAATACAAATTGGCGTGTGGCATGGCTTTTGCTGTATCTGTCCGAAGAATACAATAAATCGGCGGCGGTGAAGTGGGCTTTTTTGGAAAAGCAGTTTCACTTTGGCAGCAGAAGTCCCGTCATTTACATAGAAGCATTGATTCTTTTGAACAATAATCCTGCTTTATTACGCAGATTGGGCGGCTTTGAGCAGCAGCTTCTCTATTACGGGGCAAAGAGAGAATTCCTGAATTCGGAGGTGGTGGAACAGCTGCTGTATTTGATCGGACGGATCAAAGAGTTTTCCCCTGTGCTGTTCGAAACATTAAAGCGTTTATATCAAAAGAAACAGGATTCAAGGGTTTTACAGGAGATATGCACTCTTCTGATTAAGGGCGGCAAAACGGGAAAAAAATATTTCCGGTGGTATAAAGAAGGTGTGGAGGCACAGCTCCGCATCACGAATTTATACGAACATTATATGATGTCATTGGACATGAATCTTCCCTGTAAGATACCGAAGCAGGTTCTGCTGTACTTTTCATACCAGAACAGCATGAATTATGAACAGGCGGCGTATCTTTACGATTTTGTTCTCCAGAATAAGGACAGGCTGGGGGATCTTTATTTCACTTATCTGCCCCGTATTGAGCGCTTTGTGCTGGAGCAGATTAAGAAGGAACATATTAACAGACATTTGGCCAATCTCTATAACCGGATGCTGAGTCCGGAGACGATCAATGAACAGACAGCAAAACCTCTCTCCAGACTGTTATTTGCGCATCAGATATGGGTGGAGGACGACAGGATACGGAAGGTTTATGTCTATCAGCCCCATAACCGGCAGCCTGCGGAATATGTTCTCAGCGGAGGACGTACATGGGCGGCTCTGTACGGCAACGAATACACCATTGTGTTCGAGGATGCATGGAAAAACCGTTTTATCCGCAGCGTGGAATATACGATGGAAAAGCTGATGCTTCCGGGTAAATTTCTGAGGCTCATCATTCCTTATGTACATGACTGTACGGAGCTGGATCTGTATCTATGTGAAAACGAAAGAGAAGGTATGCCGGATTCGGCGGAAAGTCTGGACAGGATTCTGAGGATGCTGGACTCGCCGGATGTTGATACTTCCATAAAACGGGAATACTATCTGAAGGTGCTCCAATATTACTATGAGCAGGACAATATGGATGCTCTGGATCGGTATTTAACACGTATTCCCGGCGGTGAACTGAATATGGAAGAGCGGGGCATTGTGGTAAAGTATCTGGTGTATAGAGGCAATATTGATCTGGCGGGACAATGGCTGGAGGAATATGGTCCTTATTTTATGGATGTGAAAATACTTGTGCGGCTGCTCGGGCCGCTGATGGAACGGCATGGCATGGAGGCGGAGCCAGTGCTGACGGCAGCAGCCTGCTTTGCTTTTCATAAGGGCAAATATGACAGCACTATATTGGAGTACCTTGCAAGATATTATGAAGGTATGACGAAGAATATGCGGGATGTCTGGAAGGCGGCGAAATCCTTCGACTTGGATTGTTATAAGCTTTCCGAGAGAATGCTGCTGCAAATGCTTTACTCCGGAGCCTTTGTGGGTGAGAAAATGGAGATTTTCCGTTACTATGTGTCTCAGGGGGCAAAGCCGGAGGTGGAGGAGGCTTTTCTGGCACAGTGCGCTTACGAATATTTTGTGCGGGACCGAGTCACCGAAAGCTATGTCTATCAGGAAATCGGCCAGATGAGCAGAAGAAACGAGCCGGTACAGAAAATCTGCAAGCTGGCGTTTTTGAAATATTATGCGGAAAATAAAAGCGAGCGGCAGGAGCAGCTGGAGCTGGCCGAGAGCTTCCTGAGGGAGCTGATGGAAGAAGGGATTCACTTAAAACTTTTCCGTGAGTATGAGGAATTCCCCGATCTGCAGCAGGAGCTGGCGGATAAGACCATTATCGAATACCGGGCGGCGCCGGACAGCCGGGCCTGTATCCATTATGTGATGATTTATGAGAGCGGGGAGTCCGACGAGTATAAGGCAGAATATATGAGAGATGTATACGGCGGCGTCTGTTTTAAGGAATTTATTTTGTTTTTCGGTGAAAACCTTCAATATTATATCACCGAGGAACGGGGAGGCGAGGAGCAGCTCACGGAGAGCGGTACTCTCCAGAATGCCGACACAGGGAGAAGCGCGGGGGGAGGCCGCTATCAGCTTCTCAACGATATTGCGCTGAGTAAGGCATTGGAAGATTATGACACAATGGACAATCTGTTGGAGGAGTATCACAGAAAGGAATTTTTGAACGGGCAGTTGTTTACGATAAAATAGAAAGTGTTTCGTAAATTGCGAAGAAGGTTATATGTGCCCATCCGATAAAAAGCCGCAAAGTGATTTCGAGAGTCTATTATAAGAGTTTACTATATTAGAAGCAGAGGGAGGTGCGGCATGGGAATACTGAAAAACGATAAATTGATCGTCGGCTATGATTTGGGCAATCATTTTTCACAGATCAGCTATGCCGTATCTGCCGACGGAGAGGCGGAGACTCTGTCTCAGGTGGCAGGCGCGCAAAATTATAATATTCCTACGGCGCTGTGCAAGAGGACGGGGGTCAACCAGTGGTTTTACGGGAAAGAAGCGCTCCGCAATGCCGCAGAGCAGCAAGGGATACTGGTGGAAAATCTGGTGGAACTGGCTTTGGACGGCGAACCGATTCTGGTGGAGGAGGACAGTTATGACCCCGTATCGCTTTTAACGCTGTTTTTCAAGAGAAGTCTGGGACTTTTGTCTCAAGCGGGCACTTCGGAAAAGCTGGGTGCATTGATGATTACCTGTGAACGGCTGGATCAGGGGATGGTTGAGCTGCTGAACGAAGTGGTGAACCGACTCCGCCTGAAAACGGAAAAAATATATTTTCAGAGTCATACGGAAAGCTTTTATTATTATATGCTTCATCAGCCGAGAGAGCTTTGGAAGGCTCGTTCCGTGCTGTTTGACTACCGATGGGACAGAATCAAAATTTATGCCATGGATTACAACCGGCACACTACGCCCATAGTAACTTTTATTGAGGAGAACGAGGCAGAGCTTCCGGAGAGATACCGGGATATAGACGGAGAGGCGCTGACGGAAGGGGAAAAGCATAATCTGGACAGAGCCTTCCTGAAGCTGGCGGATACGGTTTTCCACGACAGGGCGGTAAGCTCGGTATTCCTGATCGGGGACGGTTTTTCGGAAGATTGGATGAAGGACTCTTTGCGCTTCCTTTGCAGGGGCAGGCGGGTTTTTCAGGGAAATAATCTTTTCAGTAAAGGAGCCTGCCACGGAGTTCAGGAACGTCTGGTGGTCAGTCAGGCCGGAAAAGAATATATTTTCCTCGGAGACGATAAGCTGAAAGCCAATATAGGCATGGATATTTTTAACCAAGGACAGGCTTCTTATCTGGCCATTCTGGATGCCGGCATTAATTGGTATGAGGCGGATCAGATTACGGAGCTTTACCTTCAGGAGGGAAATCAGATCAGCCTGAAAATAATGCCGCTGGTGGGAAAGGAATTCCGCGTTGCGCAGATCACTTTGGAGGATTTGCCCGGAGGCGTCAGTCGCCTGCAGATGAGGCTTTATCTGGAGACGGAGAGTCGTCTGGCGGTGGAAGTGGAGGATCTGGGGTTCGGCGAGATCCGGCCATCCACCGGGAAAATCTGGCGGGAGATGATAGAATTATACAAATAATATAGCTGTCCTTCCTGCGGCAGGACGGGCATTGCAGAAGGACTGCCCGATTTGCGGACGGTTTCTCCAAGGGGGCTGTCCGGGTCTTGGCGGTAAGGCGGAAGGAGCGGTTTTTGAAAGGAATTGTGCTGATACGGCAGGCATCCTGTCAGAGAACGGCGGATTTATACTGTGAGGGATATTGGGACGGAAAATTTGAGCAGTGAACGATTTTACTGGAAAAGAGAGGGACGATTATGCGTGTCAGTGTCTGTGTGGGGGATTATGCGGCGGTTCCATACTGTATTCCGGGACTGGAACTAAATGTTTTCTCCATGGAGGAATTGTGTTATTGTATAAAAGAGAATGCTTTTCTGCTGGATTTCTCACTGATGAATGACGAATTGATCGATTGGATCGAGCGGCAGTGCGGATTGAAGGATTTGGCCAAGGAGCTTTACCATCTGGCTCATAAAAGCGGTTCTCTCAGTGCATTTGCGTCGGCCATTCTTGTGTATACCGGCCTTTATGACGAGAGTGTCATCGGGGAGACCGAGCAGGTGCTGAAAAAGGGCGCCGGTTTAAGCACCATGGAGAAGCGTAAAAGCCAAGTGGATTATCTGGTGCGGAAGAAGAAATTTCTGCCTGCGCTGCGGGGGTATGACAAGCTGCTGAAAAACTGGGGCGAGCTTGAGAAGGATCAGGAACGGCAGGCGGCAGCCTCTACCCGTGCGGCAATTTTTCATAACAAGGGCGTGGCTTATGCGGGACTAATGCTGTACGACTCTGCGGCGGAGTGCTTTCTGGCCGCCTACGAGCTCAGTGGATCGGGAGACGACTATACGGAATATTTGGCGGCAAAAAGGCTGGAGCTGCCGGAAAGCGATTACGTGGCATTTGCAGCGGGACATCCGAAAAATTACCAGTATGCGCTGGACTTGGAGAAAAGACTGGAGCAATTGACACAGGACTGGGAGGTGCAGCCGGAGTATTTGACCCTGTATAACAGGCGGGAGCTGCGGGGAAGGGATCGGCAGAAATATCTTGAGGAAAATGACAATCTGCTTCAGGTATTAAAAAGCAGTTACCGCAAAAGTATGACATAGGAGTAATATAATGGGATTTTGGAAAAATTTATTTAGAAGGAAAGTCGTAAAAGAGGAATATGAAGAGGAATGGGATCAGGTGGTCTATTCCAGAGACAGGGTGGATTTCCGGGATGAGGAGCAGCGCAGCAGATACATTACCAACTGTTTGGAGCAGATGGCGGAAGCGTCTCAGGAGATTGAGCTGTTGACCGGCGAATACACCAGAGTGACTTCGTATCTGACGGATATGGAAGAGATCGAAGCGCTTCCCAAACAGGATCGGAATGAAATCAATACGTATGCCCGTTCCTTGCTTTCGCTGGAACAGGAAAGAGAGCGTTATCTGGGGCGGAAGAACCGGATGAACGACGGGGATTACTATCAGATGCGCAAGCAGGAGAATGAGCTGGAGGAAGGATTGTCCAAGCTGAAGCAGGCGGAGGAATACGGGGAGCTGATTAAGCAGGATATGCGGAAACTGGAAAGGGAAAGACAAGCCTATGAATTCCGGCGGGCGGAGCTGGAGGTGGCCATGCAGAATTTCCGGGGGATGGCGGTGATTTTCATGACCGCATTTGCCGTATGTATTGTGATGCTTCTGATTTTGCAGTTTGGCTTTGAATATGATACGAAGCTGGGAATGCTTTTGGCGGTGGCTGCCGCCGCCATTGCACTGACGGCGCTCTGTGTGCGTTTTATTGATGCCGACAAGGAAAGAGACAGTGTGGCGTCCGGTATTAACAGGCTGATCCAGCTTCAAAATAAGGTGAAAATACGGTATGTGAATAACCGTAATCTGGTGGATTATTATTATTTGAAATATAATACGGACAGTGCGGCAAAACTGGAGAAAAAATGGGTCAAGTACCAACAGGAAAAAGAGGAGCGGAGACAATACGCGGAGGCGGAGTCTAAGATGGAGTATTTTCAGAATCAGCTGGTGTCCAAGCTCTCTAAATTTAAGATTAACGACCCCGGAAGATGGGTGGGGCAGCCGGGAGCTTTGCTGGATAAGAGGGAGATGGTGGAAATCCGGCATGATCTGATACTGCGCAGACAGTCCCTGCGGAAGCAGATGGATTATAACAACAATATCGGTGAGAACGCGAGACAGGAGGTCAAGGCCGTGGCAAAGCAGTTTCCCATGTATACCGCCGAGATTTTGGAGATGGTTGACCGCTACGACAGGCAGAACTGATGTGTCGGCAGCCTGTTTATGGAATCTGAAACCGTTTGTGCAATCTGCCCTTGGCAGGCGGGATTCTGGTTACGGTTCACTCGCTGCCGCCGCGAGGTGTTTTCATGCTGTTTCTGCGTGATAAACCCGAGACAGACATGCGCGAAATCGCTGTTTTGCGATTTCTGTGCATAGGTTGCTGTGAACGAAGTGAACAGTAACGGATTCTGCGGCCGGAGTAGAGAGGCATTTTTCTAACGGGTTGACAGTGTCCCGAATCTGGAGTAAAGTTTATAGAGAAGAATGATTTTGTTGGCTTTGGCAAAGGCGCCGGATCCGGAGGGGTTCGTGCGCCCCTTTGCGTGACGGAGTCTATCGCTCTCCCGGACTGTGAAGGCAGTCGGAGAAATGCCTGCAAAATGTGATAAAATATTACATGGCATTTTCATCGAAGCTTTAGCTTTGTGGGATTGTGAGTCGCAGCGAAGCTGCGGCATAGGAGTCGGCATGAAATTTAAGAGAATAAAAGCAGAAGGAGAAACCAAATGAGTACAGACAGATACCAAAGTCCCCTGTCAGAGCGTTATGCCAGCAAGGAAATGCAGTATATTTTTTCCCCTGACATGAAATTCCGCACATGGAGAAAGCTCTGGATTGCCCTTGCCGAGACGGAGAAAGAGTTAGGATTGAGCCAAAACGGCAGGCCGGTGATCACGGAAGAACAGATTGACGAGCTGAAAGCCCATGCCGAGGACATTAATTATGATGTGGCAAAGGCAAGAGAAAAGGAAGTCCGCCATGATGTTATGAGCCACGTTTACGCATACGGGCAGCA
>Ga0137308_101812_pt1 | contig 17835 bp, 14 predicted proteins | sample Inofrocosms_June_FD_97181 | JGI IMG/M metagenome (GOLD analysis project Ga0137308, IMG submission 97181) | Mouse cecal microbial communities from Vienna, Austria - N-Acetylneuraminic and N-Acetylglucosamine D2O microcosms_June | ecosystem: Host-associated > Mammals > Digestive system > Large... | reverse complement strand
GCGGGCGTTACTCTCTCCGCTGCCTGCGTCCCCGGTAAAAATGGACGATCCATTATGTACTTCGGCGATACGGCTGCCCAGTGGCGTATCCTTTTTCATCTTTGCCACGTTGTTCAACAGAAACAGCAGCTGGCCGTCACTCGTCCTCGGAATCATGGCAAGCTGCTCTCCGCCCTCCAGATAAGCGTTGAAGCGGGTGTCTAAAATTTCTTTTTTGCCACCCATCTTTTCCGCGTCAACCTTCCAGCTTTTTCCGTAGGGAGGATTTGACAGCATGAAATCGAATTGCCTTGTGGCATTCCCATCCAGAGAAAGCGTAGAGCCATAGCTGATATGCTCCGCCTGGTCTCCATCGCCTTTGAGCAGCATATCCGCCTTGCAGATTGCATATGTTTCGGGGTTCACTTCTTGTCCAAACAGATGGATAGATACATTCTTTCCTTGCTGCTGGGCAAGCGTCAAGAGCCTGTCCTGTGCAACGGTAAGCATACCGCCTGTACCGCAGGCTCCGTCATAACAAGAATAGGTGGCATCTTTAATCTGAGCCGCAATCGGCATAAAGACAAGGTCTGCCATCAGTTCAACAACATCACGGGGTGTCCAGTGTTCCCCTGCTTCCTCGTTGTTGTCCTCATTGAATTTGCGAATCAGTTCCTCAAAAATCGTACCCATACCGTGATTGTCCAGTCCGGGGTGCTTCACGATAGTCTGGGCATCATCCTTATAGACCGGCTTTGGGGAGAGGTTGATATCCGGCGAGATGAATTTCTCAATTACCGCCCCCAGAATATCCGCCTCAATCATCGTGTCAATCTGGTTGCGGAACTTGAACTTCTCCAAGATTTCCTGTACATTGGGAGAAAAACCATCCAGATAAGCTTCAAAGTCAGCTTTCAGCGTCTGCTTCTTTGCGCGGCTGGTCAAATCACGCAGGCGGAACGGAGATGCATTACAGAATGCTTGTCCCGCAGTATTGCATAATGCCGGCCACTGGTTATCGATTTTGGCGGCATCAAGTTTCTTTTTCATGTTAAGAACAGCTTCTTTACTGTCCTCCAACATCGCATCCAGGCGGCGGATCACCGTCATAGGCAGAATAACATCACGATACTTGCCGCGTACATATACGTCACGTAGGCAGTCATCCGCGATTCCCCATAAAAAACTCACGATTGCATTGTGAATCTGATTATCCATGTATCTTTATTCCCTTCCTCTTTGAAATTGAATGTCGCTTCCACGAAACATATAATCTGTAAGGCTGGTTCAATCTTCATCTGCCATTTCCATGATATCACTGACATCACATTGAAGGGCGACACAGATTTTTTCGATTATTTCTGTATTCACATTTTCGTTCTTGCCAAGTTTGGTGACAGACGCCGCACTTATACCTGCCAACTGTTGCAGGTCTTTTTTCTTCATATCTTTGTCAATCAGCAGCTTCCATAACTTTTTATAACTGATGGCCATACACGAACCTCCGTTTTCGGGGAGAATGTTAACTCGGTTTTTATTATATCACGTCTAAATTCTAAACGCAAGATTTTCTCCTGCGATTGCAGGAAATAAAGCTGCGTTCCCTTGAAATCCTTGCTTCTATCTGCTATAATAGAAAAATATAGAGTGATTATATACTTTTGGAAAAGGGGGAAGGAAATCATGATTTTTGTGAGTGGCGTTCATGGCGTAGGAAAATCGTATTTTTGCAATTTGGTCAAAGAATCCACAGGGATCGAAACCTACTCGGCCAGCACTTTGATTGCGGCAAAAAAGCAGTCGGAATTTTCGAAGGACAAGCTTATTCCGGATATAGATGACAATCAGCAATTCCTTCTCATAGCTGTGAACGAACTCAAGACTTTTGGCAAGAATTTTATTTTAGACGGACATTTTTGCCTGCTAAATGCTCCTGGTGAAGTTCAACGCATCTCTCACGATACTTTTACCATGCTTAAGCCAGATGCCATTGTGTTACTGACTGAAAAGCCGGAAATTATCGTGTCCCGGCGCAGAGAACGTGATAAAATTGATATTACCGTAGAGAGTGTTGAACAGTTTCAGGAAGAAGAGCGGCACTATGCTGGCGAAGTTGCCAAAAATATTGGCGCAAAGCTCTTTATTTCTAAAGGCGCTGAAGACCTCATGCAAGCAATCGATTTTATAAAATCACTTTAAGGAGGGGCTGATTATGGCAGGTAAGTTTGAACGTAAACGCTTTTCCGAAATTGATCTCAATGATCCCTTTTTCGATTCTTTGAAAGCCGATTACCCTGGCACTTCATCAAGCACTGGTTTTGTACAGAGGTTCACAAAAAAAGCTGCTGATGGGAAGAGGGCCTTGGTATTTGAAGATGATCAAGGTGTAGGAGCGTTTGTAAACCTAAAGCCAGGTGAAACCGAAGAAATCAAGTTGGCAGATGGCGGTGTGTTACCGAAGATTGCGCGCCTTAAAATCACAACGATTAAAATTGATGAGCGTTATCGTAATCAAAGGATTGGCGAAGGTGCGCTTGGGCTAACCTTATGGCAATGGCGAGATTTAGGCATCAATGAGATTTACGTTACTGTTTTTGATAAACACGCCAGCTTGATATTTCTTCTTGAAAAATACGGCTTTGTTTATGTTGGCAACAATTTGAATGGTGAGCGAGTATATATTAAAGACCGAAGAAATCTCGATTTCAGTGACCCCTGCAAATCATTCCCTTTCCTTAGCAGTCAGATTCAATGTGCTGGATGCCTTGCCATTGATATGGAATATCACGACACCATGTTCGCCTCTTCTGACCTTGCTAATACCTTGCAGGAGCGCGTTGACATCAGCGTGGCAAATGGGCTAAAAAAAGTGTACATAGGCAAGCCCTATAGTCTGGCCTTCAGAGTTGGAGAGCCTGTCTTGGTATACAGAAAATATACCGGGGCAAATGGCCGTCCAGGGTATAAATCTGTTATCACTACTTATTGTGTTGCAACACGAATTGAGAAAATAAAGATAAACGGACGAGCCCAATATTCTTACGACCAGTTCTTACACATGGTCGGTAACAAATCGGTCTATAATGAAAACGAATTGAAAGAGAAATATGATACGTGGGCATCTCTAACGCTGATTGAGTTATTGTATTATGGCTATTTTGGTGCAGGGAATAATGTAAATTGGATGTGGCTGAAGGATAATGGTTGTTGGCCTGGAACCCATCCCATGAATTTCCGTTATACAAGGGATCAGTTTGAGAAAATTCTGCGGGAGGGCAATGTAGATGTCGGCAATGTTATTATCAATTAAACCCAGATACGCAAAGGTGATACTTGAGGGGAAAAAACAATACGAATTCCGAAAAAGCAGACCGAAAGATGGTGTAGATCGAATTATTTTTTATGCTTCATCACCACAGAAGGAAGTGGTCGGAGAAGCGACTATTGATAAAATATTGGAAGGGACGCCAAAAGAGATTTGGGAGATAGCAAAAACTGCTGCTGGCATCACAAAGAAGTTCTATTTTTCCTACTATGCTGGAAAAGATAAGGCCATTGCATATAAGTTAAAAGATGTCGTGATTTATGAAAAACCCAAGGCTCTGTCTGATTACGGTATTCGCCAAGCCCCACAATCATTTGTATATCTATAACAATCATTTATTGTGTTACGAAACCGGACGTGTTAATTTTTAATGAAGCAGTATATTTTAATGCCCTCGTACTTCTGCGCTAAAAGCGAATCAAAAGTACGAGGGCATTAATTTTTGTGTTTTGGGGAAGAAAATATCCTTGACAAATCCCATCTTGGTTCTCAATGCTTACTGATTCCCCGGCTCGCTCATCGTCATGGGAGAGTCTTTCGTATAGGGCGGTGAGTTTATCTTTCTCCGCCTGCTTCTTCATGGTGTGTAACCTCCTTTCTTTGAGGGTGAGCGCTTCCCTATAACCTTATTATACTTATCTGTTCGGGTCAGTTACAACAAAGGAAACCGGGTAAGTTTTCGACGTGCATTGCATTAAATGTGAGGTAGGCACCGCCGCGCCATACTGTGTTTCCGCAGCGGTCTCGGCGGAGCCGCCTCCGGAACCGGACTTACACGTCTCCGCGTATCCGGCTCCAAGCGCAATCACCGTCACGGTTCTTGAGCAAGTGTAGATTGATAGCAGTACGGGCACAACGCCAGTGACTTCCGGCGCATATGCAGCATCAGGCATTCCGCCTCGGTTTTGCCGGTGAGCTTTTTTAGCGCACGGACGTGGTGCATACGAATATCGTCCGTTTTGTTGCCGCACAGCTCACATATACCGGCTTTCAGCCTGTTTGCCAGGGTATTTCTTCCATCGTAGCGGATATACCGTGGAAGGGTGTCCTGCACGTTGTCGTAGCCCTGGTCGTGTTTGCGGAATCCATCATGATAAAACTCACACAGTTTGGGGCCGGATTTCGTGTCATAGGGCACCCGGAACACACCGCCGCGCATATATTTTTTCTTGATTCTGCTGGCGTTGGTGCGGTATTTTCCGGCATAGGTTTTCAGCATACTGTAGCGCATCATGTAGTAGAATTTGCTCAGCACGCCAACGTTTTCCGCGATACGATAGAAATTGTACAGGTCGCGAATTTCCGAATTGTACTGTCTGACGATTTCAATATCCGTACTGTTGAGCAGCTCGTTTCGGTGCATGGGCCGCCAGAAATTACGGCCTCGGTTTTCATCCCATTTGACCTGCATCACCCGAAGTTCGTGCAACTTGTTTTCCCACTTTTCGTGAGGGACATAGAGAAACACCTTTCCATACCACGGACGTTTTAACGCCCCGTTTTTATCTCGCTTTTTCCCTTTATCCCGAACGACCCGAATGTCATAGCCCAGGTAACGCACTGCCTCGCTGGAATGGGTGACCTTTACCTCCCGGATGCCGGGGAGTTTGGCAACACTTTTTTCCACTCTGGCCGAACAAGCGGAGCAAGTCATGCCTGTGATGTCAAATTGCTCCTTACGCAAAATAATCCCTTCTTTCTTATGGTTTGTATCAATACCCATCCCCGGTAGGGGAATGGCATTGACCGAGGGCTATTATAAACGGTTTTTGCCTCCGCTGTCCGCTCCATTGTGGAGCATTTTTTATCCAAATGGTTTTTGTTTTTCGGGAGAAATCCAATCAGGAGGTTTTGCGCTCCAAAGAGGAATATCGGGTCCAAAAGCATTGACTTTATGGGGGCTGATGGCTATACTGCAAAGCGAAACGATTAAACAGGCTTTTAATCGTTCGGCCATGTATAACCAACCACAAACCACATATTTTAACAAAGAAAGGAACTCAACGCTATGAAAAAGACTATTAAGCTCATTGACCTGGACTGCGGCCACTGTGCCGACAAAATCCAGAACGCCGTCCAGAAGATCGACGGCGTTACCAGCATGGCTGTCAACTTCCTGGGCCAGAAGATGGTACTGGAGGCCCCGGACGAGAAGTTTGACAGCGTGCTGGCCGAGGCCAAGGCGCTCATCAAGAAGATCGAGCCGGATGTGACGGTCAAAGCGTAACTGTGCAAAAGCACCGGCTACCCTTAGGTGAGTGTCCGTAAAACAGTAATCAAAAAATGAATGGCAACTGTCAGACAGGATTGGTTACAAAGCATGAGGTTTTACGGAGGATTTCACCATGAGCAAGCTGTTATCGTGCGAGTTTAACATCGACACCGGCAATGTCGAGCTGCGCTACACGGACGGGAGTATGATTTCTATTGACTGCACCGAGGTCGAGAAGGAAGTTGCTATGAGCATCAACGCCCGTTCCGAGTTGGACTGGCTTATCTATAACGCCCCTTTGGACTATGCGGAGTTGGTTCTCTGCGGCAATCTGGAAGGTTATCTCAGACAGGTTTCCGGCCCGCACAGCGGAATTGAAGGCAATTCCTAATTTTATAGTAAGCGAGCTGAGTATCAAGTTAACCGATACTCAGCTCGCTTTTTGCTTTTTCATACGGATAAGTGTATCTCTTTCATACACCTTTAATTTGAAACTAACAAAATTTTTCTTTCTTCATCAGTTGGCCTAACGGATGGATTGGGGTTCCCTTGATTTCACAGGTATATCTATCGACATCATATTCAGCTTATTTCATGTTTGACTCGAGGTATTGACTATAAGTAAATATATTCTGCTCTCCAACAAGTTCAACTAAAAAGGACCGAAAAGTTGGTTCTATTGGTATGGATATGAATACGAATAATCTTTTTTTCGGTCTTGAACAACATACATAGAAAAGGTTTCGGTTTCGCTCATATGATGCCTGTTTTCCGGTTGGAATGGCAGATTGCCCTGTTATCATCGGTGCATAGACTTCAAATTGGTACTGATTCCACCCTCTTCCAATAACAAAGACTACATTATCGTACTCTTCTCCTTTGACGCCATGTTCAGTTGAAAACATTGCATCTGGATACATAAAGTCAATTGCCGTTACGAACTGTGCATAATCCAAATTTAAAAACGATTGGATTGTAGTGTCTGCGGCATAGATTGTTTCAGGAGCATCGCAATACAGACGATAATACCCTTCCAGTTTGGGAGGTACAGGAATCAAGTTTGATTGATTGACCAACTTGAAAACATCGATAGCTTTTTTCTTTCTGACCTCTTTTAGTTGGTTATGAAAATTTTTCCATCTGGCTTTTTCGGACTTTTTAGTAATCGGATATCGCTTTATTTCGAGAACGTCAAAAAGCAATTGCATATTTGATGTCTCCAGGGCTTTATAAACGGGTTCAACAGTATTCATAAAGAATAGTAGAAAGGGGTCTTCCTTATCTCTTAATCCATCTTTCAGAATTTCTAAGAGTTGTTCATATCCTTGCTGTGAAGCAAGAACCTTGTGTGTAATCATTAAAATCTTTAGACTATCCCCTTCTGATGAGCTCATTTTAATCTTTTTGGAAACTTCACTTATGCGAAACTTTAATTCATCTGGGGGCAATTCATCTTTGAACCCACGATCAGTTCGACGAGCACCGACATAATCATCACAAGTAATTACGACCACTTCTCCCTCAAAGTTATCTATTGCAGATGTTTGTGGTAAATCTGGTCGAATAATATTTAAAAGTTCAACAATCTTTGGTGCAGATCTAAAATTTGAACCTTTCTTTATTATCTTAAGATTATTATGCTCTATAGCCCCACACGCCTTATTGGATTGGTATATTGTTTGCCATGCATCACCAAAGAAGCCAAATTGAGGACCTTTATTTTCTGCAATGAAGAAATTTACAAAACGTTCGATAATAGGGCCATAAGAATCTTGGTATTCGTCAATTAAGATTAATGGGTACTTGCTGGCAAACACATAACGAAATTTTGCATTATCCAAGAGCATACAAAATAATTTTAAGACATCATCGTGATAAAGATATTGAACGCCGTTTTCTTTATACCGATGTCCCAAAGTATATGCTACCTCATTAACTTTGAAGAAGTCTCCCTCATCAGGTGTAAAATCCGGATCTGTTGCAACAGTGTTGATAAGGAAACCTTGATATTGTTTTATCGCATTCCAGGCAAAGGAATGTATTGTAGAAGGAAGTATAAACGAGTCCTTTGATAGCCGTTCAGAAATCACATCCACGGCAGCATTGGTATATGTGATGCAGACTACATTCTGCTTTTTTCGGTTGTACTCAGTCCACTTGTTTAATTGTATCCATTCAATGACTTTATTGAGCGAGTAAGTTTTGCCAGAACCAGCACCGGCTTCTACAAGAAAACTGCTCCCCGTTTGCAAGGTTTGGATAATCTGCTCATCGACTTTATCAGCTTCTGCTTTCGCTATTTGATAATTGACGCCATGACAGTTTTCGTTCATAAGCAGCCCCCTCATTCAAGAACTTTCTGATTATTAAGCCACACTAATCCAGACTTTATATAAGCTGGAATAATATAATCACTGAATTCGTAAATAAGTTTCAATGCAAAATTAGTCTTGCTCTTTCCTGAAAACTCCAAGTCATCTTCGGTTAAATCATCGCTCAACTCAAAATATGTACGATTGACATTTCGAATAGCTTCTTCCAGGGAGTGTCCACATAGCCCTGCTTCTGCAGTTTGAAACTCAATATGGCATTTGCCTATTGTTTTTGCAGCAGAGGACATTGAGGTGATTTCAGATAGATTAATTTTTGTACCATCTTCCTCTGTAAGCCCTTTGATTTTTCGTATCCACCATTTTATAGTTGCATTTGATGTTGTCTCGCCGCGGCAAACTGGAACCGATTTGTAATGTATTCTGCCATCTTTCCCTGTTTCCCCTGATACAGAATCCAAGTCAGTCAGAATCAGACATGGAATACCTAAGAATTCAATGAAAGGAATAAACTCATAGGCATATGCTCCACCAATTTCGATTAACGCATAATACTGGGCGGGCAATTTGTATGTTTGAGAATCAAAGGCTCCTGCTCTGGCACACTTCTCAATCATATCGGGGAGCAATAGACGTTCTGATGCTCCTTCAACAAAAATTGCTTTATCAGCAAAAAATAGATCACATTTAGTTAGTGTCAAGTATTTTCTGATGAAGTCAATATTGGCAGAATGTTGCTGAACAAAACTATTTAGATTCTTATAAATTACACCTATCTTGGTCTTTTGAGCATAGCGAATTTTAGAAAAATCCATTGTATTCGCTATATGGGCGGAATGCGAAGTCAAAAAAGTCTGGATTTTTATAAGACTAATTTTCCCAAGAAAAGCTTCTAAATATTCTGCAAAAGCGTGCTGCATTTGGGGGTGCATATGCGACTCTGGTTCTTCGATAAATAGCAGAGGAATACAAGCTGTACCACATTTTTCAACCCGTTTTGCAAATGCTGCTAAAAGGAACTCCATTTTTATCAGGTTTTTATACCCCAATCCATTATATTTATTAGGTAATTTTTCGCCGCTTGTACCAATGGTATAAGAAAGTTGAGTCTGGTTTTTGATTTGATTGTCAATACTTAATTGAGTTGTAACGCCTAATTGCAATTCTTCACTATTGGGATAGCCAAAACCAACCGAATTGTTTACAATGGCGCTTAGTAATTCATCGCTTTGCTGTTGGAGGCTTCTGTTGGCGGTCTCTACTATCAAGCGAAGCTCTTTTACTTTTTCTGCTACGCTTGGGTTTAGTTCGTCTTCATTTGCACTGAAAAAATCTGAAATTAAAGCTGACAAAGAACTGTTTTGTGTGCCGTCTTCACCAAGGAGACGCTCAGCCGGAATGATATGGAATGGAAAAAGCTCTTCCAACTCTTTATGCTTCTTGACCTGCTTTTCTTCTGGATTTTTAGGATTTACTGCATAAACGGTTAATTCAAATAATTTTTGAAAGTTTTCAGCAATAACATTATGAGCATCAGCATCAGGAGTAAAGGTGCTATCCTTATAATAGCTTTTCTCCAATAATTTCCGCAAAGTCTTTTCATCATTTTTCAGCCTGAATTCCACAAGAATCGATGCTGTAGTGACATCTAAATCTACATCAATGATAAAAGGAGACAATGCTCCCAAGTTCTCATCCGGATCATCCAAAGTATAATCCACCAGTAACTCTATAGATATTGGTTCTAACTGCTCATAAAGTTGTTCAAGAGTAAGCTTTTTCTCCATAAATAAAGCTATCTTGGTATAGAGATTCTCCCGTTTTTGCAAGGGATAGTCGTTAAATGAAAAAGGATTTCCATTCAACACATTGCAGATACATTCGAAGCAAGATGTTTTGGCAGTATTATTGCGCCCAACAATCAGTGTTGTTTGGGGATCAACCTCCAGTTCAGCATCAATCAGGAGTCTATAATTTTTAATTTTAATCTTTGATAATTTCATATTTCCTCCGTTTTTTACCTCGCTGATTGGCTTGCTTAATTTTCAGTTTCTTGGATTTTTGCAAAATTCCAATCAGCGTTACAAATTCTTCTTTAGATATAGCGTCATAGTCGATGCCCAGCCCCGCAAGGTAAACCCTTGCCTGTTTCTCCTGCGGACTGCCCTCATAACTCATAGCGGTCTGTAAATATTCACTGACAGCTTCGGCAGTGGACTCCCCATCAGCGGTGGTGGCATCCTGCTTGTGGGCATTCCTGATGTCAGAGAGAATGCTAATCAGATCATCGGACAGCACCTGTTTGAAATATTCCGCCGCTTGGATTTGAGCGAGAGCCAGCGTTCGGGTATGCAAATCTCCATCCTCTACGGTATACTGCTGAATAATCTGCTGGCGCACCGCTTCGAGCATAGCATTCATATCGTTGATCCTGCTGTCAGCGATTCGGTCAACATAGACCTCGGCATCGACCATTAACTGCTGAAATTTGTCATGCACCAGCAACTCAGACAGCAACCGCTTATTATATTGCCCATCCCGTATCGCATTTACCGCATCATCCCGCAGATGCAGGGCTTGTAGCTCTGCGTTTGCGGGATTTTTGTTTTCCGTCAGACCCAGCAGATAGTCTGTAGACACGCCGTAGAACCTTGCCAGCGTCACGATGGCAAAGGGGCTTATATCCTTAAAATCCTCAGACTCATATTTGCCAAGGGCAGATTTGGAAAGCCCTGTCTGCTCCGCAAGCTGTTCCAAGCTCAACCTCCGGTCAACGACCCGCAGATCTTTTAGACGCTCCTGTATCGTCAATTTTGTTTCCATCGCTGCTCTCCGTCCATAAGCGTGGAAATCACGCCGATTTGCCGCCCTTTTCCATCCTCTTGGATATACGGAAAGGGGCGCATTTTTTCGCTACAATGTACCTGACACGAACCTCCGAACCTTGAAAATTGCATGACCGTCCGAATGGTATATGCTTTCCGGCGAAGTGCCGCCACGATATGAGCGCACCAAGGAAAGCGATACGCCGGGGAGATTCCGGGCAGGAACGGCATTCGGGAAGAACGGCGCCTTAAAATTGCAGTTCAGACTCAAGTCTTGTGAAATCCGCAAATAATCGGTCGTTTGCATACCTGTATCCATATCAAAAAGCGTTGCACTCAATGATGAATATGGTATGCTATCCGACACGCCTTTTCGCTAATCAATAGAAAAGCTCACTCATCGGCAAAGTTGAATGGCCGTCTATGCGAACAAGGCATCACAGGCAAAAATTTGAACAAATAACCCGATACCGACGAACAACGCTCTGTGGCGAACAAGCATCGCACACTTGCGTATCCATTATACCACAGAGCGAGCCAAAAGGGAGGAGAAATTTTCCCATGAGCAAGAAAAAAGCGGAAACCTATCGAAACGAGATCAAGTCCTATATCGTCCGGGCGGGCATGACCATGACGGAAGTCGTGGACTATTTGTCGGACGAGTACGGCTGGAGCGCCAGTGTTCCCAATCTGTCCGGCAAACTGCGGCGCGGTTCCCTCCGTTACGGTGAGGCTGTGGAACTGGCCGATGCGCTGGGCTATGATATCATCTGGAAAAAGCGTGAGCGATAAAATCAGGTGACCATTTTGGTCACTTGATTCTGGTAATGATCCCAAATGCCCCACCACCACTTCTTTCTGGATTAACGGTTCATTTTGAACCGTTGACCTGGTAAATGATCAATTTGGTCACTTAGCAAAATCAGTGGTTCAAAACGAACCACTGATACTGCCAATATGGTGCGGACAAATTCTGTCCGCACCACTTTTTCGAGACAAAAACGAATATCGGTAGCGGCTACCGATATTTGTGGTGGTGACAAACTCTGTCACCACCAGCTATTGCAATATAGCTTCAACGGACAAAAGTTATCCGTTGATTTCCCGGTATTGTGGTGCGGTTCATTTTGACCCGCACCACTTTAGCATAGCACAGCGAAAGAAAATCGAACAGCGGAGGTGAAAGATTGTCAAATATTTACGGTTATATCCGGGTCAGCACCAGGGAACAGAACGAGGATCGCCAGTTGATCGCATTGCGTGAAATGGCTATTCCGGAGAAAAACATCTTTATGGACAAGCAGTCCGGCAAGGATTTCAACCGGCCCCAGTACAAGAAGCTGGTGAAAAAACTCAAGCCGGGCGATCTGCTCTACATCAAGAGCATCGACCGGCTGGGACGGAATTATGGCGAGATCTTGGAACAGTGGCGCATCCTTACGAAAGAAAAGGGCATCGACATCGTGGTGCTGGATATGCCCCTGCTTGACACCCGCCGGGGCAAGGACCTGATGGGAACATTCCTCAGCGATATTGTCCTGCAAGTGCTGTCCTTTGTGGCGGAGAATGAGCGAAGCAATATCCGTCAGCGTCAGGCGGAGGGCATTGCGGCGGCAAAGGCCAAGGGGATACGATTTGGCAGACCACCCCTGCCGTTGCCGGAAAACTTCCATGAGAACTATCAACGCTGGAAAAGCGGTGAGATCACCTGTACTGCCGCCGCAAACGCCTGCGGGCTGCCGTTGTCCACCTTTCGTGACAAGGCGGCGGTCTACGAAAAAGCCATGTTACTGTAAATGGGCGTTTTTACGGAAAGGTGTAGGTTTCCGTAAACGCCCATTTTCTTGCTTTCTCAAAGTATACCACGATAGCGGTAATTTTTCCATAGCTATTTTGTGAATTTCTTCGTAGTACAGCACATGAAAACCTTACCTCTTCAAGGCCACGGAAACCTACACCATTCCGCAGGCCCAGGAGGAGGGGCGGAGTGATACTCAATATCCAGGACGACATTTTGAAACTCCAGTCCCTGGGCCTTCTGGACAAGCTGCTGTTGGACAAGACCACCGGAAAGCGCATCATGTGGGCTACGGACGCCTACACCGCTCTCGGTTCTCGCTATGGACGGAACGAGGAGATCACGCCGGAGCTGATTACCGGCCCCAACGCCAACGTTATCAAGACCCGCGCCCGGAAGGAGCTGGAGCAGCAGTCCAGCCGGACACGGCAGCACGGGGAAGTTTCCACGCCCCTGTGGGTGTGCCGGAAGATGTGCGGCTACGCCGATGAGATGTGGGACAGCAAAACCAGTTGGCAGAAATATGTGGATGCCCGTGTGCTGGAGATCACCTGTGGGGAGGCCCCGTTTCTGGTGAGCCGGTACGATGTGGAAACCGGCGAGACCATCCCTGTTCCAGACCGCGTTGGCATGCTGGACCGGAAACTTCGGGTGGTGAACGAGAACACCCAAACAGAAGAAGATTGGCTCAAATGGGCTTTTCGGGCGTTTCACGCCACCTATGGATATGAATTCCAGGGGGACAACCTTCTGATTGCTCGGGTCAATCTGCTGATGACCTTTGAGGAATACCTTTGGGAGTGCTGGCGGCGGAAGCCCACCCTTTCCGAGTATGGGAAGCTCATCACGGTGATTGTCTGGAATGTGTGGCAGATGGACGGTTTGCATGGGACTATTCCGTACAGTACCGCCGAGGAGGATTTCCGGCAATTTAACCTGTTTGAGTTTTTGGACGGGATGTCCGGACCTGATGACGAAAATAAACAGCCGCGCTGCCGGGTCTATAACTGGCTTGGCGGCGGAAGCGTTGAATATTCAGCTTTGCCAACAAGGGGGAAACGGGCCATGAAGTTTGATTTTGTGATTGGAAATCCGCCATATCAGGAAGAAACTGTACAAGAAATTTCCAAAACAAATGGACAAGCCCCCAGGAAAAATATCTTCCATTATTATCAAATTGGAGCGGATAAGGTAGCTGGAGAGGCAACTGTTCTAATTTACCCTGCCGGACGCTGGATTCATAGGTCTGGAAAGGGTATGGAGGAATTTGGTTTACAGCAAATCAATGATCCCAGACTTAAAAAAGTAGTCTTTTATCCAGATTCAAGTGAAGTTTTTTCTGGCGTAGCAATTGCAGATGGCGTTGGCATTGTAATAAAAGAGATGAAGAAAACGACTCCTGGATTTGAGTATGTGTATCGAAAAAAACTTTCTGAAATCAGTGTGATGTTGGAATGTCCAGGGAGTGAATTGATGCCACTGAACCCAAGTGATTTGATTATTACCCAAAAAGTAGGTGCTTTTGTTCGCAGTAACAATTTGAAATATCTTCACAATAGAATTTTACCTCGTTCTCTTTTTAGTATTGAAAGCAGTTTTATACAAGAGAATCCAGGAAAAGCAACTCCTTTGGACGAAGTTTCAACTGTGGATTATTCAAAGCAGATCAAACTATTTACAAATGATAAAGCAGGAAAGGCTGGTCGGGCCAAGTGGTTTGTCGTAGATAGAAGTACCGTAACCAGCAACATACAATTTGTTGATGAGTGGCAGGTAGTCGTTTCAAGCGCGAATGCTGGTGGACAGAAGAGAGATAATCAGTTGGAAATTATTGATAATCACTCTGCGTTTGGGCGTGCGCGTGTTGCGCTGGCCTCTTTTAAGACATATCAGGAAGCGCAGAATTTCTTCAAGTATGCTCAAACTTACATCGTCAGATTTATGTTTCTTATGACAGATGAAGCCTTGACTTCTTTGGGAAAGCGTGTGCCGGATTTGATGGATTATTCGGATGCAAACACATTAGTTGACTTCAGTGCAGATTTGAATAAACAGCTTTATAATTTGATGGAATTGACGGAAGAAGAAATTACCCACATTGAAAATACGGTAAATAATCTGCGTAAATCCAGGAAGGAGATGACATGATGGAAGCTGCAAAAATTCAATCCTTCTCCCGTGTCATCCCCATGATCTACGCATACAACACCCCTGGCGTCAGCTACCACGAGGGCTGGACAAAGATCGGCTACACTGAGAAGCAGACTGTCACCCAGCGCATCAAACAGCAGACCCACACCGCCGGGATACAGTTTGAGTTGGTCTGGCAGGACAACGCCATCTTCAAGGACGGTTCCGGGGAGTATTTCACCGACCACGATTTCCACGCCTATCTGGAATCTGCCGTGGGGCTGGAGCGGGAACGGGGAACCGAGTGGTTCCATGTGGACGGCCTTGCGTCCCACCGGCATTTCAGCGACTTTGCCCAACGGAAGCTCCCTGGCAACGAGGAAAAGCTGACCTACGCCCTGCGGAAGGAACAGCAGGAAGCGGTCTCCATGGCGAAAGCCTATTTTGAGAGCGGCGGCGCGGAATTTCTCTGGAACGCCAAGCCCCGGTTCGGCAAGACGCTGGCTTCCTACGACCTGGTTCAGCAGATGAGCTTTACCAAGGTGCTGATCGTCACCAACCGGCCCAGCATCGCCAATTCCTGGGCGGAGGATTTCTTCAAGTTCATCGGCTGGCGGGGCGAGTATTCCTTTGTGTCCGACACCGACGCTTTGAAGGACAAGCCTGGTGTTCTGTCGCGGGAGGAATATCTCTCGGCCATGCGTCACCGGGAGGAAGAAGCGCCCAAGCGCATGATTGCGTTCGAGTCGCTGCAAGGTTTGAAAGGCTCCGTCTACTTTGGCGGCAATTTTGATAAGCTGCGCTGGATGAGCGAGCTGGAGTTCGACCTGTTGATCGTGGACGAGGCCCAGGAGGGCGTGGACACCATGAAGACCGAGCGGGCTTTCCGAAACATCAAGCGGAAGCATACCCTGTACCTGTCCGGCACGCCCTTCAAGCAGCTTGCCAGCGAGCAGTTTTCCAAGGAGCAGATTTTCAACTGGTCCTATGCGGACGAGCAGGAAGCGAAAGCGAGTTGGGACGGCGAGGACGCCAATCCCTACGAGACCCTGCCCCGGCTGGCCATGTTCACCTACCAGCTCTCCGGTATGATCCGGGAGCGCATCGAGAAGGGGCTGGACCTGTCCGGCGAGGACACTGTGGACTATGCCTTTGACCTCAACGAGTTTTTCACCACGGACGAGCGGGGGAAATTCGTCCATGAGGAAGAGATCAGAAAATTTCTCCATGCCCTGACAACGCAGGAAAAATACCCCTTCTCCACCCCGGAACTGCGGCGGGAGCTGTCCCATACCATGTGGTACTTAAACCGGGTGGCAAGCGCCAAGGCGTTGGAAAAGCTGCTGCGAGAGGATGAGGTTTTCAGCGAGTACAAGGTCGTTCTGGCGGCGGGAGATGGACGCATCGGCGATGAAGATGAGCAGTCGGCAAAAGCTTTCGACCTGGTGAAAGCGGCGATTGCTCAGTATGATAAGACCATCACCCTGACCGTGGGCCAGCTCACCGTGGGCGTCACCATCCCGGAATGGAGCGGCGTTCTCATGCTGTGCAATATGAAAAGCCCGTCCAGCTATATGCAGGCGGCATTCCGGGCGCAGAACCCTTGTATCGTGACCCGTGACGGCCAGCGTTTCCGCAAGGAGACCGCCTATGTTTTCGACTTCGACCCGGCCCGGACGCTGATCATCTTTGACGAGTTTGCCAACAATCTGACCGCTGATACCGCAGGCGGACGCGGCACCGGCGATGACCGGAAAGAGAACATCAAACGGCTGCTGAACTTCTTCCCCGTTCTGGGCGAGGACAGTGAGGGCCGGATGGTGGAACTGGACGCGGCGTCCGTCCTGTCCATCCCCCGGCGGCTGAAAAGCCAGGAGGTGGTCCGGCGGGGCTTCATGTCCAACTTCCTGTTCCAGAACATCAGCAATATTTTTGGCGCTCCGGCCATCGTCCGGGAGATCGTGGAGAAGCTGACGCCCGCTCAGGAAGAGGGCCGGAAAGTTGACCCGAAGCGGCTGGATGGTATGAACACCGTGACTGTGGACGAGGGCGGCGAAGTGGAGATCCCCAACGAGACCGTCATCGGCAGAACGCAGGATTTGTTCGGCCCTAAAATTTGCGAGGTCACCGGGGACATCCAAGCCCAAGTAGAGGCCATCGCGGAAAGTCCCACCGCCGAGCATATCGAGACCTTGACCGAGGCCGTCAAAGCGCATATCCGGGAAAATGTGGTCGCTCCCGCCGCCGAGGGCTACGGCATGAAGAAGAGCGCACAGAACCGTCTGGAACGGCAGATGGAGCAGGACATTGACCGGACATTCCAGAAGATACAAGGTGATTATGAGCAGCAGGCCCGCATTGCCCAGGCGGAACTGGAGCGGAAACGGCAGGCGGCGGCCACGGCGCAGGAGGTCGAGCAGGCCGAAACGGATTACACTGCCGCTATGAACAATGCCCTGCAATCGCTTGTGGAAACGGTGCAGGAGACCGTTCAGCAGACTGTAGAGGAAAAACCGAAAGAGGTCGTGGAGCAGGCGGAGCGGCACAAGGCAGAACAGGAAAAGCAGTCCGTGGAGGAGGAAGTCCGCGCCCATCTGCGGGGTTTCTCCCGCACCATCCCCAGCTTCATCATGGCCTATGGGGATGGCGATTTGACGCTGGCCAATTTTGATACGAAAACCGAGGCTGATGTGTTCCTGGAGGTCACCGGCATCACCATTGAGAATTTTCGTTTCCTGCGGGACGGCGGCGACTACCCCGACCCGGACACCGGCGAGGTCAGGCACTTCAACGGGCATCTCTTTGACGAGGTAGTGTTCAACGACTCTGTGGCAGAGTTCTGGGACAAGAAACAGCAGTTGGCCGACTATTTTGACGAAAGCCACGATGAGGATATTTTTGATTACATCCCGCCTCAGAAGACCAATCAGATCTTCACGCCCCGCTGGGTGGTGTCCATGATGGTGGACCAGCTGGAGGAGAACAACCCCGGCTGTTTCGATGACCCGGACAAGACCTTTGCCGACCTTTATATGAAATCCGGGCTTTACATCACGGAGATCGTCAAGCGGCTATACCGGAGCGAGGGACTGAAGACAGCGTTCCCCGATGAGAAAGAGCGCATCCGCCACATCCTGCAAAAGCAGGTCTACGGCATGGCTCCGACCCGCATCATCTACCTGATTGCCACCAACTACATATTGGGATTTGATGATGAGTTGAAAGTCAGTACACAC
>Ga0137308_101811_pt1 | contig 17854 bp, 20 predicted proteins | sample Inofrocosms_June_FD_97181 | JGI IMG/M metagenome (GOLD analysis project Ga0137308, IMG submission 97181) | Mouse cecal microbial communities from Vienna, Austria - N-Acetylneuraminic and N-Acetylglucosamine D2O microcosms_June | ecosystem: Host-associated > Mammals > Digestive system > Large... | reverse complement strand
TTTGTTTGTGTGTCTGCATTTTCCCTTTGATAGTTCTGTAACCGTTTGGATATGCTTTCTTCCTGATTTTGTGCTTTTTCCCCGTATTGTTCTTCCCATTGATCCGCTTTGACCCGATAATCGGCATTAGCTGTTTTAGAAACTGCAAAAACTTTGTAGAAATCATGCACCGTTTGGAATCCATATCGTTTGACTATCCCCGACAAACCGACTTTCAGAAGGTCTATTTCCTCGTTTTTGCGGTCAATCCTGCTTTGCAGTTCCCCTTTCTTTGTCAGTTTTGCGAGTCCTTTTAGGCTGTCACGCTCCAGTTCCAACTCATTGCGTTCCCTCTCTGCGTTAAAAATAATCCCGTTTTGGCGGTTTAGTTCCTTATAAATCTTTAGCAGTCTTGGATATTCTGCAGCTTCAGCGGACATAACAGGCTTGAGCGGTATCTGTGGTGTTTCCGGCTGTGCTGTCTGTGTTTTGGACTTCAACACTCGTTGTTGTATTGATAAATCGTCAGTCGATTCTTTATGGGTGATTTTTTCCTGCTTTGGTGTTTTATCCGTTTGCGGTATTATTTGTGTTGTTCTTTCCTCGCTTGGTTTGGCAATCAGCTGTAACGATTCTTTCTCAAAAAGCTTTGCAGACAATTCCCTCGCCTTATCCAATACTTTAGAAATCAGCAACGCCAGTACCATAACAGCAGTCATAATAATACTTTCCAGACGTTCCGGCTGGCTGCCAAATATATCAACGGATTCTCTGATGCGGTCAGTGATATATTTTTTCTTTATCTGTTGTATCTCCATTTCAGAAACACCGCTGACAATCGCCCTGTCTACTTCACAATTCCAGCGCATACGCATTTCGTTATCGGTCTGTATCTGTTCCGCTTTCGGGTTATTCTTCCCTATTTTTTTGGTGGTAAGATATAATCCGCTGCTGTCAAATACATGGAGTTTTTCTTTGTCATCTTTTACAAGAAGATTGATAAGGTCAGTATAGAAATGCTTTACCCCGTCAACAAAATCCTTATGCTTGAACAGTTTATTTTTGGCGGTAAAGAGAATGCGCTCATAGACTTCGCCTTTTTTCATAATCTTACAGCCTTTGCGGACGTCTCCGTTTTCGTCAAGTATCTCTTTTTTCGTGCGGACGTTCTTCTCCCTACTATTTATTATCTCCGCACATAATTTAACTCTGTCATTCCGTTATATGAACGTATATTAAGTAATTTCAGCTTAATCTCTTGTTTTGCATTTTCAAAGAGCCGAACACCGGAACCTAAAAGCGTAGGAACAACTGTAATGTGATAGCAGTCAATAAAATCCTGATTTACTAGCTGCCGAACAAGGTTAGCCCCTCCGCATATCCAAATGTTCCTGCCATTTTCCTTTTTTAAAGATTTCAACAAATCGACAGGATCCCTGTTAACGAAACGAATTTTTTCAGAGGAAGTACGCTCGTTATGTGTAATAACATAAGATATAAAATCACGGTATATCCACTCATCCGGGGAAAGCTCGGTAACGATTTGATGATAAGTATTCCATCCCATCAAAATAGTATCAACATCTCTTATAAACTCCGAATAGGTATCAATATCCTCCCCATCTCCCTGCCCCTGCAGCCAATCCAAGCTTCCCGTGCTATCTGCAATATATCCGTCAAGGCTCATCGCAATAAATAAACTGATTTTTCTCATGTTTCTTTACCCTCCCCATATCATTATTTCATTCATATCTCTAATCCACATCAGCAAAGCTAAGCATACATCCTAATTATATCATATCCTCACTGCGTTTCACCCAAAATCTTTTCATAAACGTCCCCGAATTTCCAGACCGCTTCCAGCCTGTCCTCACCCATCGTCTTCACCTTCTCTCTCACTCAAAGATCCCATCACCCTTTTCCCATCCCCTTCTCCTCTCCAGATGCTCCCGAATCCGGGAAGTCTCCCGGTACTCCTCTGCTGATCGCAAGATTAAGGCATCCTCCCTTCCGCATACGCGGCCTGCGCAATCCTTCTTAATCTCTCGCATCCTCGCAGCAGTCGCCAAATGTGCATGCAAGCATGCCCGCTTGGCTCGTTACTCGCGGGAATAAATTCTTGACTTTATTTCTAAAATAATGCAAAGTTATAGTACAGCTTGCAGAAAGGAGAGGTATTCAAATTATATTTTAATCATACAAAGGAGCTTCCTGTATAATTCAAATATTGGGAATTCCAAGAAAGAGGGTTGAGAAAAAAATACCTCAGAGTAAAATAAGATTACTGACTTTGGAGGTTTGTAAAAATCTTATTAAACAGAGAGGTATCTAAAATGAATTGTAACACACAAAACGCAAAAATTGCATCCATAACTGAAAAAACTTTGATTATCGGAATCGATGTGGGAAGTGAAACCCCAGCTCCTCCCTTTTTGTTTCCCCACACATTTCATTTTCTTTTGGCAAATTTCTCTTTTGCGTATTCATAGGCTTCCCGGATGTATGGCTTTAAATCTTCAAAAGTCTCTTCCGATGGGTTCAGCACACACATCCACCCCATCCACGCATAGACCGGATGCGGCAAAAAACAGTCAGCCGCAGAAAAATCATAATCCATTTCCACAACCCCGCCTGCCCCCGGACGTTTTGGCACAGCCCCGAACAGCTTCACAAACGTATCCTTACGGACACCCAGGTTCACCCGGTAAACCCCCGGCCTGTTAAGCCTTGAGCCTTTATCATTATCCCCGTCCTTCTCCTTGACCGTCAATATGTACACGCCCCTTTTCAGCACACGTCCGGGATTATAAAAAATCCCCTTTTCTCCCCAACTCTCCACAAGGACGCTGCCCTCCAGATTCTCCAGGCAATACTTCAATATCTCATCCGACTTCATATCCCACCCCTATACTTTCCAGATTCTTTTTATAAATCTCCAATTCATAAGTTTTCCCACTGCGCTGGTCTGTCCTCCGCTCCGAATACTGATAAGTCAATCCACAGGATAAGGCCAGTGCCCTCGAAGCAAGATTCCCTGCCCGTGTAGAATAATAAAATTCCTGCCCGTCTAAAGAAATACAGTATTCCATCAATAAACGCAATATCTGTTTCCCATATCCCCTTCCCACATACTCTGGCCCCAGGGCAATACCAGTCTCATGAAAAATATGAGGCTCTGTTTCCTCCACTCCGGCAAAACCAATGGCCTGCCCGCTGCCCCTCTCATAGACCAGCCACGCATCATGGGTTTCCTGCCACGCGATCGTCCTCTGTATCCTCTCCCTGGCCCCATCCTCATCAGCCGTCACTTTCCATACCATATATTCTGCTGTTTCCGGCCTTGACCACACATTCCGGTATATCGATCTCCAATCCTCATATTTTGCCTTTCCTAGAATAATATCTTCTGTCTCCATCCTGCCTTCATCCCTCATAAACACCCCCATCATAGCCAGACCGCCCAGTCTCCGTAATCAAAAGTTCCGCTCCCATGACGCAGTTTCCCGCTCTCCTTCAATCCCTGGAAAGCATCCCTCATACGACCGATGATCTCCGGCTGGATATCCAGGGAATGGTGCGCCGGAAACACCCTTTCCACAGGAAGAAGCGCCATCTTTTCCAGTGAGGAAAGATAAGCTCCCGGATCTGTAGATGGATAATACGCAAACAAGGTATCCTTGTAGATCAGATCCCCTGTAAAAAGATATCCTCGCTCCGGTTCCCAAAAGCACATATGCCCCGGTGAATGTCCCGGCGTATGAAACACCTTTATCATCCTCCCGCCAATGTCGATCTCTTCCCCGCCGTGCAGAATCATGGACGGCCTCCCCTGGAACATCTCATAGCAGCCCACATCATAACCTTCCGGCAGTTCACAACGATCAACTACCATGCCCCTGACCGTTTCCATAGGCAAAGGAAATCCGCCCGACAGCCACCCCAGTTCCTCCTCATGGGCATAGAAATCTGGAAAATATTTATGCCCTCCGATATGATCCCAATGGATATGCGTGGCAACAGCCGTAACTGGCTGGTCTGTCAGCTTCACCACCTCGTCATAAATATTACAGATCCCAAGCCCCGTATCGATCAGCAGGCTCCGCCCGGAACCATTCAGCAGATAACAATGTGTTTCCTCCCAATGCCGGTATTCGCTGATGATATAAGTATCCTCGTCTATCCTGTCAACCGTAAACCATTTATCCATCTGTTCCCTCCTGAAAATCTTTATCCCTTTCCATCTGCCGCCTTTTCCATTGTATGGTAACAGAGATAATCCCCGCCCCCTGTCTCAATTTTCTCATAGGTTTTTATCCGGTATCCCCGTTTCAAATACATACTTTCCGCCGGAAAAGACGCATCAATATGTACTGCCTGATATTTTCTGAAAACCATATCTTCCAGGAAATCCATCAGCCTGTTTCCATAACCCTTTGCCTGGTGTTCCGGTAAGATAAACAGCCTGCAGATCTCATTCCCCCGGATGCTCCCGGTTCCCACAATTTCCCCCTGCACCTCCGCAAAATAAATATCTTCCCTGGCAAGTGCTTCCCTTATCCTCCGTTCGTTATGCAGGTCCAGAAAAAACTGTACTGCCCCAGAAGGATAATAATGGGGATAGACGGCCCTTATTGTTTTCTCCACAATCTCCGCCACCTTCACCGGACATTCCGCCCGCTTTAGCCGCATACCAAAATCTTTATCCTGCATCTGCCTGCCTCCAGCTTTTCAAATCCTTTGCCATACACAATGATTCCGGCATATCCTCATACGGGCCATAATTCGGAATCACCTGAAAACCCAGCTTTTTATATACGGCACAGGATTCAGCCAATAACTCCCCGGTTTCCAGAACCATTTTCTTATATCCCAGTTCTACGGCCCATTCCATCAACAGGGAAACAAGCCCACCGCCAATTACCCGGTTCCCTTCATACACAACGATTGCTTCCTTAATTTCATCCAACTGGTTATATTTTTTGTATTTGTCTCTTTCTATCTTTTTCCCGACACGTCTGTCCAGATCCATATCAAGAAGCCTGCAGTTTTCTATAAAATCTTTATTTTTGCCATCTGTTCTTTGAAATTTCATATATAAAATCCCTCCGGAAATTGAAAGCCTAAAACTCGTACCTTGTCCCATGTGAAAGCAGCAGCCCATCTGTCAATTCCACACATAAAATAACCGTGTTCTCATCCCCAAAATCAGTATGCCCGTTATCAATCCATTCAGAGAACACTTCTTTCAATCTCTTTGCAATCCTATGGTTTTCTTCCTTTCCAAAATAACCTAAATTTATCCCCCTGCCATGTGCGGTAAACCACTCACCAGCTATTGCAATCACAGGATTGTTTTCTAAATGTTTTATTTTATTTGAAAGCGCATAGGTAATAACATAAAACGCTCCATTCTCATAATAGGCATTTACATACCGTACATAAGGAACTCCCTTTTCCGCTGTCGCCAGCGCGATTACCATATCTTTTCCAAATCGCTCTGTCATTATTTTTCAGCTTCTTCACACATTTTCTGACACAAGAAGAGATGGCTGCTATAGCAGCGCTTGACTGCAATAACCGCCTTGTAAAAGGCCACGTGTTCTTATGGGAAGGCGCAAATAGACTGCGCTGAGGCTTTTACACATGCACTTCAGGAAAGCATGCCTGTATCCATCCCCGCGTATTATTTTAATCCTCTCATCATGCGGGAAGAGATCAGGCATTCATCTCCATTGACCATATGAATGACCCGGTTCTGAAAATCAATCTCCTTAATATTATCTTTGTTCACCAAAAAAGAGCGATGACAGCGGTAAAAACGCCCGTCCACCTGTCTTTCGATCTCTTTGATCTTCCCTAAAAATTCCATCTGACGGTTTCTGCAATGCAGTATAATCTTGTGTACATTCGGTGACGTCTCAAAAAAGAGAATATCGTCATAATCTACCGTAAATACCTTCTCATTTATTTTCACAGAAAAATTCGCATGCACTTTATTATTAGCGGACGCGAATCTTTGATTCGCCTCAAGAATACACTCGTATATTCTTTTCTCAAGATCCTCCGGTACATCCTTCAAGATGAAGTCCAACGCCTCTAATTTGTATATGAATGTCATGTAGCTCATCTCCGAGTGGGTTGTAACAAAAATAATAAACCCTCTTGGATCATATTTCCTGATTTCCTGTGCCAGGGTCAATCCTGTCATATCCGCACCCAGGGCAATATCCAGAAAATATATTCCAACATCTTCTGTTTCTTTCACTTTTTCGAGGATCACATGCGGATCTTCAGAGACACACCAAAGTTCCATGTCAAGTTCTTCCATAAGAACTATATTTTCGATAATCTGCTGTATTTTATTTCTTTGCACTTCTATATCTTCACAAATATATATCTTTAACATACTGCGCTCCTTACGGCTGCCGCCTTACCTAAGCAAACCAAAGACTTCCGGCTGTGCCGGGGACATTTCCTGTCTGATATCATTATCACGAAAGGATTAGTATTTGTCAACAAAAAATGCCCTTCTCATTTCCAACAGCGCCGATTGTTATACTTATAATATTAATTCAGCACAATCGCGTTGACAGCTTCTATAAGATCGACGGCATAGCTTCTGTTCACCAGCGACAACGGATTCCCGTCAACAACCGCAAGACAGTTATTCCCATCATACCGGTACAGTTCGATCCGAACTTCCGGCTGATTCTCATTATCAATCTGCAGGGTCAGACTGATCTCCTCCTTCCCTGCCGGCTCCTTCTCTGTAAATTCAGACACGGATAAAGAATTAAGGGCATCCCGCAGTTCATCCGTGTTGATTTCTTTCTCCTGATAATACCAGACGTTCTCCTTACCCTCTTCTTTTACTGTCAGCTCGTACTCTTTGTCTTCCAAGGTTATCTCCGCCTTAATGATATCATCGAAATCCGCCCATATCACCTCCTGATGACGCAGATCACTGCTGGATGCTTCCATCAGGTCTTCATAATCCAACCCGCTGATCTTATATATGATCTTCGATTCACCGATCCGGGCATATGCAGTTATCTCTTCTTCCTGGTCTGTATCTTCCTCTTTCTCTTTTGGGTCGCGGGAAATATGAAGCACGGCCGACCCTTCTTGCTCTTCCCCGCTCTCATCATCCGACACCCGGTATTTAAAGGACACATCCAGATCCGGCTTATCCAGTCCGTATGTCTTAAGTTCATCATCCGTTACATTATAGGACACATAATCGGTCAGATTCAGTTCGCTGATAACTTCCATATAGCTGTCAACATTTTCCGTATCAAGCGGAATTTCTTCTCCGTCTTCCTCCGCAAAATATATGTCTTCCTCACTATAAGTAACCTTATTGTTTTCTTTATATACGGCTTTATAATTCTCGCTGCCTGCAAACTCTATCTCTGTAACGGAATCAAACTTTGGTATCTCATCATGCTGTATCATCTCGCTAAGCTCAATATCAAATGCATTCAGCGGATCCTCCTGTACCAGGTACACATTGCCGTCTCCCACAGACACATACCGTTCCTCATCCATTTCGCTGTAATTACCCAGAGATATCTCATAGTTCTCCCCTCCCGCACCGATCTCGATCTTGCACAGAGGATCATCAAGACCATACTGGCTTAAGTCTTCGGCATCTTCAATGATAAAAGAAACGCCGAAAGACTCAAAATTCTCCAACAACCCGCGGATCTTCTCCTCATTTACCGGGAAATTCTCGTCTTCGTCATACAGCCATGTCTCATCCTTATGGAAAGCAAATGTTCCCGATCCGCATTCCCATGAAATAGAGGTTACGTCTTCGCTCTTAAGTTCCATGATAATCTCATCGCTGTTTCTGATCTTCTCCTTGCGTTCTTCGTATTTACTGACTCCCAGAGTCAGCACACAGCAAATCAGCAATACTCCAAGAAGCATGTATAATCTTTTAGACCTGTTCATTCTGCCGCCTCCTTCTGCTTATCATCATACAAATCCCTGTTCCGAGAAATGCCAGAGGGAATCCTCCAATTATGAGCACTTTGAGCAGTGAGGCTGTTGATTCGCTGATGGTAAGATAATTATAACTTAACGATTTGCTGCGGACCGATACCGCCTCCCGTTCTCCCATAAGAGATGCCAGGGCATTCATACCCAGATCCAGATTGGCCCCGGAGGAATAGGAATTATAGGTATCGTCAAACAGATTCGAGGATGCAAACCATACGATCTGCCCTTCATTTCCGCAGTCTACAGATACAGCCAACGCAAAGGGTCCTTCAATATCTCCCTCTTCCTTTTCATAGGTAGAAATGTCATAACCCACCTTCTTACTGTATGCCGTCTCCGACGCCGTCAGAAGCTCTGTCACCGCGCCGGAAGTATCCGACACCTTTAACCCCTGTGCGATCGGCATGACGGCGTAATAATTCTCATCGATCAACGGCTTAGTAATCTCGCTTTCACAAATATCAGGAAGCAGAATATACGGAGCCTGGAATGCATAGTGCTCACGGTCGGACTCTACCACGACCCCATCCGCCGCTTCCACGTTATAGTCCTCCAGAAGACTGCCAAGATTCTCAAGCTGTCCTTCTTTTGACGGCCCCGCCAGAACCATAAGCTTACCGCCGCCTTTCACATACTCTGATAATATATCTTTTTCTTCCACGGAAATATCACTGGCAGGCCCATAGATCAGAACACAGTCCGCCTCTTCTGGTACGGAATCTTCATTCAGAAGTGAAAATGCAGCCGTTTCTATATTCTCCCTTTCTATCTGCTCGCTGAACACCAAAGACAGCTCCGCTTCTCCATGGCCTTCCAGTATATAGAGCTTCGGCAGTTCTTCGCTCACCGCATAGTCGATGGCCGAAGTAACCGCACCTTCTCCGTCAAAGGATGTATCATAAGAATATGAAGACATATTTTCCTCTGTCAGATAAATGTCACTGTAACTGATATAACGGCTGCGTTCGCCGCATTCCACGATCAGGCTGTTGTTCGGCACTTCCTCGGAAGTATACTGGTCTGCAAAGGTCGGATACACATCCGGATTCTTTTTCACAATCTCGATATGCTCTGACATGCTTTCATATTTTGCCAGGAGATTCTCAATCACATCATCTTCCTTGTCAGCCTGAACGATCCAGTAGATCGTCACATCCTTTTTGAGTGCATTTACGACGGCCTTCGTGTTGCTTGTAATTGAATAGAGCTTCGCAGAGCTGATGTCATACTGCGTCATTGCAGCCGGAAGTATGGATGCAAATATATTCACTACCACAAGAATTGCCAGTACGATTCCTGTCATTGCCAGAGAATACGAACCGCCCTTAAGCGCAATCTGATTATATTTTTGCTTCATTAATTGTACCTCCTTTTTTCAAGGGACTGTACGGAAAGGAATAAAAAGAATATGATCACGGTTATATAATAGATGATCGCCGTCAGGTCAAATACACCGTTTACAAATGTATAGAATCTCTCAAACAGAGATAATTTTGTCATGATATCTGGCAGCAATCCTTCAAACCTAGAACTGTCCGCGAGATATATGATCACAACGGCAAGCATGATCAAAATACTGACCCCATACGCAAGATTCTGGTTCTTCGTCAGATGACGGATGACAAAACCAAGCAAAACCGCGGTCACAATAAGCGCGGCTGCAGAACCAGATGCAGTCGCCGATACATATTCCGCCAGCGTAACACTGTAATAGTTAAGCAGGATAACCGGGACGGCAATTCCGGCAGCAAATCCCTGATTCTCTGTCAGAGAAGAAATGAACGTCCCCGCAGCGATCATTGCCGCTCCCATCATAAAAAACGCAAACAGCGAACCATAGGAAGTGGGCAGATACACCTCTCCAAACTGCGCAAATATAATCGGATAGACGGCGACAATGCACAGCGGAACCAGATAGACAGTAAGAAGCGCGAAGTATTTCCCCATCACGATCTGTGATGTCCGTATGGGGAGCGAGTATAGAAGCTGATCCGTTTTCTGTTTCCGCTCTTCCGCGATCACACGCATCGTTAATATGGGTATGATAACCGCGAAGCCAAGGCATACATAGCCTAATACATACTCAAAATTGGCTACCGCCGACTGTATATTATAGATCAATGCCCCGATTCCCACGAATGCCAACAGAAACGCCGAGAAAATATACGCTGTCAGCGAATGGAAATACCCGGACAATTCATGTTTAAGTACTGCGATCATTCTTCAGTCACCCCGCTTTCCCCTTCTGTCAATTCAATAAATACGTCTTCTAAATTTGCCTTTCTGGAAGATATCTCTAAAATAGCCTTTTTCCTGTCCGCAAAAGCAAAAAAGAGCTCTCTGCAGATATCTTTTACATTCTCAGACTCCGTCCTTGCAAATACCTTAGTTCCTCCATCTTCCTGTACCTGAATCTCCCATTCCGCTATATGGCTGATACTGCCGAGAACTTCGCCGATCTCTTCTTCTGAAGCTTCCGCCGTAAAGGAAATACCGTTCGATGCCAGCAGAAGCTTCTCCAAATTCTCCGGCCTGTCAAAGGCAACCAGCTTCCCCTGCGAGATAATCAGGACCTTCTCGCAGATCGCCTGAACCTCCGATAAGATATGGGAGCTTAATATAACGGTATGTGTCTCTCCAAGCTGCCTGATCAGGTCACGGATCTCTATGATCTGAATCGGATCAAGCCCAACTGTAGGCTCGTCAAGTATAATCACCTCAGGGTTCCCAAGCAATGCCTGCGCGATCCCCACTCTCTGCCGGTATCCTTTTGACAAGGCAGAAATCAGTCTGTCCTTCACATGCCCGATCTTAGCCTGCCTCAATACCTCTTCAATCTGTCTTTGAAGCTCCCTGCCCCTAAGACCTTTTGCCTCGCCTACAAATTTCAGATATTCCGCAGGCGTTTCATTCATATAGAGCGGCGGCTGTTCCGGCAGATATCCGATCGCTCTTTTTGCCTGCTCCGGCTCCTCAAAGATATCATGCCCGTTGATCCATACACAGCCTTCCGTCGCCGACAGGCACCCCGTCATAATATTCATTGTGGTAGATTTCCCGGCTCCGTTAGGCCCCAGAAAGCCGTATACCTGCCCCTCGTCAATTTCAAAAGACAGATTGCTCACGGCCGTAAAATCGCCGTAGCACTTCGTCAGATGCTCAACTGTTATCATAACAACCCTCCTGCATAAATAATTTCGGTTTTATTTCATTCTTTTGCCATAAAACCGATTGGTTTCAATTGTAAGAAGGCTACCTGAAATGTACTTAAAATAAGTTGTGAAAATTTCAAGAAAAATAGCCGTCCATACCAGGAATCCTAACTTGTTCCCGGTACAGCCGGCTATGTATGATCTATGCTTTTCTTCAATTTTGCCTTAAATCACGGTCTTAAATCCCTCAGCATTTTGCTTCCTCCAGAGAGTAACCCGCCCCGCGGAAAGTCTTGATCTCAATATCCGCTCCCAGGCTTCTTAGCTTCTTCCGTATATAGCCAATGTACGTCCACACAACATCCACACCTGCCTCTGACTCCTGTCCCCATACTTTATCCATAATGTGTCCAGAGGAAAATATATAATGCGGGTGTCTTAAAAACAGCTCCGTCAACTGATATTCTTTATTGTTAAGCCTCACCGACTCTGCATCGGAAGACAGTTCAAAACGATTACAGTCAAGACGGATATTTCCAAAGGAAAGTATGCTGTCCGTATAATTGTCATTTCTGCGGACAAGGGCCCGCACCCTTGCAATGAATTCTCTCGTAGAAAAAGGCTTCGGCAGGCAATCGTCCGCTCCTGCCTCCAAGCCCGCCACCCGTTCTTCAATCTCAGCCTTCGCGGTAAGCATCATGACCGGAATGCCTGATCTCTCTGATCGGATCGTCTCCAATACCTTTATACCGTTAACCCCCGGCATCATAATATCCAGTACAACGGCGTCATATTCCGACTGGTGGAAATAATCTAGCGCCGCTATGCCGTCGTGTACAATATCCACGGAAAATCTGCTCTTTTCCAATAGATATTTCAGTCCCTCGGCAAGCTGCACTTCATCCTCTGCAATTAAAATACGCATAGCAAATTCTCCTTTCCCATTAAATACATTTTCGATATCTGCGGCCGCAGCAATCGAGCCTCAAAGACCAATATGATTCAATTGCTCCAAAACTTCTCTTAATCTCTTCTCCAGATCCGCCTGCGTCTGCGTATCATGAAGCTGCATTGCCAGACGGATCTGCATATTAAGGGAACATTGCTGGTCTTTGAGCATTGTAAATTTTGTCTTCCTGATATCCAGCGAAGGACTTGCAATTTGATCATTTCCCATCTATAATTCTCCTTTCAATCTCCAATTAAATACCTTTTTCCGGTCTTCATTTTAAAAACACATGTTAAACTATATCTAAACTCCCCGCTTCAAAATGTGAAAAATATGTGAAATAACCTGATTTTTTAATTCCAGTTTAACTTTCTATGCTACAATTTCTCTACTGGACAATCGGTGATGTCCCGAATAGAAAATGAAGGAGAATTTCGATGCTGCAGATCTTAATCGTAGATGATGATAAGAATATACGCCGTTATCTGGGGGCTGTTTTATCAGATGCCGGATATTCCATTTCCAGTGCGGACTGCGCCCAACAAGCGCTGGATATTATGGAGAATACTAGGATTGACCTGATTGTACTGGATATCATGATGCCGGGTATGGACGGCTGCGCTTTTACAGAACTTCTGCGGGACTGTAACAATGATATCCCTATCCTGATGCTCTCTGCAAAGCAGCTTCCAGAAGATATAAAGAAGGGATTCCTGTCAGGAACAGACGACTATATGACCAAGCCTGTAGACGAAGATGTTATGCTTCTACGAATCAGAGCTTTGCTCAGAAGGGCTAAGATTATCTCCGACCGCAAGCTTACGGTCGGTTCAACCATTTTAGATTACGATACGCTGACGGTTAAAAACAAAGAGACCAGTCAACTGCTTCCCCAGAAAGAATTTCAGCTCTTATACAAGCTTCTCTCCTATCCGAATAAAATATTTACCCGAATACAGCTTATGGAGGATATCTGGGGCCCCGCCTCCGATTCTACAGACGCTACGGTCAGCGTCCACATTAACCGTCTTAGAAAACGCTTTGAAGCCTGTACTGATTTCTCGATCGTCACGATCAGGGGGCTTGGATATAAAGCGCAGGTAGAGGAGGAATTGGTATGAAAAAACGTGCGGGCGTCCGTATCAAGATCACTTTATTAACGACAGGTTTCGTTTTTATCTTACTGGTTCTGACCATGTTTGCCAGCAACGCTATTATAATCTTTGCCATAAAACATGGATGGATCACGGCCAGACCAGAGCAGTCCATAATACCTTTCCTGTTCCAGAGCGGAATCATCAGCATTATTATCGGCACAGCCATTTCCCTTTTTATGAGCCGCCTTCCCCTGCGCCCTCTTCATACGCTGATCCAGGCAATACATGAAGTTTCTGTTGGGAATTATGACGTGAAGATCCATCTGGAGCATCCGAGGGAATTCCAGGAGCTTTCAGAATGTTTTAACCAGATGACAGATGAACTGGCCGGAACAGAGATGTTCCGCTCTGATTTTATTAACAATTTCTCCCATGAATTTAAGACGCCGATCGTTTCTATCCTCGGCTTTGCAAAGCTTCTTCGAAGCCAGGTGCCGGACGATTGCCAGAGCCGGGAATATCTGGACATTATCATAGAGGAATCCCGGCGGCTCTCCGATCTGTCCGCAACTGTGTTAAATCTCTCAAAGGTGGAAAGCCTTACCCTTCTGACCGACAAGACCGTCTATTCCTTAAGCGAACAGATCCGGGAATCCATCTTGCTTCTGGAGAGTAAATGGTCGAAAAAACAGATTAATTTTGATATTGATATGGAAGAAGTCATGATCACGGCTAACGAACCGCTCCTGAAACAAGTCTGGATGAATCTGCTGGACAACGCAGTCAAGTTCTCCCCTGCCGAGGGACGCATCACTATAACTCTGCGTTTAAATATCGGAAACGCAGTTTTCACTGTAAAGGATCAGGGGGAAGGCATAGATGATAAGATGATAAAATTTATCTTTGATAAATTCTATCAAGGCGACACATCACACAATATGGAAGGCAACGGACTTGGCCTGCCCCTGGTAAAGAAAATATTAGAATTACATAGAGGAGAAGTCTCTGTACAGAGCCAGGCCAAAAAAGGATGCATTTTTATTGTCAGACTTCCGGTATGAAGTCAGATCTCTAAATTCTGCATGGCTTTTTCACAATATACCTTTTGCACCCTATTTATAAATAATATCATTATATATCAACAATTACCGGCTTATGTTTTGCAAACGGCAGAAATCTCTCAATGATATCCTCAGTCCTAATTTTCATGTAACAGGTTGTTGTTCCATCACTGCATCCATAGAATTCTTCATCTGCCACCTCTTTATCTATAATTACCTGCACATCCCTATCCTGATCCAGCAATGTTCCGAATACCGTTGCCGCACCAATCTTATTCCCCAACATCTCCTCCATCATTTCTGCCGGAGCAAATGATACTCTGGAAATCCCCAGTGCACTGCTGAAATGCTTAGTGTCAAAGACCTTTCTCCCAGTAGTAATAAATAGATAGAAAATCGTTTGCTTACGGTTGCATAAAAATAAAGTTTTTACCATCTTCATATTAAGTTTCTGGTCAATCAATACGCAGTCATCCATAGTAACTGCTTCATCTGTCTCTACCCGCTCATAGGGAATCTTAAGCTGCGCCAGGGCTTTATAGGTTTCTTTCTGAAGCTGATTCTTATATTCCTTTGGTGCTGTCCTCATAATCTCACTGATATAAAACATCTTCTCATCTCCATATATTAAAATTTGTCATTGCGCTCTGATCTGCTAATAGTGTATCATATTTTAACAAATAACAAAAACGAATATATCTCATATTATACATGAGTTTTGCTTGAAAAGGATAAGAATATTGTTGTCTCCGACATTTTCAGAAATAATCATCTGGAACCAGATATAAGATTTACAACATGGGATGATTATGCCATTATGTCCATGGTTGAAGCGGGGCTTGGTATCAGTATTCTTCCAAATCTTGTTCTCCAAAGGATTCCTTACCATATCGAGATTAAAAGACTGGAAATACCAACATATCGAAAAATTGGTCTTGCCATGTTGGACAAAAAGAGAATTTCTGTAGCCACAAAAGAATTTTTAAAATATCTGGACAGGTTATGAACGACTTACATAGATAATCACAACAACCGTAAATAGGCAGAAAAAAGCTATCCTCTACCGCAAATAGGGGATAGCCTGTGTAATTGTAAACTATTTTGCATTTCCACCTGTTTTTCACTGTGCCCCCAAATATAGGCTAACGAAATGTAGGCTTAAGCGCGTGCTGTATTCGCTACAGTAGTTTATTCACTAACTCTTTTTCCATGCGGGAAAGGATGAAGGACACAAAAAGCACTGCCAATGCAACTACGGCAGGGAAAAGGACGCTCTCTGCATAAAAGAGCTTCAATACAGCCGGAGTTGGTTCCTGCCCTCCAGTATAATGAAACAAAGCAAGCAGTCCGGAAGCGATAACAGAACTGACTGCCTGACCGAACTTCTGGGCAAAAGTATAGAGGGAAATAACAACGCTTGGATTATTATCGCCTTGAAGCTGACCATATGTTGCTGCATCCAATTTACATTGATGGAGCATGTTAACAATATAGCTGGATCCACTTCCCAAAACAACCATGCATACTGCAAACATCATCAAATGACCGTCTCCAAACAGAATCCTGGGAATGCTGGATACGATGAATAGAATGGCACCGATCCGAATCGTTGTTGCATTGCCAAACCGTCTGGCAAGAACACGCATCGTCGCAATGCCAAGCAACATACCGATAACAGTACCGATTGAATAGATACTCATTAAACCTTCATTTTTCATATTGTATCTTGCATAGAAGACAAGAGAGCTGCCTACAATACCAGAAAGAAGCATGTACATCAGACATATCAAAACGACAAGGATACAATATTTATTCTGAGCCGCGGACTTAATCAGCTGAAATGCGCCTATACTCTTGTCTGCATTTTGTCCGCTCTTATCTTCTGTCGTTGAAATAATACCCTTGCTTGTATCAGGATCCAGCCCTTTTGTATTATGGTAGATAATAAGGCTGCTGACCGTTACAAGAATACCAATCATAACAGCAAGGACAAAGAACCCAACCATCATACGGTTTTCACCAAAGCTACGCACGAACGGCATAGTAACGGCAGGAATTAAAGCATTTGACACCGCACTTGGAATAGCGACAGTCTGTTGAAGCCGAACACGTTCACTGCGATCCTGTGTGATACTAATCTGCAGAGAAGCAGTCGGAATACCAACAGCTGTCTGCGCCATCCCCAAGAGAATATAGACTACACCGGCCCAAAAGATACGTCCTGGTGTTGCCCAACTCGGACAGATATAACAAAGCGACACAAATACACCGCATGGGACAGAAAGACGCTTAAGCCAAAATCGTGATTTTCCTTCCTTTGAACGGGTTTTGTCAACGATCACACCCATCATAGGATCATTAATCGTATCCCAAACACGGGCAATCAGAAAAATCACAGTTGCCGCTGCCGCAGGAATTTTAATAACATCGGTGTAAAAAAATAGTAAAAAGTAATTGTTAAGCATCCACATGGAATCAAATGCAAATTGATAAAGAGCATAACTCGCAAGTATTTTTCCCGAAAGCTTTTTCGTTTTGTTTGACACAATATTTCCTCCATTTCTTGTTTTTAAACACACTCTAACGCAGAATCCATCTATAAGTTTTCTCTTTTCTTCCGTCCAGTTCAATTTCATCTTCTACAACAGTAAATGCTTCTCCAAAGCCGTCCTTATCCGGTATCACAAGTTTTCCGGCTTTCATATCCTCGAATTCTTTAAGCCCTTCTTCTCCCAGACGTTCTCTGATAAATTCCGTCCAGACCATCTCTGTCATAAGACTCTTCTTCGGCATAGTATAAAGGACAGTGATTTCATCAATGCTTCCTTTTCCCGCCCTTTTAAGCTGCGCCTCTACATTAGAGAGATATACGAAGCCTCTTCCATAAGGCACTGTCTGAGCCCTTCTGTCCTTCCACTGAATCGCCGGTATCTCCATATTGGGGACTTCCCTGTATATATTGTCCAGATACCTTTCTTTGCCTCTGCGGTTCATCTGCCGGACTGTATATTCTGCGTCCAAAAAGCCTGCCCGATACGGCAACACCGTTGAATAATACTCCGCAATCCCTTCCGAATACCATGTTCCGGTTCCGGTTACCGTATCGTCAAAAAACGGCCAGTTATGAACCATCTCATGCGCCAGCGTTGCATACCATTCTTCTACATCTACTGTCCCCAAAGCACTGTAGCCGGATATAAAAGAACGTGCCGCCGCCGAACCGCCTCCGCTGTATTCAAATGGATCTCTGCGAAGTATAATACGATATTCCGAATCGTTGTCCTGGAAAAACTCCGCCATATATTCAAACAGCTTTGCCAAACGCTTTGTGACACTGCGAACGTTAAAGGTTGGCTCTCCAAACCAGTAAATCCCGAAATCACCTTCCTCTTCACACTCCATTACCCCGCAGGCAAAAAATGTAAACCGGATGTCCCATGGCGTCAATTCCTTTTTTGTATCTCCACGCCCATAAGACCAGATAGCCCTTGCATCTTTTGGCATTTCGCTCATATCCCATTGCAGGTCAAAAAGTAAGTTTTCCGTTGTATAGGGCAGGATAAATGCAAAACACCCCGATCCATTGAGACCGTACGGCTCATTGCGGAAATC
>Ga0137308_101810_pt1 | contig 17871 bp, 21 predicted proteins | sample Inofrocosms_June_FD_97181 | JGI IMG/M metagenome (GOLD analysis project Ga0137308, IMG submission 97181) | Mouse cecal microbial communities from Vienna, Austria - N-Acetylneuraminic and N-Acetylglucosamine D2O microcosms_June | ecosystem: Host-associated > Mammals > Digestive system > Large... | reverse complement strand
GTTTACTATATCCCACACGTTCTGCAACTGCGCATTTTTTCATTCCTTTTTCATTTATGATGCGCACAATATTAATTGGAAGTACGAAATTATAATCTTTTGCTTTCATTTTTTCACCTCCAGACTTCAATTCTCAAACTCCTTCCTCTCTTCTTCCTCTCTCACGTCTGTGTCACCTCATGATTATTTTTTTGCGTGTATTGAAATAATTTTCCTATTATGGTAAAATTTTTCTATAAATGTAGAAAGGATTTACTATTCATGCTAAATTTCTCTTTAGAAGAATTATTTTCTAATATAACTATTACTGACATAACTGCATTGATTGGTTGCATTACCGGTTGTGTCTCTTTAGCCATTAACCTGCGCAAGCTCTGGACAGAACGTTTTTCACTAAAGATTCACTTTTTTAGAAAAGACAACTTATATTTCGAAAAGTTGAAATATTCTTCTTGCATAACTGAACTCCAAGGGCTTCTCCATGTTCGGTTTGAAAATCGTTCCTCATTGCCACTTACTATACATACAATTCTTATTTTTATAGATGGCAGTAAAGTTTCTTTTAAAAAGTTCAACAATCCTCCTCTTAAACTCACCACAATTTTCAAACCTGATGGTGGAGAACGTTGGATAGAATATTCTATGGAAAAACAGATTTCCGAGCCATTGCGCCTTGAAGCCTATGACGCTTATGACGGATATTTATTTCTGCCCCATTATCCATCTACTTCAAAAACGTCCCAAGTAGTAAGAATGCGCCTTGAAACAACAAAAGGGAAAAAAACAAGATTTTCCAAAATCCATCTGTTGAAACCAATTTATGAATACGGGAAGTAATAAAGCTTTCCGTATTTTCCCTTTCTAGGCACTCAATGGATATTAATTTTCCGTCAATATAGGTTTCTCTGAATGCACAACCGGTGTCATAATATAAATCCATGACGGTTTTATTTCCTTCTACATCATATTCAATTTTATATACCCCTTTTCTCATACCACCTCCTTTTTCTCTGATCTGGCATAGTCCATTGGATTAATACGAAGTACAAAACAAATATCTGTTAGTTCATCCGCTTTTAATTCTCTTCCCCTTCCTTCCGTCCCCAAACTTGCGTATAATGAACTATAAGGAACACCAGATTTTCTTGACAGTTCGGAGATGTTAATCCCCATATCATGTACGTATTTTGCTATATTCTTAGTTACTATCAATATAATCACCTCCATATTCCTAATCGCTAAGAACTTATTTGCATTATATTCTTTGTACTTAAGATTGTCAATACCATTTTAAAATTATTTTTCTTATTTGCTAAGATTTTTATTTACAACGATAAATTTTAGTGCTAAGATGTAAGAAATTAGAGATTGGGAGGTACACTCGTGACAAAGCAAACTATATCTAATTTCTTAAAACAATTACGCAGAACATCTGGTTTGTCAGCAAGTGATGTAGTCAATGAATTGCAAGAATATAACATCGACATTTCTGCAAAAACACTCTATGGATATGAAAGCGGATTGAGTATGCTAAATGCAGATGCTTTTGTTGCATTATGTAAAATTTATAAATGTGACAATCCTATGAACATATTTGGAACACCATCCATAAGTTCAAAAGAATTTAATTTGATAGAACAATACCGCTCCCTCGACCCTCACGGAAAAGACATGGTAGATACTGTACTTGAGAAAGAAGTTGAGCGTATGGCTGAACTGGAAAAGGAACCAACACCCTCCCCTGACATCTACACCTACCCCTACCTCGGAAAAATTGCCTGCGCCGGTGCCGGCTTCTACTTCGACGACATCCCGACGGACACGATCAAGGCCCCTTATGTGGAAGGCGCTGATTTTATCATTGGGGTAAGCGGCGAATCCATGGAGCCAGATTACCATGACGGCGAAAAGCTCTACGTCCGGAAAGTGGAATACCTTAGGAACGGCGATGTAGGAATCTTCACCATAGGGAATGAATGCTTCCTGAAAGAACTTGGAGAAGATGGCCTGATATCCAGAAATAAGGATTATGACGATATTCCGGGAGATGAAAAGGTTCGGCTGATCGGAAAAGTAATTGGGAAGGTCGAATAATAACCACTTCGGCGATTAGATAAATATAGAAACGAGGCGAGAATTTGATTAATATTAAAGTGTTGAATCAACTTAACTGTGCAAGCCAAATAGCCATCACAGAGCATGCACGCATACGGCTAAACGAGCGTGGAATTACTGTAGATGACATCATAAGTTGTATATCATCCGGTGAAATAATTGAGCAGTATGAAGATGACAAACCGTTTCCAAGCTGTTTAATTTTAGGATTGTCTGCAAATGATAAACCTATTCATGTTGTGGCAAGTACGGATAATGAGTTTATATATTTGATCACTTCATATTTTCCAAACACGATCAAATGGGAAGCTGATTTTAAGACCAGAAAGGAGCATAAGCTATGAAATGTATGAAATGCGGTGCAGCGACAGAAAAAGGATTTACGACAAGTGTAACTGATTTGGACAATTGCCTTGTAATTGTTCGCAATGTCCCTTGCTTTAAATGTTCAGAATGCAATGAAGTAATTTATACAGGCGATGTTGTCCAACAACTGGAATGGATCATTGCTTCTGCTAAAAAATTAATGCAGGAGATCTCCATCATTGATTATTCAAAGGTTGCATAAAAAGAATGCGTGTCGGTGATTACAGAATCATGATGATATTCCGGGAGATGAAAAGGTTCGGCTGATCGGAAAAGTGATCGGGAAAGTTGAGTTATAACCGCACCAGCGATTATATAAAAAGGAGTATAATACATTATGTCAACCATAGAAAAGCTATATCTATCAATAGTAAGCGGTACACAAGACAAAAACACTAAATTTAGGGATTTGCAAAAACTTCTTGATATTTTAGGTTTTGAATGCCGCATAAAAGGGGATCATTTCATATATTCTTATGGTAACCTTAGAGAAAATATAAACATCCAGCCTGACAGCAACATGGCGAAACCTTATCAGGTCAGGCAGATCCGGAACTTTTTGCAGAAATATCAAATCAGATTATAGGAGGTACGCACATGTATAAGTATGAACGTATTATTTACTGGTCAAACGATGATAATGCCTTTATTGTAGAAGTTCCAGAACTTCCAGGATGCATGGCTGATGGCAAGACCGTTGAGGAAGCGATCGCCAATGCAGAAGTTATTATAAAAGAATGGATTGAAGTTACTATTGAACGCGGGCTTGAAGTTCCAGAGCCTAAAGGACGGTTAATGTATGCCTAAAGGAGGACGATTATGTCATTACCACAAAAACAAGTTCTGAATATGATAACATTGTCTGTACGGGTAAAGTGGTAGGAAAGTATTGAAATGTAAACGTAAATTGAAAGGAGTTTATATGAATAATATGGAGGCAATCTATGAATGAACAAGATACTAAAACAAATGATTATGGGCCTGATTATATAGGTAATGTAATACGAATATTAGATACTCAAACTTTAGTGGTAAATGCTGGTGAAGCAAAGTTGAAAAAAGGAGATGAAATCAAGGTTTATACCCAGGTAGAACCCTTGTACGATGTAGATGGTTCTCTTTTATGCATGTATGAATATACAAAAGATACTTTGACAGTTACTGATGTAAATAAGAAGTATTCTGTGTGTCGAAAGATGAAGAAAAAAACTGTTGAATCAAGTATGACCTCCGTTGCAACTATTTTATCCTTGTCCCCGTTGTTTGATGAAAATAAAGAACCTATTCCTTTAAATATCAATGATAACGATATTTCTCCTATTAAAGATTTCAACCGTAAAATACAAATAGGAGATCCTATAAAATTGGCGTAAATTTCATCATTATACAGTACTTGTTATGTGGTGTCTACTTGACAAATAAATTTTCTAATGGTAAGATGGATTCGAACAGAGATGGTCGCCGCACAAGGTGACTGGAGAAGCCCTCTTCCCATTATTTGGTAAGGGGGCTTTGACTATTGTGGAGAATATAACAGATTATGATAAACCTTTTTTGACCTATGAAGAGCAGATGGATCTTATGGAATCAAGAAATATCATAATCCAGAATAGAGATTTTACACGCCGTGCGTTAAGCGGATTGTCTTATTATACAATAATTAACGGTTACAAAAATACTTTTCTATCTCAGATTGGAACTGATAACTTTATTGAAGGAACTAAATTTGATGACTTATATACCCTCCATATGATTGATACCAACTTAAATACTATAATTTTAAAATATATTCTATTTGTTGAAAGGTATTTAAAAACAAAATTATCCTATATTATCTCAGAAAATTACGGTGTTTATACCAATATTGAGGACTTATCCAATTGTAATCCAAAAGATTATCTTTTTCGGGGTAATTATAGCCGAAGTGCATATGGACGAAATAATATTCTTCTTAGAATAAAAGAAACCCTGACTTCAAACCGGATAAATCCGAGCGTTGCTCATTATGCGAATGATAAAAACCATATCCCTGCTTGGATACTAATGACAAACCTTACTTTTGGCTTAGCAATCAAATGGTACAGTATTTTAAAAAACGATGATAAAGCACGTTTGTGTACAGAATTTATTCCTGAATCAGATATTTCGATTTCAGATAAAAAAGAATTTATAACTATTGCTTTTTCTTTACTGCGTGAGTATAGAAATCGAATTGCGCATTCGAATAGAACCTTTAATGTTACAGGTCTTCCTATTCTTCCTAAAAGACAGCTCTTGACATTATCACGCAATGCGTTGTCACCTGATGAATATAACAAAAACTTTGGAAAAAGCGACCTATTTGCTGTTATACTTGTTTGTTTTATACTAATAGATGACCGTTACATATTATCTAACTTTTTAAGAGATTTAATTTATATTCTCGATCCTTATAAAACTATTGTCATGAATAGAAGTACTATATTAAAAATTCTAGGACTTCCAGAGAATTTAAACGACAGGTTAAAGCAACTTTTATTAGAAAAATTTTCCGACATCAATGTTAATCAAAACAATATTGAAAGGACGTGACTACATGCCATTACCACAAAAACAAGTTTACACATCAGAAGACTATTGGAACCTTCCGGACGGCCAGCGTGCGGAGCTGATCGATGGGAAGCTGTATGCCATGGTGCCGCCGAATCGGATACATCAGAAGTTAGTCAGTCGATTAACACAGACCATAGGTTCATTCATTGATTCTAACAAGGGCGCTTGTGAAGTTTATCCAGCCCCATTTGCAGTGAATCTTAATGCGAATGATAAGATATGGGTAGAGCCCGATATTTCTGTTATTTGTGATAAAGATAAGCTGTCAGACCGTGGATGTGACGGAGCCCCAGACTGGATCATAGAGATTGTATCGCCAAGCAGTACCCGGACAGATTGTGCAATCAAATTATTCAAATACCGTACTGCCAAAGTCCGGGAATATTGGATCGTAAACCCCATGAAGAAAGTTGTCCAGACCTATGTATTTGAAGGCGAAGAAGATGCAAACCTGTATTCTTTCGATGATGAAATACCGGTTTACATTTTTAATGATTTGACTATTAAAATCTCTGATTTACTGTAATAAACGAAAACCGCCCCTGCGCCAACAGGAACGGCCTTCACCTTGGTAACCATGTCATGTACAAGTGCACGTGATATAATCCCAAAAATCCAAAAGGATTATATCACACCTGCACCTGTTTTGGCAAGGTGCTATTTTTATACTTATTTTTATATACTGTACAAGGAGCGTGATATGATGTCATACTGTATCTATTTAAGGAAGTCACGCAAGGATCTGGAAGCCGAGCAGCACGGCGACGGCGAAACCCTTGCGCGCCATGAACAAACCCTTCTTTCCCTCGCCAGGCAGAAAAAACTCATTATCGGAAATATTTACCGTGAGATTGTTTCCGGGGAAACCATCGCCGCCCGTCCGGTGATGCAGCAGCTTCTCCATGAAGTAGAACAGGGCTTATGGGACGGCGTGCTGGTCATGGAAGTGGAGCGTCTGGCCAGAGGTGATACCATCGACCAGGGAATTGTCCAAAGGGCCTTCCAGTATTCCAATACACTGATTGTGACTCCGCTGAAAACTTATGACCCGGCAAATGAATTTGACGAAGAATATTTTGAATTTGGTCTGTTCATGTCCCGCCGGGAATATAAAACCATCAAACGCCGGATGCAGGCTGGCCGCTATTCTGCCGCGCAGGAAGGCAAATGGCCGTTCAATGTTGCGCCATACGGCTTCCGCCGTGTAAAGCTGGAGCAGGAAAAGGGCTGGACCTTAGAACTGGATGAACAGGAAGCTCCTGTTGTCCGTCTCATATTTAGCCTGTTTACCGGTCCATCAAGGATCGGCATTACCTATATCAAACGGAATCTGAATCTGCAGGGAATCCGCCCCAGGAAGTCGCAGAAATGGACAGACAGCACCATCCGTGATATTCTCCGTAATGAGGTCTACGATCAAAAAGTCGCAATCGGCCAGCGAAAAGTGACTATGCAGATTGTGGACGGAATGCCGGTCAAGAGCCGCCCCCGGAGCAGCGACTATACGTCCGTAGAGGCCCGGCATCCCCGGATGATCGATCACGAGGTTTTTCTTGAAGCCCAAAGCTATCTCGGACTCGGCGCCCCGAAGCCCCCGGAATCCTACGGCATAAAAAATCCGCTTGCCGGTGTAATTGTCTGCAGCGAATGCAGGCGGAAAATGTACCGCCGCCCGGCCTCCAAAAGTAAAGGCGGCGCCCCCTACGATGTCCTGATGTGCAAAACTGACGGCTGTCCTACGATCGGCAGCAAGCTGGATCTGGTCGAGAAAAAGCTGATAGACTGTCTCTCTGACTGGGTGTCCGGATACCAGATTCACGCTCCGGTACACAAAAGCCTGATTCCGGAAAAAACACAGGTATTAAAACGAATACGTGCGGATCATGGGAAATTAATGCTTCAGAAAGAAAAGCTGTATGATTTCCTGGAAAGCGGTGTGTACACCACGGAAATTTTCCTGGAACGTTCCGGTAGGCTCCAGGAACAGATCCGCCAGTCCGAAGAGCACATCCGGGATCTGGAAGAGGACTTGAAAAAAGAACAGCTGCGTGAAGACAATATCAACAATTTTATTCCTGCGTGCCAGAGCCTGCTCAGCTGCTATTGGGATCTCTCTGATCAGGAACGCAATAAAGCCCTGAGACTGCTCCTGGAATCTGTAGAGTACAGGAAACTCACTAAAAATAAACGCGGCGAAAAGGAAAAAGCCACGTTTGAACTGTCTATAAAGCCGCGGATTCCTCGTAATTAGCGGCTTCTCCCTCATTTCCACCTTTTACGGGATAACGAACTGGCCCATATGGAGATTGTCTGCGCAATCGTTCACCAACTGACCAGAAACCTGTCTCCGGAAGAACTGAAAAAATCCGGTTTCGACAAATATTATGTAGACCACACACTCGCACTTTGGCCCCAGTCAGCAGGCGGCGCGCCATGGACCGCAACCTACTTCCAATCCAAGGGCGACCCGATCACGGATCTGCATGAAGATATGGCAGCAGAGCAGAAAGCCAGAACCACCTATGAGAATATCCTCCGTCTTGTAAAGGATCCCGAAGTATGCGACCCGATCAAATTCTTACGGGAGCGCGAGGTGGTGCATTATCAGCGTTTCGGTGAAAGCCTCCGAATCGTACAGGATCATCTGGACAGCAAGAACTTCTACGCATTCAATCCGGCATTTGATATGTCGTCAGACTGCGGATGTAGATAAATAACAGATAAATTCAATGCTGCCGTAGGAGCTGTTGATAAATAGCTCCTATGGCAGCATTTTTGCTCTGACACAATCATGGAATCTATATGATCTCCAACACAATCCGGATCATATCCAGGAACATATCCTGACATCTCGTCTCCCGTCCTTTTTATCATTTGGAAAGCAGATCTTCTGCCACCTCGGCAATGATCTTCTCAAAGTCCCCTTCAAAAATCTTCATTGAGCAGCTGAACATCAGATTGCATGGATAATTAAAATTCTCCACATTACTGCCCGTATGATCCCGGTATTCCTTGTCTACGCCAAGGTGCGGGATCTTCTCTATCATAGGTGAAGCGTTGTCCATATATCCGTACAGTTTCTTACCGAGCTGAAATCCCATTCCGCACTCAAAGCCTACGTCATTGTTTACCTCATATCCACGGTAATCATTTAAATCTGCAACAATCACGTCACAGTTCCTGACATGCTGCTGGAAATTATCAAACAGATTTTGTGCCCACACATAGGGGTTCTCTGTCTCCATCTGCTCCACTCCTGCTGCCCAGTCCACCGGTGAAAATGTCTGCATCCCATATTTTGCACAGATTTCCTTCATTTTCCCAAAAATTTCCTGCGCATTTTCCTGGTAACGCCCGACTCCTGCCAGGTATACCAGCGGCTTCTCCCCGGATTTTTCCGTGCGGGCCCTGGAGCGGTCCACATAGTATCCTCTCCGGGCTTTAAATTTACTTTCTTCTTCCTTATCAAGGATCATCATCTGCAGACAGTCCTCGAAGCTGCCCTCCACAATCTTTGTGGAACCAATGATCGTGGGGGCAAAGGGAAGCTGCCCGTAAAACGGATGATTTCCAAATTCATCTGTGACTTTCCCGTCCTGAAGCCTTGTGTTCGGATTTTTCGTGGCAAAACTCCGTTTATCCCTGGTGTAACCATAGCATTTTGCACCCTTTGCATAGGCCATTCCCAGTTCGTAGACAGTCCCGCTGTCCGGCTCCGCCCCTCTGTAGGCCTCCAAGTCTGCCACGATCGCCGTGGTGTCCAGCATGACCTTTTCCAGGTTTGCAAAGATACTGTCCGCCCGCTTCTGCAGATTCGGATTTTCCATATCCAGCGGATCGCTGTTAGGAAGCGTCACCGAAAATCCAAGCGCCTCCGCCCGGGCCTTCATCGCCCCAAGGGCATCATAGCCATACGTGTAAAAACATTCCGGCCCCGCGATGTATAACGCTTCGTCACTAACCAAAGAATACTGATATCTATACATCCTTTTTTCCTCCAATCCTATCAACTCCCGAACCTTCCTCACACAACTTGACCTTCGGCTTTATGTCGGAGCAGCAAAAGTCAAAAGTATCCGGGAGTCTTTAAATTCCTGTTCTTATTTGAGTACCAGCTCCAGCAGCATCTGCAGGAATCTCCCGCAGTCCGCGCTGCATCCCACCTGGATCAGCGGAAGCTGCTCCCATACAAAATGATGTCTCCGGTCAATGACCGTCATCCCCAGAGTCAGCCCGTCCTTTGTCTCCACTCCTACATGGGCCTCCATGGTCTCTACCAGAGTCGGGTCAATGGCGTAGGCCACCGCCATACAGTCAATCACGGTACAGTACGCGTCAAAGCCTCTCTTCTTCACGAAGCGGATCGCATTTGCCAGAAAATCAGCTTCCTTCTTATCACTCTCTTCCAGCCGCTTCACATCCTCATCGCTGAAATTTACATCAAAATAAGTTGCCACATCCAGCCCCAGCGCCACCAGCCTGACGCCGGACTCATAGACCACCTTTGCAGCCTCCGGATCTACATACACATTCCACTCGCTCTGGGGCGTATCTCCGGTCGCGTTTAAAAAGGCATATTTGTTGAGTCCGAACGCACCGGAAATGGCAATGATCTCGGGAATCATTTCCTTGATCTCCGGAGCCTTGATCATGGCCATGGCGATATTGCTCATAGGACCTGTCGCGATCAGCGTCACCTCTCCCGGATTTGCCTTCACCAATTCAATGATCAGATCCACCGCGTCCAAATCTGCCAGCGGCATTGAGGGTTCCGGCAGATAAGCCTCTGCCTGTCCGTCCTTTCCATGGGTAAATGGATCCGGCGGGGATTTGCGGATGATGGGGCCGGCCATGCCGCGGGCAGCGGGAATGTCCGTCCTTCCCAACAGTTCCAGTACCTTTCTTGCATTTTTACTCGTCACATCCACCGGGTAATTTCCATTGACAGTCGTGACAGCCAGTACATCCAGCGCCTCCGACTTGACCGCCATGACAATGGCCATAGAGTCATCCATACCCGGATCGCAATCCAATATGATCTTCTTCATCTTCGTTTCCTTTCCTTATATTAACTGAATCTATCCCAGCGCCCTCTCAGACCGCAGCTGTCAAATATCTGCCGCTGCTGTCTATCTATTTATCACTGAATACCTTCACAAAATATTCTCTGTCCCTGGGTCCGTCAAATTCTAGGAAATAAATTCCCTGGGAACCGCCCAGCAACAGATTCCCTTCATGTACGATAAAGCTGTTTGAAATCCCAAGCAGCGCGGATTTCACATGTCCCGCGGCATCCTGGGGGGTATCATGCTGGTGCTTAAAGTCCACCCTCGTAGGGATCAGCCGGCAGATCTCCTCGTCCAGATCCACAAACCCGTCCGGATCCCACGGTGAAAATACCGTAATGCCCGCCGTAGAATGAGGATTATATACAATGCAGATCCCCTCCTCTACACCGCTCTCTTCTACCGCCTGTCTAACTTCCTTTGTAATATCATATACATCGTTATACTTTGTCTTGATTTTATAATGTTTCAGCATCCTGTTCCTCCTGCCGTCATCCTTCCCCTGTCTGCAGGGCGCCCGTCCCGGAAAACAATGCCTTCCCGGCCGGTGCGGGCGCCGTACCTTTGTCAGCTCTATACCATGATCTCACTCTCCGTTACACCGGCCCCGTTTTTGCTGAACGACCAGTCCCCTTCGCAGCCTCTTCCGTATTCCTCCCCGGTCAGTTCCGCAATATACGCCGCGATCAGGCATACCGGCGCGAACTGGGTCAGGGGCATGGTGATGGGATATTCCGGCTTCGGTACCTGAATATAAATTGCCTGCTCTCCTCCGAAATCCTCCGCACTTCCATCCGTGATGACTACCAAAGGTCTGTGCAGCACGTTGGCGTATTTCACCATCTCCCTTGTGCGGCTGTGCCCGGGGCTCGTCGTATTGGCAACCACCACGGTCCCCATTTCCCTTGCATTTCTAACAAAAAAATTCAAATGGAACCATTCCTCGGTGTTAATATGCATGGCAAATTTTCCGGTTGCCTCCAGAATCTTTGCCTGCCCGAACCAGGCCGCCGCATAGTCAAAGCCGGAACCTACAAAGTCATAGCACGGAAATCCCTGCCACTCCTCTGCCACAGTCTGGCAGACTGTCTTCATCTCCGGAAGCAACGTTCGGAGCAGTTCGCCCTGTCTCCGGATATCCCTTCGGTAATCCATGGCCTGATCCATGGTATACTGATGCCTCACTTCGCCGAACCGGATCGCCAGCAGCAGCAAAGACATCACGCTCACCAGATAGCTCCGGGTTCCGGGCGCGCTCTCAAAAGCCGGGATATTCAGCTTTAAAATCTTATCCGAATGGATTCCCAGCGGGGACTCTTCATTTCCCGTCACTCCCAGCACGAAACACCCATGCTTTCCGGCCCTCTGTACAGCTTCCGACACCCTGGCCCCGGTACCCGAATTGCTGACAGCGATCACCAGCGGGTTCCGGCAGTCTATTCCTAAGTGCCTCTCACAGTAAAACCGTCCCAGTTCTATGGCAGTCACCACCTCCGTAGGAATACCGGTCAGCATTTCAAACGCATGCTTTGTAGCCATTGCAGCTGCCAGGGAATCCCCGCATCCAGTCAATACGATTCTCTGAATATTGTAGATTTCCTGAAACGAAAGGACCTTTCTTGTCTTTGGTTCCAGGTCGTCATACTGCTGTTCCATCAATTCCGGCAGACTTTCTACCTGTCTGCTCATGGGATTATCATATTTTTTCATCTTTGATTTCCTTTCCATTACACAGTCCGGCATACCAGTACCTTTTTCCGTGCTTCTCTTTTTGCCGATCCATTTCATTCAGCAGATAACACCCTTCCAGCGCAATCTCAATGGCAAAATTATGCCCGCTTCCCGCGTCAAATTTTTCACCGGTGCACAGATTGTCCGCAACCGAACACACCGAACCGCCCCTTCTTCCAAAGAGTGCAGAAAGTGTCACGATGGCCGCGGATTCCCGGTCTCCGTTGAGCACCCCCGCCCGATTGTAGATCCCGGCAAATTCTATGTTCCAGGGCTGCATGTAACCTCCCACCCCGGGCCTTCCTCCGCCGATAAAATCACTGTCCACCGATACCGTAGTCCCCACATGGTACGGGGCGTTTAACCCCTCTGCCGCCTGAACCATGGCCGTCACTACCTCGTAGTGGCTGGCCGCGGGATAGGCCGCCGGGATATAAGCCTTTGTCATTCCTTCTTCTCTTACGATCCCGCTGGAAATGACTACATCCCCCGGCTTCACTTCATCTCCGATCCCGCCGGACCCGCCTACACGCAGAAATGTATGGGCATCCGTGTATTCCATATAGTCATACAGGATCAGCTCCATCTCCGGCGAACCGCTGCCTCCGCTGACGACTGTGATCCGTGCTCCTTTGTACTCCCCGGTATAACTCGTAAACATACCGGAACTGCCGATCAGTTCCGAATGTTCCATCTTGTCGGCAATGATCTTCGCCGGGTCGCGGTCATAAGCACACAATGGATCCCGCACTGTGACCAGCACAAAATCCCCCGCTTTCTCCGGAATGATCTGTGTCAATGCCGGCCTGCCGTTGATGACCAGTCCCCTCTCCGGAACATTCTGATAATATTCATAGCGCTCCCGGATATTTTTTATAGATTGTTTTGCTCTGATCTTCTCACTTAACATGAATTTACACCAGACCTTTCATATTTTTACAAATTGCCTTCTCCCGTGCTTCTTTTCGCATTTCTTCAGTAATCTCTTCCGGAACGCCATACTGGGAGATGCACATCGCTGCGGAGATGCTTCCCATCCTTCCGCAGATTTCCGGAGAACGACCTTCTACCAGCCCGCACAGGACCGCACCTGTCGAACTGTTGCCGCCGCCTGTGGCATCCACCACCTGAACATCCGGCTGGGACGGCACCTCCACCACTTCATCCGCCGTGATCATAACCGCCCCCTTTGCCCCCTGGCGCAGAAAGATCAGTTCCAGCTCCCAGCTCCTGAGCTCTTCTATGATCTGCTCCCGGTCTGAGGTACCGAACAGGCTTTTCGCCTCTGTCATATTGATGGAGAATGCGTGCAGCTGCCCTGCAATGTCCCTGACGGTTTCCAGATTTTCTTTTTGCGCGGCATCTGCGGCAATTTCCCACATGATCTTGCATGAGGAATCCTTCTTATTTTTCAGGAATCCATTCCAGAAGTCCGGATCCAAATTTCTGAAAATATACATTCCCTCTGCACTGTCCAGATACGGTACTACCTCCTCCCCGGTTGTCTCCAAAGAGCGGAAATGTTCCAATCCAAGCGCCGGCGTTTCGATCCGCTCGCCGTCCGGGAAATATTCCACGATCGTATACGGGGATCTGGCATCCTTGATCCGGAAGCCTTCCATGGAAATGTGATTCCTCCTGTACCATTCCCCATGCAGTTTTTCGTAATCCTCTCCGATCCCGGTCACAGCCACAACCTGGTCGCTCCACAGCCTGAGACCGCACAGTGCATAGAAGCCGGCTCCGCCCGGGGCAATCTTTACATTTCCGTCCGGAAAATGTATTTCATCCGTAACAACGGCTGATACTACCACATATTTCATAAAAACCTCCAAATTTAACAGCCCTTTTCAGCCTCAAACAAGTTACTATTCACAGCGCCCTCACTGCAGCCCTTGCTGATTGTTTTTCACGATCAGGCTGTCGCAGGTCATCGTACCTTTGGAAATCAAAAAACCTCCCCCGCCGCATCTAAAGGTCGCATCCTCTGCTTCCAGCACCCGCTTTCCATTGATATCCAGATACAGCCTGCTGCCCTTTACGGTCAGTTTCATGCAATATCCGGTTTCTTCCTCATATGGATACTCTGTTTCTCCAAGGACCGTTCTTTTCCCATCCTGTTCCAAAATGATCTGCGCCTTGCTGAAACCGTTCAGTACGGCAGCGTAAAATCTCCTATGTCCCGTACTGCGCGCCACCAGCCCTCCTTCCTGATGCAGACTGTAATATATCGTAGATTCCACGCTGTAATCTTTCCACTCCCTGCTTCCGATGGTCACCACTCCGTTTGCTTCTTCGTGGGATACACAGTAGGTCCGCTTAAAGTCCGCCGCAAACTGCGCCGCAGAACTTGCAAAGCCTGCCAGCCACAAAGGACTGGTATTCCAGATGGAATTCATCAGCATTCCTCTCTGTGAAAAATCCGCCGGCGCGCCGTTCCAGTCTATTTCCTTCAATACGATCCTGCCGTCAAAACGCTTCCTGCTTTCCATCTGATATCCCAGCTTGCATATGGACATTCCCTTTGTGTCCGGTACCGTCCAGAAATAGGTTTCTGCATCTTCGGAAAGCTCCCATCCGTCTCCATAGATCACTTGAATCTGATCGTCTATATCATAGTACAGAATATACGGCCTTAAATATACCTGGCCGCCTGATTCTCTGTATGCGGTCGTAGAGACCACCTGAGAGGAATAGAGTGTTGGTGAGGCAACCGTCGAAAAATTGACCGCCAGTTTCGAAAAATCAATAAATGTCTGGGTTGAAACATTGGCTGTCACACCGTCCGCCACATGGCAGCACTCGATACAGAGTCCGTTTTCCCCGGAAATCTCATTCCGGTTAAAGATCCGGACGTCCGCCGCTGCGCCATGGTCAAACTCACATTTCAAGAACCCCTGCACAGCACCCGGATATTCAAAGGTATATCTGGATTCCGATACAGAGAGGCTTTCCCCGCGCATTTTCGCGGCAGCCTCCACGATCTTCTTTGTCTCCAGAACCGCATCCGTCACCACCGAACCGCCGTCGGACGTCACCACATACATCAGATCCGCCACCGGCCCCCGGAAATCCGCACCCGCATTGATCCCTTCTATCCCAAGACGGATACCGTTCAGCGCCCCTACATTTCCTGCGTTGCAGTCCGTATCCCATGCCGCCGAAGCCGCAATGCTGATGGACTTCTGAAAATCGTCGCCGCCCAGGATGAATGCCGCAATGACCATGGCATGATTAGGAACCATATGACAGCACCCCGGATAAACGTCATAACCGTATTTCGGGTCCAGATATGCCCGGACCTTCCGCCAGTCTCTCTCTTTGCCGCAGATATCCCGGACGTCCCCTATGATATCCAGCAATTCCTGACTCTTCACATATCCGGCCGCCCGGTCCAGAAGCACGTCAATCCGTTTTTCCTCAAAAGCCATCGCTTCCAGAGCCGCCAGATGGCACGCAGCCTCCACCGCAATCCCGTCGTGGCTGACGCCGGCCGCATTCCGGACCAGCTCCACCGCCGTCTCCGGGTCTCCCGGACATGCCATGGCGATCGCGTCAATAAAAATCTGTGCGCCGATCTGCTCTGCCAGAATCTTTCCATTGACCTCAATGGAGCCACTTTTGGGCGCTTCTATCCCGTTTTTCAGATTCAGATATGCGGTATGTTCCGTAGATCGTCCCAATCCGCCCCACCACAGGATCGTTTTATTTTCTATAATGTAATTGAGCCATGTATCTCCGAATGCCTTCGCAGGCGTGCTTTTTTCAAATCCATGATCCTCAATGGCCCGGAAAAAAGCAAATGTACCAGAAATGTCATCATCCGCCACGATCAGGGGCACCCCTGCTTTTTCATGGACGTAATACCGGATTTCTCCAAAGGTATCCTGGATTTTCTCATAACTCCACCCTTCCACAGGCCTTCCCAGATATACGCCGAGTATCTTTCCAAGCACCCCGGCATAAATATCGTTTTCATATTTCTGTATACTCATCGTTCAACTTCAACCGCCTTTACTTTTTATGCTCTTTCCACTACAAACCCGTCCCCCAGTATCGCGCCGGAATCCACTACAAATCCAGCCTGCCCGCAAGAGTATTCCGAGTCCTCTGCACAGAGTACGTTCTCTCCGTCTATATATAGCTTCAGTGTTTCCCCTTTGACTGTAAATGCCAGTCGGTGCGTCTCATCAATCCGATAGCCGAAGGGTTCCTTTGCTAAAATGGTCCTCTGTTCGTTTTTCTGTTTATAGATCTCCGCGCATCCCCCGGTCAGTACCGCGCCGTAATACTGCCTGTGCCCTTTCGCCCGGGCAGCCAGTCCGGCCAGATCCTGCTGGGAAAATGTGATCACCGAGGATACGGTATAATCATCCCAGTCACTGCTTCCCGTTGTCACCACGCCGTTCTCCCGTTCATGGCAGATGGAAAATGTAACCGTATAATCCGGGTTAAAATGGTCTGCCGAAGATACAAAGGTTTTCAGCCAGGAGGTCGTCGTGGTCCACGGTGTCAGGGAGGGAGTCATTTCCATGGAACGCCCCATCTCATACCGCACCGGTGTATTGGACCAGTCCAGCGTATTCAGGATGATACTGCCGTCCACCCGAAACCGGCTCAGCAGGGTGATCCCCAGCCGGTACACCGCATGGCCCCTGGTATCCGGCACCGTCCATTGGATCACATTGCGTCCCTTTTTTAGCTTCACGGAATCCCCGTACCGGATCGCCAGCTCGTCATTTTCATCGAAATACTGAATGAAAAACCGGAAATCCGGATTCACATCCTCGACTGCCGTCACACAGGCCGTAATCTCCTGTCCGCTGTACAGGGTGGGGGAACAGAGCACGTCAAAATAGCTTGTCCCTTCCTTGCCCTTTGGTTTTAAGTCGATAAAGGTATCCACACAGCAGCTTGCATGGACCCCTGCGCCCAGGCCTTCATAAAAGATCCTGCAGCCAAATTCCCCTGTGGAATCGTAAGCATTCTCGATCCGGGTCAGCACCTGCTCTTTCTGGTTTCCGTCAAATGGGATCACGCCCTGTACGCTTCCCGGATATTCAAAGGCATACCGTTCCTTCGGAATCTCCACTTCTTCTCCGTTCAGCATTGCGGCTGCTCTTACAATCTTCCTCGTCTCAATGACCGCATCGGTAACCGTCTCGCCGCCATCGCTGGTGACTACATACAGACGGTCTGCAACCGGCTTTCTCAGGTCTGCCCCTGTCGAAAATCCTTCCAGACCCAGGCGGATTCCGTTTAAGCATCCCACATTTCCGGAATTACAGTCCGTATCCCATCCTGCGGAGCATGCGATCATGCATGCCTTGTTGAAATCATCGCCTCCCATGATCAGCGCCATCAAAAGAGTCAGGTGATTCGTGACCATCGGACAGTTTCCAGGATATTTTTCATACCCGTGCTCACTGGCTATCCAGTCCCGTACCTCATGCCAGTCCTCTGCCGCCCGGCAGCGCCTCCTCAGCTCGCCGACCAGTTCTTTGAAAAACGGGTTGTCTATATACTCCAAACCTTTGTCCAGAAGGGTGTCAATCTCTTTTTCTTCAAACGCCATGGCTTCCATCACGGCCAGATACACCGCCGCATCGATGGCCAGCCCGTCATGGCTGACACTGGCCGCTTTCCTGGCCATGTCCGCCGCCCGATCCGGATTGGCCGGATTGACCAATGCCCAGGTATCGATAAAGATCTCCGCTCCGATCTGTTCCGACATGCTCTTTCCATTCAGCTTTTCGCTTCCGCTTTCCGGTGCCTTGATCCCGTTTTTCAGACGGAGATACGCGGTATGCTCCGTACTCCTGCACAGTCCGCCCCACCAGAGGATCGTCTCATTTTCCACGATATAATTCAGCCAGGCATTTCCGATATCCTCCGCCGTCAGTCTGGCGCTGCAGCCATTGTCTTCCAGAGCCCGGAAAAAAGCGAAGGTTCCCGAGATGTCGTCATCCGGCACGATCAGCGGCGCTCCGGTAATATGTCC
>Ga0137308_101809_pt1 | contig 17881 bp, 10 predicted proteins | sample Inofrocosms_June_FD_97181 | JGI IMG/M metagenome (GOLD analysis project Ga0137308, IMG submission 97181) | Mouse cecal microbial communities from Vienna, Austria - N-Acetylneuraminic and N-Acetylglucosamine D2O microcosms_June | ecosystem: Host-associated > Mammals > Digestive system > Large... | reverse complement strand
ATCATCTATCATCTGTTTGTAGAACTCCACCCCTATAGGTATTGGCTTTATCTTACCCACAACAAACACCTCCAATCTTCCCGCTTCCTGATAAGGTTATTGTAACACACCACCATGCTAAAGTATAGCCGGTACTTGAGGGTTGGCTTAACACTCCTATCGTATTCTTTTTATTTCTTTGTCTGTTTAACCAGCAAGTAATAAAATACCAGTATCGGAATTTTATCCATTCATGACATAAACCAATAATATTCTGTACACACAAAAAAGCAGGATTTTAACACTTTGTGTAAATACATATAATACTTATTTATCACTATAATATCTCCCGCAATGTACAATATAAATCCTGCAATTTTCCATATGATGAAACAAGATGGTCTTTTTCATTAATTTATCTGTTATATTTTCCATGAAAACTGCCTTTAGCGGTCTAGGGAATTCCATTCATATATACATAGTATCAAATATCTTTCATACGCATGTTAATGTGTTTTAAAGTTTTTACCTCTGGATTACCGTAACACAACACCACAATAAAGTATAGTTAATACTTGAAGACTTTCAATAAAACTTTTTTACATAAAAAGAAAAAACTACTATAATTAAAGTGATAAAATAACTATTATAAAAAAAAACAAGCAATACATGTGATTTAAATTTGTAAAAAATTAAAACTTATATTAATTCCATGTACCAGTTTCTGTATTAAATCTATGTAACACTTTACTATTTCCAAGTTTCATCAAGTCAGAATCAAAAGTATAAAGACCTATATTTTTTCTAACACAGTAATCATAATAAAGACAATCATTAATATCCGCTAATTCCAGCCGTTGTAAAATAGAAGAAATATCATATTCTCCAATATCACTAACTGTTGCAAAATACTGTATGTCATCTATAACTTCTTTACACAATTCTTTTGTTGCCTGGAACTCTTGTAACATCCGGAATTCTTTTAAATTGCTGATTCCTGGCTTTTTGTTTTGCTTTCTTGTTTTATTCACTGTCCGCATTGTAACTTTTTCAATTGAACTAACCAGCTCCAATATCTGCTCTTTACAAGTTATGATGTTCTTTTTATCTGGTATCATTTTTTCTAGTAAATATGTCGCTGCCTTTGCCTGTATAATTTCATGCTGTTTCACAGGCGTGCGGACTCCCAAAAGTTCAATCCACACACATGTATCTAAAAAAATCATTCTTCCAAGTCCTCTCTTTTTATCAGCGCACCATCCCTTACACGTTTGATTTTCTGTATTGCAGTTTCATTTGCATTTTTAATTCCGATAAATTTCATCACACCATTTCCCCTTTCTAGAATTAAATCCCCTATAACAGGATTTAAAAATGCAGTTATAACATAACTGATTCCTAAGAAATTCAAAATAACTTTTTCCCCCTTATCTAAACATTCTGCAATATCTTTCTGACACCTTTTTCCATCATCATATGACACTGCTGTATCACTCCCGATGTAATCTTTTATCATAATTTCTTTCATTGGATTTCCCTCCTATATCTGATCTAAGTCTATACTAATAATTTGATTACTTTCTTTATCATACATAACTGCTTTTGAAGTATCAAACAAAGGAAGTTTCATAGAAACACTTGTTCCTGGAAAGATTCCTTTTGCTTCTAAAATCTTTTCAATAGTCCCTTCTAATGCATACATACAATCTCCTGAAAAAATAAATAATTCACCATATACCTTACTCACATAATCGACTAACGTAGGCAATCCGTATCCTCCAGAACCCAGCCTGGTAGTATTTCCATTCTTCATTGCCCATTCAATACATTCTTTCCCACTTAAATATTTTTTATGTACACTTTTTTGATATTCCTGTACATTGCCTGTAATAGTTTTTCCATAATCTGTTATATTTATAACCAAAAAGAATTTATCATTATTCCACTCTATATCATACATAAAAAATACCTGGTTCCTATCACTATGGTTAAACGCATTAGAAAAAATTTCACCTATTGTCGTAACCAGAAATTCTTTTGCATTTTCTAAAATCAAATTTTTATCTGTAATAAAGTCCACTAAAATTTGCACCGTCTTGTTGACATCCTTATCTCCCTGAAAACAATAACATTGCTGTACACTTTTTAATGCCTCTCTGTATAATTCAATTTTCTTAAATTTATCTCCTGACGAATGTAAAACTTGTGCATGTACTATCTTAAACAAGCTACTACTAATAAATATATTTTTCTTTTCAGCCAAAGAAAGTAATGTGTTATATAAATAGGCCATCCCCATCTTGTTAAAATTTATGTCCAATGGATTGCATAAAATATAAACTATTTCACAACTTGAATTTTCCACTTTATGTATTAATTCAGTAATGTCATTCAAAAATTGAAAATTATACTTTACTTCTACTGAAATCTTAATAAATAACTTCTTATCTTTTACATTATTATCGTAAGAAAACACACCATCACCCTGTCCTTCAATTCATTTAAACCATCACAAACTAATAAACTTTCTAAATGTTTTTCTCTAATTTTATGTATAAATCCACGTCCTTTTTATTTTTCTAATATCATAACACAACAAAATATTTTAGACAATGCCTTTCCAAAGACCACCAGCCCTCTTCGGGCTGGCAGCCTGCTGGACTGCCATTAAAGCAGTACCAATAAATACATAGAAATTATTGAAAATTTGTAGATATTTGTAGAAGAAAATGCTATAATAAATTGCTGCCGTTTCTCTAAAAGAGAGGAGGTGAAGCCACATGGAAACTATTCTCACTGCGATATTAATTTCTGTTATCTCAGATGTAATTACAAACCGCATCTGTAAATATCTTGATAAAGATAAAACAGAAAAATAGGCAGCAGCAATTTAAATGGATTAGCCCTCCATAACGGGCAGAAATCCCAGAGGTGCAACTCTGGGATTTCTTTTAGTTCCGCCACATGGAACTCACTGCATTAGTTTATTAAAAACTACCTAAGTGTTACCTTAAATAGTTTATAAACTATTCTAATACATTCTCTAACCCTTGTCAATTAATTTCATACTGTTATCTGGTAATTAACTTCAGAACGTTACTCTGAAATCTATTACCATAAAGGCTGCCAGCCTTCTTCAGACTGGCAGTCTGCTGGACTGCCAGTAAAGCAGTACCAGAAACTATTCTAAACTTTTCCCTTCTCCACGTCAGGAGAAGGCATACCAACTCGTGTGTTTTCACTGCAATATTAATTTCTGTTGTGTCAAATGTAATTACAAAGCACATCCGTAACTTCTTTCAGGAACAAACAGCAGCACACAGCAGCACACTTTCTAGCTTGCCATAATTTTCTGTATAGTTACACTGCTACACAAGTTATACACAGGTTTTAAAACCAGGCAAATATTAATGTGTACCGCCGCTCTTGTAGTCACTACTCATTGAAGCATCCAAGTCATAAAGAATAAAATCACCTTCGCGGAAATTAAATTTCTGCAGCCAGCTGTCTGTTTTTGTTGCTGCCCTGTCTTCAATCTCCCACATATCACCAAACCCAGGGTCATACCCAAGTTTGTCACCTTCTGTGTTTTTATCCCTTGCGTTGTAAGCTAAATGAGGTGTGTCATTTTTGTAAGAAGTAAGATTGAAATTAACCACCAGGTACCCGTCATGGCACCAGTAATCTTCACTAAAGTCATACCCTGCTACAGCATCCTGTGCAAACTTCGTATCAGAAGCACTGTCTGCAAGCCTCACGTAAATCTTGTCTGGCAGATAATATTCCCCATACCAGTCCTGCAGGCAGTTGTTTAACCTGGCTGTATCCTTTACTGTATCAGGTATAGGGAGTTTCGTCCTGGCCGCATCGCCATCCCAGTCATAATTGTATGACCAGCTTAAAAGCTCACTGTTCTTAATGCCTTCATTGACACGCATATTGCCTGGCACAGTAACATGGTAGTACGTCCATGCATCAGCTACCATTTCTGTTAAATCTTCAAGTTTTTCATAACCCTGTAACTGGGCAGTATCTGTCAAATCCCTGAGCGCAGCATCATGCTCCCTGTCCCCAATACACAGCTGGTGTACATTGCTTAAATCAAGTGCACTGCCAACTTCTACAAGGCTCTGCGTTGTACCTTCCATTTCATCATAGTATACCTTTACAGGCACAGGGGCTGCTGGAAGAAAAGCACCGGTTACAGGCTTCTTTGGTATCCAGTAGTATGTTGGTGTAATCCTGATTTCATCATTCCTGTCTTCCATTGTAGCTATGGTGTCAACATTAAACCTTACTTTGTAACCTGGTTTAAATACCCCGTATTTTAAATACCCCAGTGTCTGTCCCTCAACTACAGGGTAAGTTGAACTTTCCCCACTGCTGTACTTGTACTGGTTAAAGGTTGTACTGCCAGAATGTATTGCAAACCCTGACTTTGTATAACCACCCGTCCTGAACAGTTTTTCAAGGTATGGGTAATCAGCAACATCTGTAATCCTCAAATTTGTGAGTATGCCAACAACTGTACACCTCTTTAAAAAGCGCACCCTGTAGAAATCCCTTGCAGTATTCCTGCAGTCACATACCCTGTCCCTGCGTCCATGGATACTTTCCATATCATCTATGCCAACAACATTAAGCGCCTCAACTTGTACATCAATATCGTATGCTTTTTCCTCTGACCAGTATGCAGGGTAAAAAATACACTTACGCACATCTTTAAGTTTAAACTCTGTATCTTTCTCATGGTAAAGCACACTGCCGCCAGCGTCTTTTACGTAAACAGGGTATGGGAATACAAAGTAAGCTGTATCCTCCTCCAGCACGTATGGTTCCGTGTCAGGGTTTCCATAATCCACATTAGTAAAGTCCCCTGTATAATGCAGCCTCATAGTAAAAGGAGCACCCATCACCAACGGCTCACCATCATGCGGCATTGGCATATCCCCATTGTAAACAGGCCCGCCTTCATAATTGCTTTCAGTAAAGAAAGTACGTGTATTCTGCACCTGGTTCTTTGCATACCTCTCAATGGTCACATTAAGGGAAACAGGCGTATGCAGGACAATCTTGTTAATATCATCAGCATAGAACCAGCCTTCCTCCGACTCACCAGCTCCACCAAGAGCAACACCTGTCCTCTTGTACATAACAGCAGCCCTTGAATCAGGCTCTGGCCCTTCCATATCTTCCTTAGTGTTTAACTTTGACTGGTGTATCTTAATACCATCTTTCTTAAGTGCGTCTTCTTTTGACATTTTTGACTGGTTAATACGCAGTTCTTTAATATCAAGGCTGTCCATAGTTAAAAACGGGGTATCACCGTGGTCTTTAAACCTGCTGCCGTCTAAAGATGTCCTGATGGAATTCATGTCCTTTGTTAAAATCTTGTCTACCTGCCCTGCAACCTCATCTTCAAAATCAGGGTGCACAAAAATTAAAACATCAGACTTAAACTTATCCTTGTAAGCGGCAACACCTGCATCAGCAAATGACTGTGCCTTTTCGTATGCATCAGGGACAGCCTCTGCCGTTGACCTGTGGCAGCATCCGTAACCGCCTGTATGGACTGAATCTGGAAGCCCGTCCACATAAGCCTGTAATGCTGGAAGTGCTTCCTCTTCAACCCTCTTGGAATATTCATTGTAAGCAATCCCGTACTCACACTCGTCCTCATCTTCACCTAAAGATGGGTAATTACGCCACTTCTCAATTGTACGGTCAAGATAAACAAAATAATCTTTCTTCCCCTGCTGCCACTTTTCCTGTAACGGAGTACGTGTATCACCATCAGGGTCAAGATTTTCCTTGTGTCCGTCTGTGCTGTTAGGGAAAGCATAATTAAGCATTTTTGTCTTTTTTGCTTCCCAGACTGCAACCTTGTCGAGTGAGCACCAGATATTCTCCCAGCTGATTGTAATATCCACAGAGTCCGGGTATGAGCCATGTGTATGCCCATACAGTGTTGGAATGCAGGTGTATACAGTCCATTCAAATGTAATGGTCTTTGACCTTGAATCAGTGTGCTTAGCCATCTCACCCTGGCTCTGGTAAGCGGTTGCTGTCATCCTGCTTTCCAACTGGTTCGGCACGTATGAACCACCCTCTCCCCAGTTCTTAATACCATTTGGCAGGATTAAACTGCTCATCTGTCCCAGGCGCAAATCATTTGTTACATGGTAAACTGACGTCACATTCTGCCCGCTTCCAGAAGCGGCATTGACACCACTCTTTCCCTCTGCTGGTTTAAAAAGGCCTGTAAATCCTTTTATTTCACAGTTTTCACTCTCTGAATAGTACAAAGGCCCATCCCCGAACTCTGTACCCATGCCATCAGGTACATCGTTCCATTCAGTCTTATCTGTAGTGGTTGTATGCCCGTCGCTGCCTCCACCTGGTTTTGAAGTAAACATCAGGTAATAGACATGAAGCTCAACAAAATCTGTATTCCCCTCAGCCCACTTCATCTTAGTAACATAGCCAGAAGTATCTTCCGCAGAGCCCTGTACACCTTTGCCGGTTGTCTTTTTTGCTTTAAAAGTTTCCAGGCTGAAACCCTTTGGAGGTCCGGAAGTAACATGGCCTGCACCGTCCGTACACTGTGCATAGCCCTTAATATACCCGTACTTCCCAGGCTCATCAACGTCCACCCCCATATAATCTAAAGTAAGTGCCTGTTTAAAGACTGCTGCAAAAGAACCATCTTCAAGCTCCTTAGCTTCACCTTCGTATGTCTTTTCATCCCATGAAATAGCGTCCCTGTCCTTGCTACAGCTTGAAGGAGGGTTAAACGACGGGTTGCCCGTTGTCATGCCATAATGTATATGCGCAATGTAAGAAGGCTTGTCTGCACTTGGTGGCAGCCCGTATACACCTACAGCTACTGACCCTTTAAAGTCTGTGTTAAATGTAAGAGTATTCCCAGAAAGAGTGGAATCCAGCAGGCTTTTCTTATTACTAAACAGGACATCAACGCTCTTAGGCTTGCCATCACTGTTTAACCAGGAATCCCCACTCTGCCCATGGTATCCTTCAACTGTCCCATTAAATGCAAATGTATTGTTTAATGGCACATTAACAGTTTCGTACCTGCTGTTAAAGCTTTTATCTGAAACAGAAACACCAAGCTCCCCAAGCCCGCTTTTGGTATAAAGCATACCTGTCGTCTTGTCTTTGTATGCAGTAACATTAGAAGCATACTCGTAAGAACCAAATTTTTCAGTACCACCAGAACCTTCACCATTATTACAGAAAACCTCTTTCAGGTCTGCTTCTTTGTCAGCACTGACAAGAAGGCTGTGTTTCTCCCCTGAGTTATCCTCATATTTAAGATAGCTTAACTTCATGGAAGGAAGCTGTGGCTGGTAATAACGAACCTTTATCCCGACATCTTTTGACTTGTCCATATCTGTAATCTGGAGTTTGTTTAGAGCTTTCCCGATAGCTGTGAGAAGTTCCCCCTGTTCTGCAGTCTTACCCGACCAGACAGCATCATCAAATTTGTTGCTGCTGGCAGACTTGACTACCTCATCTAAAGAAGTGTCCGTAATACCAGGTTCTTCACTGCTCTTGGAAACAGTACTGCCATCCAGGTATGCATAGGTTTCCTTACCAGATTTGTTTGTGTATGAAACCACTACAGAACGTGCAGTATACATTACACCATTGTGTTTTGAACAGGTATTTAACGCCCTGTTTTCATCAATCTTCTGGTCTGTTTTCTTCTTCTCTGCCTCTGACAAGCTGTCATAATCAATATCCTTAAACTTCGCCGTATTAAGTATTTTTTCTTTTTCTTTCTTCCTGGCAATTTTCAGGTCAAATTTATTATCATCACCTGTAAGACTGCCGATAACTTTTGGGGCTTTCTGGTCTGCCAGTACATACTCTGACATACCAGTGCCTGCCGATTTGTCATCATCATGGTTGTAGTATTCAGCCGTTACAGAAATCCCAGCAGAATTAGAAGATTCATACACCAAATATACGTCCTGTGCTTCACAACCAGATTTAAACCAGTAATTCTCCATACGCTTCCTGAGGTCTTTTACCGTTTTCTCCCCTGAAAAATAACCTGGGTTGCTCAGCATCTTACCAGCAGAACCACCCTGCTTCACATTCTGTTTTTTAAACTGTGTAGAAGCACCAGAAAACTCCATAGCATTAGTTACAACATAACTCATGTTGGAAAGTTTATCTTTCTTAGCACCAGTTTCCCTGAACTTTGAATACTCATTAGTTTCTTTGTTATCATCAGCACCAAATATCACATCTTTAACATTGTGGGTAAGGTAAAAAGAACGTTGTGGGTTGCCCTTGTTATCAATAGTTACTTCATGTGGATAAACAGCAATACCTTTCAGATAATAAGTGTCACCACTACACTTATATGTTCCAATATCCTTAAGCTGGAATGCCGAGTAATTTCGGATTCTCTGCTTACATTCACCACCAAGTGAATCTTTAGTCCCAGATAGCACCACATCTTCGCCATCTTTTGAATTACAGTGCCCATAAACAGGTCTTTCCTTATCCGCAACAACACGATAAAAATAAGTATCATGTAACCCGCCATTGTCAATACGAAGAACCTGGTTGTAATGGTTGTGGAACTCAGAAGTATCTGCCCAGCCTTCGGCACCTTTCCAGCTGCTAAGTGTATAGTATGGTCCTTTATTGTGAACACCACCATGATACACACCAATAACAGACTGCATGTATAAGTAACCATGAAATCCATCTGCGTATGACCCATTCGCATCATAGGCACCACCTTTATTGTACCATTCCTTAATATCAATGATATAAAAATCCAGTTCATACCCATTAACAACTTTACCATTATTAACATAAAAGCTGTTATTGTGTGATTTGGCTGATTTACGGTCTATAGCCACTGATACAACCTTATCACTGTTTACATACTCTTTTGCATTATAAACAGATTCATCAATTGGTTCACCTGTTGCAATATAACTTTCTGTCCTCCAAGTAATAGAAGTGCTAGCTTTCTTGTTTGCTCTTACCCAGAACCAGTATCTGTATGGTGGTGCATTGTCTTCTCTTTTAGCAATTCTGTCACCATTGCAAAGCTCATCTAAATGAATAGCTTTGCCATTCTCTAGATATACTGTAGGATTATCACGTTTAAATTTTGCCTGGTACAGTGAATACTTAGGCGCATTTGACTCACTTCCTGTATCCAGAAGCTTAAAGAACTTCTCACGGTTTTCCCAACAGAAAGCTTTAAATTCCGAAGGAGTACCTGCTCTTGCTGGTTCACCTCTTGCAAGCATAGTAGATACAAAAATCATTGTTAACATGAAACAAATAAATATAGCTGTTTTTACCAGTCCCCTTTCTTTACCAGATTTTTTATTCAAGGATTTCATTAGACATTCCTCCTTTCAAATCCTTATCTGGTCTGTTACAGACTATCTATAACAAACCTAAAAAGAAGCTGCGTTACTCACACAACTTCCTTGAAAGAGTATCTTAGAAACACTCACGAATCAGATAAGATTGAAAGAATAATGGTAATCAGAAAACCAATTACCAGCAAAATACCTAATTAAGCTCAGATACATTCCTGGCAACTTGTTATTTTTAGTCTAAGATTTCAACACAAAAGGAGTGCCTCATTAAAGACACTCCTACAGCTACTAATTAATTCCACCATTCCCAATCTTTTATATTTTTCGTTGGAAAATCTGGAATATATTTCAATATATCTTCACTATGCTTCCACTTACTTGGCTTACCAAACCCCGTTTCAGGCCAAATTTTTTTTGCATGTTTCTCTGTAAGTAAACAATACTCACCTTCTGAAGTTTCCCAAGGGTATTTAGTCTTATACCCTTTTTCTATTTCTTCAGCATAACCAGCAGGCACTTTAAGCCATCTTCCTGTTGGGTCAGGTACATACTTTACAAGAGCTTTTGCATCAACATTTTCATCATTATAATCTTTATCTTGTGCACTAAGCCACGCATCGTGATAAACACCAACACCTTGCATATCCAGATAATATAACTTACCATCAATCACTACCCAGTTACTATCATGGTCATTTGAAGAAACGTATCCAACCTTAAGTCCCATTCTGCTAGCATACGTTATATACATATCAGACAAATCCCCACAAAACCCCTGGGCTCTGTTTTTCGCAATATCCTTTTCATCAGTGGCAACCTTAGACATTTTACCATAGTATTTTGTTTTATGGTCAACCATCAACCATACAGCTACCCTCCAGGCTTTATCTATTTCTGACATACCTTCTGTGACTTCATGAAGTTCTCTCATATTCTGTTTACCATAAATAATTTCATCAGTATGGCGTCTCCACCCTTTATTATTGCCCTTATTAGTAAATTTAATAGTAAGTTTGCCATTTTTGTAATCCAAATCCATCTTACCATTATCTTCTGACCAAAACATACCAGTCCTGCTTTCTAAGTGACCATAAATAGTTACATCATCTATAAATTCTTCAAGTTCCTTTTCAGCAATAACCTCAAATAATTTCTTTTTATACTTCTCAACAGATTTTTTATTAGGACACTCAATGGTTACTGTTGTAGATAATTTCTTTTTCTGTTCGTATGCTTTATATGCTGTTTTAATAACTTTATCCGCTGCATCTTCCATACTTAAAACTTTACCAGCCGCCTCTGCCATTACTACTGTTTCTTCTGTTAGAAAGTTAAAAGATGACGTTCCAATTGATACCATTAAAGATGCTGTTGCTATTGCTAACCCTGTAATAATTTTTTTCATCATAATTTTATATCCCCTTCCTGTTGTTTAATTACTTTTAACATAATTAAATCCCAATTCATAAACCTATGAAAACAGTCCCGCTTTACTTTTTCCTTTATTAAGTATGTATAGGTCTTTACCTAAAGAAACAAAGGTTTTGAGAGCACGTATTCTATAACCTTACACTTTATTAAAATAAATAATTTCCTGCTATTACCTATCCAGTTTATAAAGAACTATGCCAGTCTGTATAGTACAGACTGCAATACTTAGTACTTTAAAGACTTGTTTTCAATTGTATACATAATAAGTTAAGTATGGCATTTTGTCAAGTTTTTACAATTAATAAAACTATGGAAATAATTTTGTAGATACAAATTTCTGCAGACCATACTAATACTAACAGCTCTATTTTAGTAGTTAAAAATTCATTGCAAGAAGTTCTAACCAGACAAACATTAAATGGGTTTCCTTATTTGTATATTTAATATACCTTGTACAGATTATAGCAGTAATGAAATCATAACATAATCAAATAAAGATAGACTTCTCTGTATTATATTAATGTTTGTAGTTCCGACTTTGGTATGCGTCATAATACAATAACAATACCTTTTCTTTGCTATGTCTGCCAGGACTTCCTGCAAACAATTTTTAACTAGAATGGTTTATAGCCACCGATGTCACTTTATCACTGTTCACATACTCTTTTGCATTATAAACAGATTCATTAATTGGTCTGCCCGTTGCAATATAACTATCTGTTCTCCAGGTAATAGAAGTGCTGGCTTTCTTGTTTGCTCTTATCCAAAACCAATATCTGTATGGTGGAACATTATCCTTTTTACCAGAAGAATCCCTTTCCCCATCACAACGCACGTCTAAGTAAATGGTTTTACCATTTTCCAGGTGTACCGTAGAACTATTCTTGTCAAAGTCCGCCTGGTATAGTGAATACTTAGGTGCATTTGACTCACTTCCTTGTTTCAAAAGTTTAAAGAAGTTATCCCTGCTTCCCCAACAAAAAGCTTTAAATTCTGAAGGAGCACCTGCTTTTACTGGTTCACCTCTTGCAAGCATCGTAGATACGAAAATCATTGTGAACATGAAACAAATAAATATGGCTGCCTTTCTCAACCCCCTTCCTCTAACAGTTTTTTTATCCAAGGATTTCATTAGACATTCCTCCTTTCAAATCCTTATCTGGTCTGTTACAGCCTGTCTGTAACAAACCTAAAAAGAAGCTGCGCTATTCACACAACTTCCTTGAAAGAGTCATAAAAACACTCACGAATTGGATAAGATTGAAAGGATAATGGTAATCAGAAAACCAATTACCAGCAACATATTTGATTAAGCCCAGACACATTCCTGGTAACTTGTTATTCTAATCTAAATTTCAACACAAAAAGAGTGCCTTTTTCAAGACACTCTCCCAAATTACTAATCTATTCTACCACCAATATTTCCACTTACTTGGCTTACCAAACCCCGTTTCTGGTAATATTTTTTTTGCCTGCTTCTCTGTAAGCCAATAAAACTCACCTGCTGAAACTTCCCAAGGGTATTTTGTTATTTCTCCCTTTTCCATAGCTTCTGCACAGTCTGATGGAACATTAAGGTATCTGCCTGTCGGGTCAGGTACCCATTTCCATGCAACGCCAAAACTAGCACCTGCATGATTCTCATTGTAATCCAGTGTTTTGTACCAATCCCAAGTTTCATTGCCACTACCCATAGCATCTTGTAAGTCATAATAGTACAGTTTACCATCAATTTTTACACAAGTGATTGCATGATGATTTGAATAAACATAACCTGCTTTAATTCCCAGCCTGCTAGCATATGTTATATACATCTCAGCTAAAGCAATACAATCCCCCTGTGCTCTGTTTTTTGCAATATCCTTTGCGTCAGTAGCAAATTTAGATGGCTCACCATAATATTTTGTTTTATGATCAGACATTAGCCATACAACTATTCTCCAAGCCTTATCTATTTCTGACATATCTTTTGTTGCTTCACAGAGTTCTCTCATATTCTGTTTGCCATAAATAATTTCTTCATTCTGACGTCTCCACTCTTTATTGTTACCTTTATTAGTAAATTTAATTGTAAGTTTGCCATTTTTGTAACCAGCAGACATCTCACCATTGCTGTTAGACCAAAACATTCCTGTTCTAGCTTTTAAATTAGCACGTAAAGACCAATTTTTATTACTAAATTCTTCAAGTTCCTTTTCAACAATAACCTCAAATAATTTCTTTTTATACTTCTCAACAGATTTTTTATTAGGACACTCTATAGTTACTGTTGTAGTTATTTTCTTTTTCTTGTCGTATGCTTTATGTGCTTCTCTAATAACTTTATTAGCAGCCTCCTCCATACTTAAAACTTTACCAGCAGCTTCTACTGTTACTGCTGTTTCTATCATTGTGAGGTTAAAAGACGGAGTTCCGATTGATACCATTAAAGACGCTGCTGCTATTGCTAACCCTGTAATAATCTTTTTCATCATAATTTTATATCCCCTTCCTGTTGTTTAATTACTTTTAACATAATTAAATCACAATTCATAAACCTATGAAAACAGTCCCACTTTACTTTTTCTTTATTAAATATGTATAGGTCTTTACCTAAAGAAACTAAGGTTCTGAAAGCACATATTTTATAACCTTACACTTCATTAAAATAAATAATTTCCTGCTATTACCTATCCAGTTTACAAAGAACTATGCCAGTCTGTATAGTACAGACAGCAATACCTAGTACTTTAAAGACTTGTTTTCAACTGTATACATAATAAGTTAAGTATAGCATTTTGTCAAGTTTTTACAATTAATGCTTGTATTACCATCTATCAACAGCAATACAAACAAATCCTCATTTCAACTCTATTTAGTTATAGTTTTATGTAGAATTAAAATTAGGTTTTAATGTTTAAAGATTTAAACATTCTTATTACAAAACTGTCTGGTATTTTTTGAATTTACTGTTCTTTTGTTAGGTTTTTATTTACATATGTTTTTATATTTTAAATGAACCGAGGATAATATACAATTATCCTCGGTTTATAATATACTATAAATTATCATATAAACAGACTACACCCATCCAACATTGTCATACACCAAGAAGGGTATTTTGAAATCCTCAGAATCTATCCCATCGGCTTTAAATCTCCGTCCAACTTTTAAGTAAATACCACTATCCTGCCATCAAAATAAACAATTAAGTAATCCACAAATCCACACAACAGTTTCTCATTAGAATCCACCAACAGTTTTCTACGTACTACTCAGTCCAGATAAGAAGCCAATGAAAATGTCATACTAGGTTTCCTATCTTCTGTTCTTCAGAGCAGCATATTGGCTGGTATACTATCATACTTTTGCTGTAATCGTTGACAAATTTTCAAGAAGTGTTCTCATCAACCAACCTTTACCCTATGGTGACTTCCATCTCATTGCGGACTACTTCCGTCTATTGAATATGAAAATTAATTTACTTTTTATCAAATTTCCAAAGTAGCTATATTAAAATGGACCATTTTGTCAAGACAAATTTTTTAAAATTTTAAGTTGGATTTCAAATATAGGGTTCTTGTAAAGGAATATCCAAATCCTATATTTATTTTCCCTTAATGGATTATCAAGTGTGGATGAAAAGTTTGTCAATGGCTTGCTGCGAAGCAGTTCCGTAGGAACCCTTGATAAACTACACATCCGCACTTATTCTTTTAAAAGGGGAAAAAAGTATTACTTTACATAATAAACTTCTTCTGGTGTATGATACTTTAAACTTTGATGCAGTCTTTCTTTGTTATAGTAGTTAAGATACTGATTAATTCCAATACGGGCATCTTTAGGACTATTGTATTCTTGTGGATAAACATTCTCATATTTTAAACTACGCCATAACCTTTCTATAAAAATATTGTCATAAGCTCTTCCTCTATGATCCATACTGATTTTACAACCAGCATCCAGAAATATCTGTGTGTATTTAGGACTGGTGAAATGACTTCCTTGGTCGCTGTTCATAATCTCGGGAATTGCTTTCTTTAAAGCTCTTTTACTGGTTTCCAGTACAAATCCTATTTCTAGCGTATCATCTATCATCCAATCGATTACATAACGGGAATACCAGTCAATGATGGCTACCAGATAAAGCCATGAAGTATGCACTGGAATGTATGTGATATCAATACTCCAGACCTGATTTGGATGATTAATGACAAGTTCCTTCAATAAATAAGGATATATAGGATTGTCTTTTGATGGCTTGCTTGTATTTTGGTGTGGATAAATAGCTTCCATCCCCATCTCACGCATATGACGTTGTATGGTTTTACGGTTTAAATGAATCCCATCATACCGTTTTAGCCATTCACAAATACGTCTTGAGCCAAATTCTGGATGTGCAGTATAAATCTTATCAATATGGCATTTGATTTCCAAATCCCTTTTGTTAAGTGGTACTGGTTTGTAATAGAGTGAAGTCCTGTTGATATTAAGTAATCCTGCCTGTTCTGAAATAGACAGTTTAGGATGGTTCTTATCTATCATAGCCTGACGTTGTGACACAGGAAATTCACAGACCAGATTTTTTTCAACCACTCAACCTGAGTAGTAAGCTTTCCTATTTTTGCATAAAGTTCTTGCAGTATAGCTTCCTGTTCTTTTTGCTCCTTTCGTTTTTTTGCAGAATCATTTTCAAAAAGAAGAAATAGGTTTGTTTCTGCCTCACGTTTCCATCTGGAAAGCATATTCGGATGGATTTCATTAACAGATGCAATTTCGTTGATAGTTTTTTCTCCTCGGAACGTTTCAAGAACCAAGGCTGCTTTTTCTTGTGGTGTATATGGTTTTCGTTTCATAGAGTTGTTTCCTTTCGATAAAAACTATAGTAAGGAAAATCCAACTTAGAAACAAGCATTTTTTTTTGTCTTAATTTATAGGTCCATTATAATACTTAAAATATATCAATCAAAAAGTCATAAACTGATGTATATCTACATATGTAGATATAATATTTAAAGAATTACTATTTAATAATAAATACGATTTTAATATATTAGATTTATTGCTTGATAATTTAAACATATAAATATTTTCGCTAAATATGTCAAAATCTATATTATTGGTGTATTTAGTAATTTTAAAATATTTTTTTTCCAATTCTAATAAATATGATAAATATGTTACACTACCAGAAAAAAATATATTTCCAAATTCTTGAATAAAAGAATCTTTCATTGTATTATTAAACTTTGTTAAATTAATAGAATAATTGAATTCTATTTGATTATAAATATAACTCAAATAATACTTCTCAACTGTTATAATTATTCTACCACAAATAATTCCGTCAAATTCACAAGATAAAACTATTTGATTATTTATATTAAGATAATTTTTATATGTTTCTAAATTATCACAAATATAACATTCAATAGGCTTTACTGGTAATTTTATATTTAAAAAATTTGCTATATTTGAAATTCCTCCTGATAATATTATATTTACAATTTCACTTATTTTATCTTCATTTACATTAATTTTTATTATTGGATTTGTACTATAAGCATAATTTTTATTTTTACTTATTTTAGCAAAAGTTTTAGTTTCACTATTGGTATTAAATTTTGTTTGCTTATTATAAAATTCTATTTTTGAACTATAATTGTCTACGGATAAAGTTTTAAAAGTTAAACTATCTCGTATTTCATTTTTGAGTTTCTGAATATTTGTAATAATTTGTAATCTTTTCACAGAAACATATTTGCCAAACTTATTTCCATTAAATGACAACTTTATTGCCTCATTTAACCTTTTTTCTATTGACAAATATATATCAACAATGTTTCTTGCTAACGATTTCTCAGTATTTCCATCATCAATTTTTCTTTCAATATACTCATCATCAAGATATAATTCTATTGTTTCACCATCATTATTTCTTTGAATACTAGTAATTAAATGAAGTTTTTTCCAATGTTCTAGTGATTCTAATTGTTTTTCTAATTGTAATAACTTTTGCTTATCCTTATTTATATTAGTAGTTTTCTTAATTTTTTCGTATTTTTCCTTACATTTTTCAATTTGCCTTTCTAGTTCTCCAGACCCTAATCTTTCAGAAGATACATCCAATTCATCAGCCATACGCAATACTCCTGCTAAAAATTTTGTTCTAATATTAGTACCATCTTTTGACTGATAGTTTATAAGCTTTGGCGAATTCAATCCATTTTCTTGGATATTCACTGTCCCATCTTTAATGTCACTATGAGCTATAATTATAGCTTTTAACGCCTTTATTTCATTTTTTGTCAGATTTGTTTTTGTACGTAATGCTTTACCCATATCATACTCTGACTGAATATATTCAGCTGACCTTAAAGAATGATTTTCCCTATCTACATCTAAAATTTGGGACATCCCTATATCATGAAATAGAACAGATAGGTTTAGTAGAAGCAGTTCTCGTTGTGTTAATCCATAATTAGGCTGATACACTAAATTTTCATCAAATAAGACATAACTAATAATTTTATATATATCAAAACAGTGATGTTCAAAATCATGTAGAGTAAATATTGAATCTGATAAAATAATCCTATCAGATAATTTAGGAGAATATTCTTCAACCATTTTGTTAAACATTTCCAAATAATAAGATTCCATTTTGGATATGCACATTATATTTTCATATTCACGCATAATTTATCCTCACAACTTAAATAAAATCTTTTATCACAGTTTATAATCTATTCTCATATCATTTGTATTTTATAATACATTTATAGATTTTACATAAAAATATAAGAAACATATTTTCACAAAAGCCTAAAAGGAATTGGTATAGATTTCTATATACTTTTGTTTCATACAATTCAGCACTAATTATAGTACTTTCATACCTCCAATATACCTGTCAATATTTTGTTTGTAACATAATGTACAAATAAAACTGCTTATAATATGTTAGATTTTTTCTATAATAATAACAAAATCCCCTAAGTTATGTATCATAACAAACAATACTTAATCTATTTGCAAATTTTTATTCGTTTTCTGTATTCAACGGAATACTATAATTAGGCTGATACACTAATATATTGTTTTATCAATTATAA
>Ga0137308_101808_pt1 | contig 17889 bp, 17 predicted proteins | sample Inofrocosms_June_FD_97181 | JGI IMG/M metagenome (GOLD analysis project Ga0137308, IMG submission 97181) | Mouse cecal microbial communities from Vienna, Austria - N-Acetylneuraminic and N-Acetylglucosamine D2O microcosms_June | ecosystem: Host-associated > Mammals > Digestive system > Large... | reverse complement strand
AGTAGAAGCTCTGCGCGAAAAGCTAGTCCATGTAAAAATGCTTCGGAAAGCGTCAATAGATTTTTATTCTGGTACGCTGCATGGAAAAGAAGTCGTTGTGGTGCGAAGCGGGATTGGGAAAGTCAATGCAGGCATCTGTACGCAGATTTTGGCGGATGTGTTTCAGGTGGATGTAGTGATAAATACAGGGATTGCAGGCTCTCTAAAGGCAGAGATTAATATTGGAGATATTGTTATCTCTACGGATACATTGCAGCATGATATGGATGCAACAGGCTTTGGATATGAGCCAGGTGTGATTCCGCGGATGGAGACAAGCTGCTTTTTGGCGGATGAAACATTGATAGAGGCTGCAAAAGCAGCATGTAAGGAGGCAGTGCCAGAGATTCAGGTATTTACAGGGAGAGTGGTAAGTGGTGACCAGTTTATCTCAGACCGTAGCGTGAAAGAGCGGATTGCAGAGCGCTTTGGTGGTATGTGTACGGAGATGGAGGGAGCTGCGATTGCACAGGCAGCGTATCTTAACCAGATTCCTTTTGTAATTATCCGTGCTATTTCAGATAAGGCAGATGACAGTGCAACCGTTGATTATCCGACATTTGAGCGCCAGGCGATTGCGCATAGTGTGGCTCTTGTGGAAAATTTTGTCGAGAGAATTATGTAAACTAATAAGTGTCAGAATTTGTTGACAAGTTATGCCTTCCTTTGTGGGAATAGTCTGCTATACTTAAGACTACCAAAAAATGCAAAGGGAGGCATAACTATGTATTTGTATCAGGTATGGCTGTACTACGGAGAATTTCTGGCACTGGGTATCTGGGGAATCGTTCTGGTGCTGGCACGAAGAATACTGTATGGAAGACTTTGCAAGGATGCAGCTCTTGGAAGTAATGGAAAGGGCAAGATGCTAAAGGCGATGACACTAAAGTTTGAAAAGAGTTTTGAAGTACGAGTGGGAATTCATGATATTTCAGTATTTGTACAGAAATATCTGTGCCAGGAGCGGAAGTTTGGGATTCGTCTTATTGAGTGGAGACATTTGCCAGAGCGTTGGACAGGCCTGATATTGGGCATTGGATTTGTGGAGGCAGTGACCCTTCGCTATCTAAAATACGATGGAACGTTTTGCCTTAATCGTTTTCTGGCGGCGGCTACAGCGGCGGTGGTAGTTCGGATGGCTTCTTTGTGGTTTGAGACGGATAGCCTGTGGGAGCGGACTCGTGTCTGCCTTCTGGACTATGTATCCAACACCTTGTATCCAAGACAGCATCATGTATATGAGGGATTTGGAGAAGAACTAAAGAATGTGAAAAAATTAACAGAATATTCGGAGAGTGATAAGAAAATTCCAAAGGGAAAGGAAGCAGAGAAGAAAATTGTGCTGAAAAAGGAAGAAGAAGCTATCTTTCAGGAAGTTCTTTCCGATTTTTTAGGCTCATCTACTTGATTTTTAGCATGGCAAACGGTAAAATATTTCTGTAAAAACAAGCAGGTCTTGTACAGAAAAGGAGTGTAGGAAAACATGACAAAAGTGACATTTGACTATTCAAAAGCTGCACCGTTTATTGGTGCAGAGGAAGTAAAGTTTATGGAGACACAGGCAACAGCAGTGAAAGATATGCTGGTGGGAAAGAAGGGGGCTGGCAATGATTTCCTTGGTTGGATTGACCTTCCGGTTAATTATGACAAGGATGAATTTGCAAGAATACAGAAAGCAGCAGCAAAGATTCAGAGTGACTCAGAAGTGCTGTTGGTTATTGGTATTGGTGGTTCTTATCTAGGAGCACGTGCAGCGATTGAGTTTTTAAGACACAGCTTCTACAATATGGTCTCTAAAGAGGTACGTAAGACACCAGAGATTTATTTTGTGGGAAACAGTATCTCTACTCGTTATATGGTGCATCTGATGGATGTGATTGGAGACCGTGATTTTTCTGTCAATGTTATTTCCAAGTCTGGTACAACAACAGAGCCAGCGATTGCATTCCGTGTGTTTAAGAAGATGCTAGAGGACAAGTATGGAAGAGAAGGCGCTGCAGGAAGAATCTATGCGACAACAGATAAGGCCAGAGGAGCACTGAAGAGCCTGGCGACAGAAGAGGGTTATGAGACCTTTGTGGTGCCGGATGATGTAGGAGGACGTTTCTCAGGATTGACAGCGGTTGGCTTGCTTCCGATTGCAGTTAGTGGTGCAGATATCAAGAAGCTGATGGAAGGTGCAGCAAGCGGAAGAGAGATGGCGCTGAATAATTCTTATGAGGAAAATGATGCGCTTCAGTATGCCGTAGTGCGCAATATCTTACATCGCAAAGGGAAATCAACAGAGATTTTGGCAAATTATGAGCCAAGTCTTCACTATATTTCGGAGTGGTGGAAGCAGCTTTATGGAGAGTCAGAAGGAAAAGACAGAAAGGGTATCTTCCCGGCGTCGGTGGATTTGACCACAGACCTCCATTCTATGGGACAGTTTATTCAGGATGGTGCCAGAATTATGTTTGAAACGGTGCTGTCTGTAGAGGAATGTGAGCAGGAGATTGTGATGGGTACAGAGCCAGTGGATTTGGATGGGCTTAATTATCTGTCAGGAAAGAATGTGGACTTTGTCAATAAGAGTGCGATGAATGGAACGATTCTGGCTCATACAGATGGAGATGTGCCAAATCTGATGGTGAAGATTCCTAGACAGGATGAGTTCTCACTTGGACAGTTGTTCTATTTCTTTGAGTTTGCTTGTGGTATTAGCGGGTATTTACTGGGAGTAAATCCGTTTAATCAGCCAGGAGTGGAGAGTTATAAAAAGAATATGTTTGCGCTGCTTGGGAAACCAGGATTTGAAAAGGAGCGCGAGAAACTTCTCAAGAGATTATAAAATTGAAGAGACGGGCTTGCCAGGCAACAGGGCGTGGGGGCTTGTGGTAATGTCTGCATAGAATGTATCGGACAGTCAGGCTGTTTTGTTCGCCTCATTCGGACATATGGATGTCCGCCTGAGACGTACAAAACAGCCTGACTGTCCGCTCCAATCTACACAGCACATTACCACAAGCCCCCTAGCCTGTTGCCTGGCAGGCCCTTGCTTCTATGTGGGGAGAGGAAAATGTTAATAGATAATGTGGATAAGGAGGATGGGAGAGTGGATAGGTATCGGATTTTGTATGAGGATGAGGATGTGTTGGTGGTGTATAAGGTGGCGGGGGTTGCGGTGCAGAGTGCGCGGGTGATGGAAGTGGATGTGATGAGTCTGCTTAGAAATGAGTTGATGGAAAGGGGAGTAAGGGAGCCTTATTTGGGGCTTGTGAATCGGTTGGATCAGCCGGTGGAGGGGATTTTTTTGGTGGGAAGGAATAAAAGAGCAGCAGCCAGGTTGAGTGAAGAGGTGGGGGAGCATATGGAGATGGAGAAGTGGTATAAGGCGGTGGTTGTGGGGAAGCTTTTGAAAAAAGAGGGGAGAATGGTGGATTATCTTCTAAGGGATGGGAGGACGAATACTTCTAAGGTTGTGAAGGAGGGGACGAAGGGGAGTAAGAGGTGTGAGTTAGAGTATCAGGTGGTGGAGGAGACAGATAAGAGGAGTTTGCTTAGGATTCGGTTGTTGACGGGGAGACATCATCAGATTCGGGTGCAGCTTGCGCACGCAGGGGTGCCGATTGTGGGGGATAGGAAGTATGGGATGAGGGAGGAAAGGGGGCAGCTTTGCCTTTGTGCTTCGGAGATGGTTTTTGGGCATCCGGGGACGGGGGAGAGGATGGGCTTTCGGGTGGAGCCGGCATTTTTGGAGAACTGGAAGGGGTAGAGACTTAGAGATTTAGGTGGTTTTTCTGGGAGAGGTTTTCTTCTAGTTCTTTCCAGAGTTCGCGGATTAAAAGGACGCCAAAGGGGCCGGAGAAAAGACCTAGGGCGCCGAAGAGTTTTAAGCCGGAGATAACGGAGATTAGAAAGCAGATGGGGAGCAGGCCTAAGCCATCGCCTAATAGTTTGGGCTCTAGAAGTTCTCTGGTAAGCCAGGTGACAAGATAGAGAAGGCCTAGCCAGAGGGCTAGGGTGTAGTCTTTTTGAAGGGCTACGATAAGTATCCAGGGGAAGAAGATGGTGCCAGTACCAAAGACGGGGAGGGCGTCAATAAGGCCGGTTAGGATGGCCCAGAAAGGGAATGCGGGGATGTGTAAAAGGTAGTAACCAATGGTACACTCCAAAGAGACGATAAGCATAATGCGGCATTGGGCGTGAAGCCAGCTTTTGGCGCAGAAGAGGATACGGTGGAAGGCGTGTGAGATGGGAGCGGCGAAAGGGAGTTTGTATAGTAAGGTGTGAAAGTTATTCCAGTCTTTGGCAAAAAGTAGGATGGAAAGCAGGTATAAAAAGACGCCAAAAAGACAGGAGAGAGCAGAGGGCATCGCAATTGCTAGATATCCTGAGAGAGATTCTGGTATCCAGGTCAGGTATTCGGAGAACTGTGACCAGTAGGCCTGACAGATAGGAAGCAGGCGGCAGCAGGGGTCATAGAGTAAGTAACAGCCACAGAAGATAGAGATGGCGCTAAGGAGAAGAAAGAGTAGGATGTAGCCAATACCAAGGGAGAGAAGAGGAACATTTGTCTTCTTTTGAACAAATGTTAGGGCGGCGACGGTTAGCCAGGAAAGGGCAAAGGGAAGGACAAGGGGTAATAGGAAGCGAAGGGTTAGATAGACAGCTAACAGGATTCCTGTTTTTTGAAAATATAATCTGGTCTGTTGGGTCATATGCTTCACCTCCAAATGTTTTTTACAGTATTTGCAGAAGGAGGTAAGAATATGGTAGCTAAGTATTGGAAGGATTTCCAGAAAATGAGTGGTTTTCGACGGGCTCTTACTTGACAAAGCGAACAATCCTTCTTACAATGAAAAACAGTGCAGAATGTTTTGGAAAGGAAAGGAAAAGCGATGGCAAAAGAGAAGAAATTAGTGGAAGATATTACTTCCATGGATGTAGATTTTGCGCAGTGGTATACAGATGTAGTAAAGAAGGCGGAGTTGATTGACTATACAAGTGTAAAGGGATGTATGGTGATTAAGCCGGCAGGGTATGCTATCTGGGAGAATATTCAGAAGGAGCTAGACAGAAGATTTAAGGAGACAGGTGTAGAAAATGTATATCTGCCAATGTTTATTCCTGAGAGTCTGCTTCAGAAGGAGAAAGACCATGTGGAGGGCTTTGCGCCAGAGGTGGCTTGGGTGACACATGGGGGATTAGAGCCTTTGCAGGAGCGTCTGTGCGTGCGGCCAACGTCGGAGACGTTATTCTGTGATTTTTATGCAGGTGAGATTCATTCTTATCGGGACCTTCCAAAGAACTATAACCAGTGGTGTTCGGTGGTGCGTTGGGAGAAGACGACAAGACCATTTCTGCGGTCAAGAGAATTTCTCTGGCAGGAGGGACATACCGCACATGCAACCGCAGAGGAAGCCAAGATGAGAACCATACAGATGTTAAATGTCTATGCGGATTTCTGTGAGGAGGTACTTGCAATTCCGGTGGTTAAGGGTCAGAAGACCGATAAGGAAAAATTTGCGGGTGCAGAAGCGACCTATACAATTGAATCTCTGATGCATGATGGAAAGGCCTTGCAGTCTGGTACCAGTCATAATTTTGGAGATGGATTTGCAAAAGCTTTTGGAATTCAGTATACAGATAAGGATAATCAGTTAAAATATGTACATCAGACTTCCTGGGGAATGACAACCCGGATGATTGGTGCAATTATTATGGTACATGGAGATGATTCTGGGCTGGTGCTGCCACCTAGGATTGCACCGATTCAGACGATGATTGTACCGATTGCACAGCATAAAGAAGGAGTTCTTACAAAAGCAAAGGAACTCTATGAGCGTTTGAAGAAAGAGTTCCAGGTAAAACTAGACGATAGTGACAAGAATCCAGGATGGAAATTTGCAGAGCAGGAGATTCGGGGAATTCCGACGCGAATTGAGATTGGGCCAAAGGATATTGAGGCAAACCAGGCAGTGATTGTGCGTCGGGATACCAGAGAGAAGATAGTGGTAGCTTTAGACGAGCTAGAGACAAAGCTTTCTGAAGTGTTAGAGACGATGCAAAAGGATATGTTAGAGCGGGCGCGTGCACATCGGGAAGAACATACGTACGATGCAACTTCCTATGAAGAGTTTGTGGAGATTGTCAACCATAAGCCAGGCTTTGTAAGAGCCATGTGGTGTGGAGAGCAGGCGTGTGAGGATAAGATTAAAGAGGACACGACAGCAACCAGCCGTTGTATGCCTTTTGAGCAGCATGCTATCTCTGAGCGCTGCGTCTGCTGCAAAAAGCCAGCGAAGAAGCTTGTCTATTGGGGAAAAGCATATTAGGATGAGGGGTTATGATACAGATTCAGATTCCTGAAAAAGTAAAGAAAATTATCGACACACTCACCGCGGCAGGGCAGGAAGCCTATGCCGTTGGTGGTTGTGTGCGCGATGCGGTCTTACATAGAGAACCGGCAGACTGGGACATTACAACATCGGCGTCTCCGATGGAAGTAAAGTCCCTTTTTAAAAAGACGATTGATACCGGACTTCAGCATGGAACTGTGACTGTGATGTTGGGGCATGAAGGCTTTGAGGTGACGACGTACCGGGTGGACGGCGTCTATGAGGACTGCCGGCATCCAAAGGAAGTGCAGTTTACCAAAAGTCTTTTAGAGGATCTAAAGAGACGGGATTTTACAATAAATGCAATGGCCTACAGCCCGTCAGAGGGACTTGTGGATGCATTTGATGGTATTGGTGACTTAAAGCGCGGGGTGATTCGGTGTGTAGGAGAAGCAAGAGAGCGTTTTACAGAAGATGCGCTTCGAATGCTTCGCGCGGTGCGTTTTGGGGCACAGCTTGGATTTACCTTGGAGGCAGAGACAAAAAAAGCGATTGGAGAACTATGTGAAAATCTTAACATGGTTAGCGCAGAAAGGGTGCAGGCAGAGCTTGTAAAACTCTTGCTCTCACCACATCCTGAGAAGCTTTTAGAGGTGTGGGAGACTGGTATGACAAAGGTGATTCTGCCAGAGTTTGATGCCTGTATGGCATGTGCGCAGAAAAATCCTCACCATAAATATTCGGTCGGAGAGCACACTATCTGTGCCTTGAAAAATATAGAAGCCAACCGAATGTTGCGGCTTGCGATGCTCTTTCATGATTTTGGAAAGCCAATCGTTAAGACAACAGATGCCAAGGGAATCGACCATTTCCACAGGCACCAGGAGGTAAGCGAGCAGCTTGCAGAAGCTGTGATGCGGCGTTTAAGATTTGACAACGATACCATGCGCGCAGTGACAAGACTGGTGCGATATCATGACGACCATCCGGCGCTGACACCCGCAGGCGTTCGGCGGGCAGTGAATCGGATTGGAGAAGATTTATTTCCATATTATCTAAAGGTACAGCGGGCGGATATCTTAGCACAAGCGACCGAAACACAAAAAGAAAAGTTAGCAGCTGTAGAACGAGTCGAATATTTGTTCGATAAGATTCTGGAGGAGAAGGACTGTTTTACGTTAAAGCAATTAGCAGTTGGCGGACGAGACTTAATCGCAGCCGGGATACCAGCTGGCCCGGCACTTGGAGAGGTGTTAGCGCATCTTTTAGAGCTTGTAATAGAAGAACCTAAGAAAAATGACAGACAGTGGCTTATGGAAGAAGCCATACGCTTCTATAAAAACTAACAGAAAAATAACTTGAAATTTTTTCAAAAATCAGCATCCGAATGGGTGCTATTTTTGTGTTCTCCTACATAAGTATAGAAGGTACGAGACGACGAACGAGGTGTAGGGGGATTCTATGAACGAGAGAGATTTGCAGGTATTAGAACAGTACCCATTTACTGTGAATGCCAGCTGGCGCACCAGAGGGGGATTTCTTCTGGAGACCAGTATGGGCAGACTCCTGATAAGAGAGTTTTCTGGAAGCACATACAAGCTTCAGAAGGAACAGGAGCTATTGCAGCATCTAAAGAGCTGCGGCTATCTGGTAGACCAAATGGAGCCGGACAAAGAGGGCAGACTGGCAACTGTATACCGGGAGTATTATCAGTTCGTAGTAAAAGAATCCCTAGATGGACGAGAGTGTGATACAAGGAGCGAAAGTGAGATTTTAAAAGCAGCATCGCTTTTGGCAAGTATCCATAGAGACTTACAGGGATTTTGTGAAGTGACGGATGAAGACAGGCTTCGTCTGTCCGCGGCAGATGTGGTAGAGGAACTAAAGCGCCATAACAGGGAGCTTCGAAAGATCTATACTTTTATCCAGAAGAAGAACAGGAAGAATGAGTTTGAATCTGCATATTTGTCCTGCTGTAAATCTGTTTTATTAGAAGCACAGGAGATTGAGCGCAGTCTAGAGGCTTCTTCTTATGGAAAACTTCGGGAAAGGGCGCTTATCGAAGGACATTTCTGCCATGGAGAATATATCCATCACAATATTTTGGTGGGAAATGGAAAGATGTCTGTAATTAATTTTGAAAAATTTGCCCTGGATGTACAGGTAAATGACTTGTATCTATTTCTTCGAAAGATTTTAGAGAAACAAAATTATGATTTTCATTTAGGCAGCCGAATACTAAAGGCTTATGAACAAATACGTCCACTTAGCATACAGGAAAAGGAGTATCTAAGCCTTCGGATGCAGTACCCTGAGAAATTCTGGAAGTTGGCTAATTACTACTATAATACGAATAAAGCATGGATTCCGGGTAAACATATGGAGAAACTGGAAAAATTCCTGTCACAGAGGGAAAAAAGAGTTTCTTTTTCAAAGGAGATATTGTATAATAGTTCTAACTAAAATACAAATTTTGGGAGGTAATTGTACAAGATGGACTACAGAGCAATTTATGAGGAATGGCTTTCCAATCCCTATTTTGATGAAGCTACCAAAGAGGAATTGAAAGCAATCGCAAAAGATGACAATGAAATCAAAGAACGCTTTTATAAAGACCTGGAGTTTGGCACGGCGGGCCTTAGAGGTATTATCGGAGCTGGTATCAACCGGATGAATATCTATGTGGTACGCCGCGCAACACAGGGCCTTGCAAACTATATCATCAAGCAGGGCGGGCAGGCTAAGGGAGTTGCAATCGCCTATGATTCCCGCCGGATGTCACCGGAATTTGCAGAGGAAGCAGCATTGACACTGGCAGCTAATGGAATTAAAGCATACAAGTTTGAGTCCCTTCGTCCAACACCAGAGCTGTCCTTTGCAGTTCGGGAGCTTGGCTGTGTGGCTGGTATCAATATCACAGCAAGTCACAATCCTCCTGAGTATAATGGCTATAAAGTGTATTGGGAGGACGGCGCACAGTTTACACCACCTCATGACAAAGGGGTAACAGAGGAGGTTCTTGCGATTACCGATCTCTCCACCGTCAAGACAACGACAAGAGAAGCCGCAGAGGCTGCTGGCAAATATGAGATTATCGGGCAGGCTATTGATGATAAATTTATCGGACATGTGATGGCACAGGTAGTCAATCAGGATGCGATTGACAAGATGCAAAAAGATATTCGCATTGTCTATACCCCGCTTCATGGAACCGGCAATATCCCGGCAAGACGTGCGCTGAAAGAGCTTGGTTTTGAGAATGTCTACGTAGTCAAAGAACAGGAGCTTCCAGATGGAGAGTTCCCAACGGTCAGCTATCCCAATCCAGAGGCAGAGGAAGCTTTTGCACTGGGCTTAAAGCTTGCAAAGGAAGTAGATGCAGACTTGGTTTTAGCAACAGACCCGGATGCAGACCGCCTAGGCGTCTATGTCAAAGATACCAAATCCGGCGCTTATATCCCGCTGACTGGCAATATGTCTGGTTCGCTTCTGTGCGACTATGTCTTAAGCCAGAAGCAGGCAGCCGGCAAGATTCCAGCTGATGGACAAGTTGTCAAATCTATCGTAACTACGAACTTAGTCGATGCAGTGGCAAAAAGCTATGGCTGTGAACTTATCGAAGTGCTGACAGGTTTTAAGTTTATCGGCCAGCAGATACTTAAAAATGAACATTCTGGCAAGGGAACTTATCTCTTTGGACTTGAGGAGTCCTATGGATGCCTGATTGGAACCTATGCACGTGATAAAGATGCTATCTCTGCAACCGTTGCACTGTGTGAAGCAGCAGCTTACTACAAGATGAAAGGTATGACCTTGTGGGATGCAATGCTTGCGATGTATGAGAAATATGGATATTACAAAGATGCAGTAAAATCCATCGAGCTAAAGGGTATTGAGGGCCTTGCTAAGATTCAGGAGATTTTAGAGACCTTAAGAAATAATACGCCAGAGGCGATTGGGTCTTATAAGGTTGTCTCTGCTAGAGACTATAAGTTAGACACCATTAAAGATATGGCAACAGGAGAAGTGAAACCTACCGGGCTTCCAGCGTCCAATGTGCTTTACTATGACTTAAATGATGGAGCTTGGCTGTGTGTAAGACCATCTGGTACCGAGCCTAAAGTGAAGTTCTACTATGGAGTAAAAGGTACTTCTTTAGAGGATGCGGATGCTAAAAGTGCCGGACTTGGAGAAGAAGTATTATCCATGATTCATAAGATGCTGTAAGGAACATTTTTTATAGAAACAACACCCATGCTAGGAGGATATATCTGTGAAGAATATCCTCCTAGAACGGGTTGTAGTTCGTAGAGCGATGCTACAGCACCAACCGATGTCCATACACAACCTTAAGGAGATAAGATGTATACATACCCACAATTACTAGAGATTATCGGGGAGCTTCGGGGGGAGCATGGTTGTCCATGGGACAAGGCCCAGACGCATAAGAGCCTGATTTCCTGTCTTAGAGATGAATGTGAGGAAGTCGTGGAAGCTATCGAGAAAAAAGACGAAGAAAATCTCTGCGAAGAGCTTGGAGATGTGCTGTTGCAAGTTCTTTTGCATGCACAGATAGCAAAGGAAGAAGGTCTCTTTACGATGGAGGATGTTGTAAATACTTTGGCAGAGAAGATGGTACGCCGGCATCCCCATGTGTTTGGTGATGAAGAGTATGGTTCTTTAGAGCAGAACAAGAAGCGCTGGGAAGAGATAAAAAAAGCAGAGAGAGAAGCTAAATCGAACAAAAATCGAACAAATATAAGGAATACGCTTGACAAACAATAGGAAAAACGTTATAACTATTGATACATGCTTAATAATCTTACATCTTTAGGAAAGTTTTTAGGAGGAAATGACCATGAACAAGGCGGAGTTAATTACGGCAGTTGCAGAGAACGCGGACATGACGAAAAAAGATGCTGAAAAAGTAATAAAAGCATTTATCGATGTTGTTACAGAAGAATTGAAGAAAGGTGAGAAAGTTCAGGTAGTTGGATTTGGTACATTTGAGGTGTCCGAGAGAGCGGAAAGAGTGGGGATGAACCTGCATACTCGTCAGCCGATGACGATTCCGGCATCCAAGACTCCAAAATTCAAAGCTGGAAAAGCTTTAAAGGATGCACTGAACTAAGATACGGATGAGATTGGACAAGTTTTTGAAGGTTTCCCGTCTGATTAAGAGACGTACGGTTGCCAATGAAGCCTGTGACGCCGGCCGGGTGCTGGTGAATGGAAAGGCAGCAAAGGCTTCCCTTGCAGTCAAAGAAGGCGATATTATCGAGATTCAGTTTGGCACCAGAGCTGTGAAAGTAGAGGTGCTAGATGTGCAGGAGACCGTCAGAAAAGAAGAAGCGAAAGAATTGTATAAATATTTGTAAAGAAGAAACAAGTCATAAATCAAAAGACCTCCTAATATATATTAAAAGAATATATAGGAGGTCTTTTTCATGGTGAAAATGGGAGCCACAGAGGAGCATCCGCAGAACAGGAGCGCACATAAGATTCATATGATGAATCGGCGAACAGGAAGTATAACTGGCGTGACGGATGTCATCTCTTTTGATATAGCAGAAGTCCTTCTAGAGACAGAGCTTGGGATGTTGCAGATTAAAGGAGCAGATTTGCATGTCAATCGCCTATCTCTAGAAAAGGGGGAGATTGATTTGGAAGGAAGGATTGACAGCATCCAGTATTCGGAGATTTCTGATTTTAAGAAGAGTGGGGAATCGCTGTTAAATCGGCTGTTTCGATAGATGAGTCCTGGTATCTCAAGAGAACTGCAGTTCTTTTTGCTAGCAGTCTTACGGGGAGTATTGATATTGGTACTCTATGATTTGCTCCGCATCTTCCGCAGGATTTGGCCGCATGGTGTGTGGGCAGTGGCACTAGAAGATATACTCTATTGGATTGTTACCGCACTGCTTGTCTTTCAGCTTCTATATCGGGAAAATGATGGTGCTGTGCGGGGATATGCACTGCTTGCCGTGGCCTGTGGGATGGTGTTCTATCACCAGACTCTTAGCAATTTTTTAGTGAGCCATATTGCGGGGATACTGAACTGGTGTTTGGGTATTTTGTTAAAGCCCTTTCTTATTGTATATAGGAAAATAGTACAAGGTCTTCGGATTATGGTTCGTTTTTACAAAAAGAAATTGAAAAAACAGATAAAAGAGCTTATAATATTTTTATTCTCTTAAGGAGGTGAGATGATGGCAACTAGAAAGCGAACCAGGCAAACGGCAAGAAATAAGAAAATGCATAAACAAAGACATCTAGGAGCCTGGGGAATTATTGTGATTGTTCTTGCGGTCTTTGGCGTCAGTGCGGTGGGAGGGATTCGGCTTCGGCAGAAGAATCAGACCTATCAGGAGCGCGAAGATGCTCTTCTAGAGGCCATCGCAGAAGAGGAAGCGCGTGCAGAGGAGATTGCAGACTTTGAAGCTTATACCAAGACAAAGAAATATGTGGAGGATATAGCAAAAGAGCGACTGGGTCTTGTCTACGAGGATGAGATTATATTCAAACCTAACCATTAATTATGTAAGGATGGACCACGAGGTTCATCCTTTTGCTTGTCGAAAAATTTTTTTTTCGAGCCACTTCCAAATGACAAAGATTGCGAATTCGACTTGTCTATAATTTCACGTACAAATCAGACTGCCGCTAACTGGCAGCGAAAAGATATAGAGGAGGAATTGCGTGATGGAGTGGACAAAGTATATGTTGTCAATGGTACTTGGAGGATGCCTGGTGGTATTGTTTGGGCGAAGACAAAATGGCAGAGACAAATGGCTCTTTGGAGTGGGAGCGGGTGCCTGCTTGTCGGTGATGGAGCTGACTGTGGCGTATATGTTGGCAAAATCGGGCTGGACAATGCTGGTCAGTGCGTTAAAAGGTATCGCTTTTTGTTCGATGCTGGTATTGATGGGTTATCTGTGGGAATGGATGCTGTTAGATAAAAAAAACGTACAGAATATGGAAATCATACATCCGGTAAGACAATGGATGGAGGAATACCAGGAGAGTTTTGCACAGCTTTCAAGAAGCTTTTGTATGGTGCCACAGTTTGCCGGTATGCAAAGTCGTGGGGATAAGATTATGCAGGAGCGCCTTAATGAAAATCGTATGGCGGCGGCTGGACAGCTTCAGGAGATGAGTCAGATTCTGGTTGGAACGATGGAACGTATTTACAGCACTAGAGAGGATGGACGCCTAGAAGCAGAGATTAGCAGACGTCTGCGATTGATGGGTATACAAGTACATAAAGTGTTTTTCTACAGTCCCAAAGGGCAGAAAGGCCAGGTGTATGTGACAATGAATACCCGAAGGAAAATCTGTGTGCCTGTCAAAAAGGTGGCTTCTGTGCTGTCTGATTTGATGGAGCATGAGATGATGCCAGCCAGAGACAGCCGTACCTTTGTGGGACAAGACAGGATTACGGTCTTGTTTGTCGAGGGAACCGCCTACAATGTACTCTATGGTATGAAGAAGGAGACGCGAAAAAATGAGGCAATCTCCGGGGATAATTTCTCCGTCTTCTGGCTGCCGGAGGGACGATTCTATGCAGGACTTTCCGATGGCATGGGGTCTGGGCTACAGGCTTGTACCCAAAGTGAGCTGGTACTTGACCTTTTGGAGCAGTTTTTGGAAGCAGGTTTCTCCAAGGAGACTGCGGTGCGGATGATTAATTCATCGATTGTCTTACAGCCAGATACCACTATCTTTTCTACGGTGGATATGGCGGCGATTGACCTCTATACCGGGGTGTGTGATTTTCTGAAAGTAGGTGCAGCGGCGAGTTTTCTGAAGAAGGAGAATACCGTTGAGTGTATCAGTGGCGCCGGATTGCCAGCAGGGGCTTCTAGCAGCCTCTGCCTAGAGCCATATCGGATTCGGATGTACGATGGAAATATTCTCTTTTTGATGACAGACGGCGTTCTAAATGCTCTGCCAGCGGGAGAGGAAGAAGAGGTGATGAAGGAGTTAATCTGGGGACTTCCTGAAGGAACACCAGCAGAGATGGCAGAACGTCTGATGGAGCAGGTACAGATGTATGGAGAGGCAGCAGATGATATGACCATTCTGGTGGTTGGACTTTGGAAACGCTAAGTTTGTGAAAAATAATACAAAGGAGCAAAAAGATGGAGAAAAAGGTGTACCAGTATATCAGAGAACTTCAGATGCTAGCGCCAGGGATGAGAGTTGCTGTTGGCTTTTCCGGCGGGGCGGACTCGACCGCACTTTTAGAACTTCTGTGGAAATATGGGAAAGAACACCAGATAGAAATCTATGCACTGCATATCAACCATGGGATTCGGGGAGAGGAGGCAGATAGAGACCAGGCATTTTGTGAAGCTTTTTGTAAGACGCGAAAGATTCGGCTTCTGGTGTTGCAAAAAGACGTGCCACAAATAGCAGAACAAGAAGGCATCAGCCTAGAAGAAGCCGGGCGCAACGTTCGCTATGCTGCATTTTCAGAAGAACTAGCAGGCAATACAGACCGTGTGGCACTGGCGCACCATCAGAATGACCAGGCAGAGACGATGTTGTTTCATCTGGCACGTGGAAGCGGACTGCGCGGACTGCGCGGGATGGAGCCAGTGCGGGGGGCCTATATTCGCCCCTTTCTCTGTGTGACAAGAGAAGAGATTGTGCATTGGCTTATAAAAAGAGAGATAAGTTGGGTGGAAGATGCCACGAACCAGGAACTGACTTACACCCGCAATAGGATACGTCACCAAGTGGTAAAACCACTCGAAGAACTTAGACCAGGCAGCATAAAAAGAATGGCGAAGACAGCCAAAAAACTGCTGGAGATTGAAGACTTTTTGGATGAAGAAGTAGAGAAACAGTGGAAGAAAAGCGTTCAAATCGAAGAAGATACACTGCGTATTTCAAGAGAGCAGCTCTCTAAGATGCATCCGGTTCTTAGAGAGTTCTTGTTCTTAAAAGGCTTAGAATGGCTCCTAAAAGGCATAAGAAGCCCCGAAGCGATTCATGTGGAACAAATATGCCAGTTACTAGAAGGAAAGAGTGGAAATCGTATTATGCTTCCGGGCGGCTGCATCGTTGTACTTGATTATCAAGAGCTTTTACTAAAGAGACATTATGGAGGAGAAAAAACAGAGGACATCATATACTGTGCACCAGGTCAAAAGTATCACTATATGGGTGCAGATTTTTTATTTACTTTAGAAAATTTAGAAGAAAATGTAAAAAATGTAGAAATTCCTGTAAATCGCTATACGAAGTGGTTTGATTATGATAAAATAAAAGATAACGTTATTTTGCGTACCCGAAGACCAGGGGATTATCTGGAGGTAGCACCCGGTCTTCACAAAAAATTAAAAAACTATCTGATTGACCAAAAAGTGCCAAAGGAAGTTCGAGAACAGTTGATTCTATTGGCGGACGGCGCGCATATTATATGGGTAGTGGGGATGCGCATTAGCGAACGATATAAGGTGACAAAAGGGACAAGGAGGATATTAAAAGTACAAAAGATGGTACATGGAGGAACAGATGACAAAGAAACATCATATTGAGGTCATGATTCAAGAAGACCAGGTGAGCACAAGGATTCAGGAGCTAGGAGACGCTATCAGCCGCGACTATGCCGGCAAGAGTGTACATTTAATCTGTATTTTAAAGGGAAGTGTATATTTTACCTGCGAACTGGCAAAAAGAATAACTGTACCAGTGACCATGGACTTTATGCAGTGCTCTAGCTATGGAGCTGCAACAAAATCCAGCGGAGTCGTAAAACTTGTCAAGGATTTAGACGAGGCGATTACTGGACTGAACGTGTTGATTATTGAAGATATTATCGATTCCGGGCGAACACTAGCCCATCTTAAGAACTTGCTTGCACAGAGAAAGCCAGCAAGTCTTAGAATCTGCACACTTCTAGATAAACCAGAAAGGCGTGTGGTAGAGGTGGATGTGGATTACACCGGATTTGCGATTGAAGATAAATTTGTGGTTGGATATGGTCTGGATTTTGACCAGCAGTACCGCAACCTCCCCTACATCGGAGTCGTGAAATTTGATGAAACAGAGAAAGAAAGCGCAAAACTATAATCAGGAGGACATATTTTGAATAGACAATGGAAAGGAATCAGTACCTATGTGGTATTTCTTATTCTTATCTGTCTGGTCTTGGTATTTTTTGAAGGAAAGTTGCAGGATAGACCCACGTATTCTTATCAGCAGTTTATCAAGATGATGACAGATGGATCGGTTGGCAGTGCAGTGATACAGCCAAATAAAGAGACACCCACAGGCTCTGTGGAGTTCTATCTTGACGATGGCTCTGTAGGGATTGTATATGTACTAGATACCACACAGGCAGAGCAGGCGTTAAAGGGTGCCAATGTACCATATGATATTGCACAGATAGAGAAACCAGGCTTTTTTGAGACCTATGGGATGTCTTTGATATTGTGTGGTCTGATGTTATTCTTTATCGTGATGACAATGGGCAGAAATGGCGGCGGAAGCAATGCCAAGATGCTAGACTTTGGCAAAAGTCATGCGCAGATGACAGGAAGTGGTGAGAGCAAGACCAATTTTAAAGATGTAGCAGGATTAGAAGAAGAAAAGGGCGAATTAGAAGAGATTGTGGATTTTTTACGTAATCCAGAGCGCTATACGCGGGTGGGAGCAAGGATTCCCAAAGGCGTACTCTTAGTAGGCCCTCCGGGAACCGGTAAGACTTTAATTGCAAAAGCAGTGGCCGGAGAGGCTGGTGTGCCATTTTTTAGTATCTCTGGTTCTGATTTTGTGGAGATGTTTGTTGGTGTGGGCGCTTCCCGTGTCAGAGACCTCTTTGGCAATGCCAAGAGAAACGCACCTTGTATCGTCTTTATCGATGAGATTGATGCAGTGGCCAGGCGCCGTGGCACTGGTATGGGCGGTGGACATGATGAAAGGGAGCAGACACTTAACCAGCTTCTTGTAGAGATGGATGGCTTTGGTGTCAACGAAGGCATTATTGTAATGGCTGCAACAAACCGTGTGGATATCTTAGACCCGGCTATTTTGCGTCCAGGACGCTTTGACCGCAAGATTGGGGTTGGAAGACCAGATGTCAGAGGACGGGAAGACATTCTGCGCGTACATGCCAAAAATAAGCCACTTGGTGATGATGTGAACCTTCAGCAGATTGCACAGACAACGGCTGGCTTTACCGGCGCAGACCTGGAAAATCTGTTGAATGAATCGGCGATTCTTGCGGCCAGGGAAAACCGTGCCTATATGATGCAAGAAGATATTCGCAGAGCCTTTATCAAAGTAGGGATTGGTGCGGAGAAAAAAAGCCGTGTAATCTCTGAGAAGGAAAAACGGATAACGGCCTACCATGAGGCAGGGCATGCCATACTGTTTCATCTGCTTCCAGATGTGGGGCCTGTCTATACCATCTCGATTATTCCAACAGGTATCGGAGCTGGCGGCTATACGATGCCACTTCCTGAGCGCGATGAGATACTCAACACCAAAAGCAGAATGTTGCAGGATATTATTGTGGACT
>Ga0137308_101807_pt1 | contig 17907 bp, 19 predicted proteins | sample Inofrocosms_June_FD_97181 | JGI IMG/M metagenome (GOLD analysis project Ga0137308, IMG submission 97181) | Mouse cecal microbial communities from Vienna, Austria - N-Acetylneuraminic and N-Acetylglucosamine D2O microcosms_June | ecosystem: Host-associated > Mammals > Digestive system > Large... | reverse complement strand
CTGCCGACTTCCTCAAGTGTCTTGTTGTATTTTGAACAAACTTCCTTGTCTTTGTCATAAAAACGGTAGGACAATCCCGACTTTCCAGCACCGATATAAACCGTCTTTGCGGTATCAAAATCATCAAACTTGCTTTCATCAAAGTGATAGCCCTCACTGTTTGCGATAAATTCCTCTTTTTCGCATTTCTTCTTTATCTGCTCTACGGTAAAGAATGGTATTTCGTTCTTATCATCTATGGCAACATCAAGCCTTGTGAAATGGAAATTATCCAGCCCGTATCTTAGTTCACAGCGTCGGAACATATCTCCAAAGGTTGCATTTCTGCTGTCGAGGATTTGAAAAATATCATCACACCCTCTGCCCGTCATCACAAGATAACAGCCAAGTCCTTTCGGGTTGTCCTCTGTCTTTTTTGCGTCGCCCGATACATAAATATCTCCAATCTCCCAACGTGTCTGATAGGTCTTGAATTTTACGGTTGCCGGATAAACATTGAAAATGTCAGGCGGTAAATCTAAAATGTGTGTGATTACATCTTCAGCGGTTGCAGTTTCAAATACAATGCTGATGTAATCAATCTTAACGGATAAATTTTCGTGTGTTGCGATACTGCATTACTCCTTTCGTACTTCCCGATTTTTTGCGGGGTATAAATTGCAAATTTTCCTTTATTTATCACAGTTTCTAGGTACTATGACATGTATACGCAGGGCGGTGTTACATATACGCCCTTGCCCAACGCCTACGGCGTTGCCTTTCCAAAAGGAACTGTCTGTCCGAAACACGTCTGGGGGACGTGCCCCGTCCAGCCAGCCCTTTTTGGAAACCACGATTTTCAGTCTGACAGTCCATGCTCATTCATGCTGTCAAAGTGAAAATATCTTCTTTAAATGCTTACTCAAGCGTGTGATTGACCCTAGTGTGCTTAATCACTCTATCTGCTATGATAATAACGCCAATAGAATTACTTGTCAAGAACTTTTTCTTGACTTTTTCAAAAATAATAAGTATGATAGGCTTATAAAGTGATTGAAAGGAGAAGATATTCCATGAATTATAAGCATTTGGGACAAAATATACAGACGGTCAGAAAACTAAAGGGAATGAAACAGCAAGAACTTGCTGACGCTATCGGTATCAACCTACAAAGCCTTTCCAAGATTGAAAGAGGTGTGAATTATCCTACTTTTGAAACGCTGGAAAAGATAATGGCGGTGTTAGAAGTTGCACCGAATGAAATGCTGTCAGGCACATGGAAATTTGCTTCTCACATAGAGAAAGAAGTCTGTCAGTTTGTCAGAGGGGAAGAACGATTAAACGCTGAATTGAAACACGGTCATTATGATAACTTCTTTGACAGCGAGGAAGAATGGCTGGACTATGAATTAGAGCAGTTACGGGAGTATATCACGGATTACATCAATGGCAAAGACATCACAGCGTCTGACCTTTACCCAATCAAAGAGTTTGTCCAGCATTTGAAATTTCAGAAGATTTTAGACCGCTATGATGAGTTTTACAGCCTTGATATGTTCGGGGAAAGCACTGAGGGACACAAGCACATGAACCCTTATGTTCCATTCGGCAAAGGCAAGGTTATCGTAAATATGAATTTTGATGATGAAGATGAATAGCCTTTATCCTCTCACAGAAGATACAGCAAACAAAAAGTCCGATCAAGAGTGCAAGCACCACCTACGGTGGCAAGGCTCTTGACAGGACTTTTTCTTTACTGTTTTGAGGTAATCAAGAGGAATAAAGAATAAGAATGTTGCATTGAACAAAAAAATATTGACATACGTGCATAATGCATGATAATGTATACGTGTAAAGTGTATGTATGAGGAGGTGCAAGATTGCCACGTAATAAATATCCTGAAGAAACTATTCAAAAAATTTTAGATGCTTCTTTAAAATTGTTTTTAGAAAAAGGTTATGAAGAAACAACAGTATTAGACATTATAGCAGAAATGGGAGGCTTAACAAGAGGTGCTTTTTATCATCACTTTAAGTCCAAAGAGGAAGTATTTGAAGCGTTATGCGAAAAACTTTTTGATGAAATAAATCCTTTTGAAAAGGCAAAACAACATAAAGAGCTAAATGGTTTAGAAAAACTAAAATTTGTTATGAAGACATCTTTTGATGATACAGAACACCATAAATTAAGCATTGCTTCTATGCAGCTTATGGAAAGTCCTGCTTTTTTAAAGAAATTGATAGAAAGTAACAAAGAGCTAGTTCCTATGTATCAAGAACTAATAGAAGAAGGAATAAAAGACGGTTCTATACAAACAAAACATTCAAGACTATTAGCAGAGTTATTTGTCCTTTTAACTAACTTTTGGTCAATACCCACCATATATATGGTGACAGAAGATGAAGCATGGGAAAAATTTTTAATGATTAAAAAAATCATGGATAATTTGGGGCTTCCGATAATTGATGATGAAGTAGTTAGATTATGTAAGGAAAACGCTTAGCAAAAATAAGATTGTCGAAAGGCAATTTTATTTTTAGATTTATACATACATACACCATGTATAATTATGATTAAGGAGGATTTTATGAAAATATACATGAAACAAAACAAGGTATTACTTCTTTTCACTATTTTAACAAGCATAATTGCTTCCCTAGGGTATGTATTTATGGCTGTACTCTTACAGAAATTATTAGACATAGCTGTGGAAAAGAATATGCAACAATTTATTCCAATGGTTTTGTTCTCCATTTTTTATTTTGTTATGCTGGGAATTTTTCTATATCTTCAATCCTTGCTTAGCAAAAGGATTACTTGCAAAATCATTAAGCAAATTCGAACTGATGTATTTAAAGGGATAGTTAGTCAAAGTATGGGAGATTTCGGAAAAAGGAATACTGCCGATTATCTATCCATTATTACAAATGACGTAAAAATGATAGAAGATAACTTTTTACTCCCATTCTTTGAAGTAGTTCAATATACTGTTATTTTTATTTCTTCCTTTGTATTGATGATTTATTTTGATGTTATTGTAACTATCGTTGTATTTGTTGCAATTACTTTGATGTTTCTTGTTCCAAGTCTATTAGGTAAAGAGTTGGAAAAAAGGCAAAATACACTTTCTTCACAATTAGCAGATTTTACAACCAAATTAAAAGATATTTTATCTGGATTTGAAATTATTAAATCTTATTCGATGAAACAATATGTAATACAAAAATTCGATAAAGAAAATAGTGATACAATCCATACTAAATATAGTGTTGACAAATTATTTGCATTGAATGAGGGCTTATCTTCCTTTCTTGCACTCATGGTTCAAATAGTTGTTCTGTTTCTATCTGCCTATTTTATCATTACAGAGCGTATAACTGTGGGAACTCTGTTGGGTATGGTACAAGTAAGCAGTAATCTAGCTAATCCGTTGATTATGATATTTACGAATATACCAAAAATCAAAAGCATACAACCGATTATAGAAAAGCTTACAGTATTATCCAAATATGAATTGAATGAAGTACCAAAAAAGCAGTCAGCTACATTTAACAGCGTTGTTTCCATCAGCAATTTATCTTTTGCTTATGAGAAACAAAACAGAGTTTTAGACAAGATAAATCTTCATATTGAAAAAGGAAAAAAATATGTAATCGTAGGAAAAAGTGGTTGTGGGAAAACAACCTTAGTGAAACTCTTGGCTGGATATTACACCGAATATAGCGGAAAAATCCTTTATGACAATACCGACTTAAATATGATGAATGAAAATGATATTGTTCAACTATCTTCTATCATTCACCAAAATATCTATATGTTTAATGAGAGTGTCTACGATAATATTTGCCTACATGAAGACTATTCCAAAGAGTCCATAGATAAGGCTGTAAAAGCCAGTGGTTTAAATGACGTTATCGAAAAACTTCCAGAGGGGTTACTCTATGAAGCAGGAGAAAACGGCTCTAATCTTTCAGGAGGACAAAAGCAAAGGATTGCAGTAGCACGTGCTTTAATAAGAAACAAACCCATTCTGATATTAGATGAGGGTACTTCTGCTATTGATATGCAGACAGCCTATGACATTGAAAATCATTTGTTAAAGATAGAGGGCTTGACAATCATTACCATTACTCATAATTTGAAAAAAGAACTGTTAGAATTATACGATAATATTATTTATATGGAAAATGGAGAGATTATTGAACGAGGTACTTTTGAAGAACTTACAAGCGTACCGTCACGCTTTTTAAAATACCTTACAATAAAAAAAGAATAATGTAATAATGTGTTGCCCGTACAAACTATATGTTTTGTTCGGGCTTTTTTCATAGCACCACTCTTTTCTATATATTCTCTAAAACGGTATAAACGGTATTTAATATTTTCCGTTTATATATTTAGGCTTTTGCGGAAAGGGGGTGAGATTATGGGAACATCTTCTTTTGAGAAAGCTGTTTGTTTACAGTTTAATGCTTTGATGATGATTTTGATAAAAGGTACATTATCAAGCCACAGAAGACAAATTGCAAGACGTTCTAGGCATGAAATTTTGTTTTGTGAATTGTCTGAAATGAAACGTGTTGAACATGGCATAAACGATGAATATTTTTTTGATTTTACATCATTTCAAGTTTTGAATTTTACAATTCGTGTATCTAATGAAGAGCTGGGTATAGCTTTACAAGAATTGACAGAAAAACAGCGTACTGCTATCTTGTTACATTTCTTTCAAGGCATGAATGACAGAGAAATTTCAGAATTGTATCATGTATCACGTTCTGCTATTAACAGCAGACGGGATAGAGGACTAAAGAAATTACAGAAGTTATTAAACGAAAGGAAATAGAACAAATGAAAAAAAATTATGGTTATCCCTCTTATAACCTCATTTGCAAAGCGACCAGCGGAGATGAAAAGGCAATCAGAGAAATATTAGATTTTTATAACGCTTATATCTCCAAAGTATGCTTACGACCATGCTATCACGCAAATGGTGCTCTACTTATGCAAGTTGATGAAGAATTAAAAGGAGAAATCCATGCGGAAATAATGAAAGCTATCTTGAAGTTTGAAATCAGAGTAAAGTAGTCATTTAGCATGAACAAAGGGAGATACACAGCTTTCATGTGCTATCTCCCTTATCAGTTTTATTGTCATATCAAGGCTCATTCAATCGTGGTAAATTCGTGGTAAAATGAATGTTTTTGCAATTATGAAATTGCTTATAAGTATAGTGTTTATGCGGATAATTCAAAAACTTATATAAAAATTAAGAAAATTTCTTTAATAAAGTATATCTTTTCGCATTCATATAAAATTCCTTTCCGGTAAACCCGGATTGCCGGGTTTGTGTTTCACCATTTCAAAAACTGTCTGATTATCTGCACAGACCCGGCGATAGGCCGTCCACGTTAAACAGATAATCATTGGTTAAACTGCCGCAACAAAAAACAGCTTGGCTGCCTACAGCCAAACTGTCTTGGAATTACTGCGAAAATACATACTTTTTTATAAATTTCCTAAAAAAGAGCGCAGTAATCCTATAAACGTGAATTTCTGCATGTTTTTGAGATGGAACTACTGCTGCAGACCGGAGTATAACCTAACCCGATACAACATATTGCTTCGTTCATCCTGCACTCTCCTCCCGTAAAAATTTGTTTTATTATATCATATTTCTGAAGTTTTAGTCAAACGGTATTTTGCCCCCTAGAATATCATGGGTTGTTCCGGTTACTTTTCACCCCCACGCCACCGCGAGGCGTTTTCACGCGTTTTTTGCGTGACAAACCCGAGGGCAACCTGCGCGAAACCGCTGTTTTGCGGTTTCTGTGCATGCGTTACTGGTCGCGGAGTGAACGGTAACTTGTTCCGCGTTACTTGGCTGCTTTCCGGTACTTTTGCGGGTATGGCAAGTTGTTTTTTGTTACCTCTTATCAATCACCTTGTCAATTAACCCATAGGCAAGCGCTTCCTCCGCTGCCATATAATGGTCACGTTCCGTATCGGCCTGAATGACCTCTATCGGTTTTCCTGTATTTTCCGCCAGAATACGGTTTAACCGCTGACGGCTTTTCTGCATGTGATCCGACATGATTTTAATGTCCGTAGCCTGCCCTTGGATACCGCTGCCATGGATTGCCGGTTGATGTATCATGATTTCCGCATTGGGAAGAGCCATCCTTTTCCCCTTCGCCCCGCCTGCCAGTAAAAATGCCCCAAAGCTGGCGGCAAGCCCTATGCAGATAGTAGACACATCACATTTTATATACTGCATGGTATCATATATGGCAAAGCCGGCAGTGACGGAACCGCCCGGACTGTTAATATATAGCTGAATATCTTTCTCCGGATCCTGCGCCTCCAAAAAGAGCAGCTGCGCGGTAATCAGACTCGCGGAAGTATCGCTCACCTCCTCCCCCAGAAAAACAATCCTGTCGGATAAAAGTCTGGAAAAAATATCGTAACTTCTCTCACCACGGCTTGTCTGTTCCACAACATAAGGTATCGTACTCATGCCACAATTTTACCTCCCTGTGATATATTTTTTTGTGTATAAAATATTGTGATAAGGTGTCCTCGCCCGCCTGCTATTTGTCCGCCGTTTTTCTGCGTGCCGTTGTTATAAGCGGGACGGGCATACCCTTGATTTTCATAGATTGAAAACACATTGGCCGGACAGGCATATCCAAAATCTGCAGCCTTGCAATATATTCCTGCAAAAAAATTCCCTTTGCAATACTTTGTACTTTTCATATGGATTCCCGGCTGCGCAGGATAAAAAATTCCGTTCCTCCTGTAGACTTGCGGTGTACATAAATATACTTGCTGGAAAGCCAAAGTGAACGCCTGCTGGGAACCGTAATGAGCTTCGTAAGCAATTTCCACAATGGGCTTTTTCGATTCTACAAGCTCCTGCGCAGCTAATGTCAGCCTGCGGCCTTGTATATACTTATAGATTGTGACACCGGTCTCTTGGGCGAAGATTCTTGCAATATAATATTTTGAATAATTCAGATCCTTTGCAATCTTATCCAATGGTAAGTCCTCATCTAAATGTTCCTCTATATAATCTGCAATCTTTTTAACCACAATTTTACCCCTCATATACATATCCTCCACACAACTGTTTTTTTACAAACTGGCTTGAATTCTGCGCCGGCAGAATTATTATACCATACGCGCAGAAAATCAAGCGACCCGAAGGGACATTTGATTTTCAAGCCATGGCCGGGTATAATACATCACGAAGTGATGACAAGGCAGCGTAAGCTGGCTTGAATTCTGCGCCAGCAGAATTATTATACCACACCCCTCTCCATAGGGTCTTAATAGATATTGCCCTGTTTAACGCGTATTGAAGCTCAAAGCACCGCCATTGGTTATCAAACCAATTACTTGTGATTACCATGAATATTCGAGGCACGCAGACTGCAATATGACTGAAAATTACGCCTCCGGAGCAAGGCACCCGGAAACGGGCCGAAGAAACAGGCCTCACACGATCCTGACAGCCGTGCGTAAAATCGCTGTTTTGCAATTTCCATGCACAGGTTGCTATGAACGGAGAGAACGGTAACCCCTACCAAAAGATTTGCGGAAAATATTCCGGTCGGTTCTTCCAATCCTGTTTGTTCTATGTTATCATTTATCATAGGATTTTCCCTAACTTATCTTTATGGACTTTTATTTTAACAGGGTTGATATTGGGGCCGGCAGCAATTTTGCCGGTCAAACATATGTCAATGATAAGAGCGGCACCATAAAGAAGTCGTCATTCAGAACACTAAAGCTCGATATGACGACATCCCGAAACAGATGCTGACGGGAAATCAGAAGCACTAAATGCAGATGCGGGTGTAAACTGCATTCGGGTACAATTGCCGCTGCCGAATTATATCGGTGGGAAATGTATTCCGAAAACAATAAGTTCTTTGAAATATGTGGATGGATTTCATCCGCAGAATGTGGACAAAGTGTATATTGGCAAAAATACCCTTCTGACATAGGTCAGGCAAAGCTTGTCAGAACAGAATGGATATGAGAAGGCTGGTGATTTTTGATGCGGGCATAATCAGGGAAAATCAGGCAGGCATGAACAGGTAAAATCAGGCGGAGTTGTGAATTTGGAGGATGCCATTGACCGGATATCATGCATTCTCCCGTTCCCAAAGGCATCGTCCTTATTACAAAAGCCCTGTTGCCGAAAAATATGATTGATATATACCGGAGGTGAGAAGTAATCTTTATTTAAGGTACGCAAAAATTCATTTTAACGTATTATTGAGTGAATATCAATAATGCCAAAATAGGAATGTTTTATTGTTTATTATATGAATTATAAGAGGTTGATTGTTATGAACAAGAAAAGAACATCTGTTGAGGTGTATTTATCTACGGTATTTAAGTGGGGGCTTATTATATTGGTAAGTGCCTGTATGTGTGCTACCGTCATGTTTAATACTGAAAAATTGATTGGACTATATCCTGAAGTACCCTGGCTGGCAACAATTGGTTTAGGTATAATGGATTCAACATTTTTTGTTATTGCATTATTTATAATAAAATCATCCTTTGATGAAGAGGGATATTTAAAAAAAGGCCGATTACGGATTGGCAAGATTTTTTCGGCTGTCGTGTTGGTTATTCAATGGAATTACCTGTTATACATGCTGCCGACAAGAACATTTTGGGGTTTTTTGTTCTTTTTCCTTATTCTGATAGCGTTCTTTTTAGACATTAAAATGCTGTTAGTAAGCGGTTTGGCTTGTATGGTATCACTATTCATAGGTTGGTTTGTTCGTGGAACGGATCTTCTTCCTGTTAAAGACGAGTTATTTATTACAGACATAATTATGTGTTTAGTGGCATTGGTATTATCGTTGGCAGGGCTGCTTATATTTATATTTTTGGTTGCACACTTTTTGGTAAATGCAAAAAAAGACGAATTAGAAAAAAATAATGAGCATGTTACAAGTGTTCTTGCAGCCGTCCAGACATTATCGGAAAATTTGCATACAGCAGGTTTATCACTTTCTCAAGTATCAGACAATGAAAGTGCTTCTGCGGAAGAATTAGCCGCTACAAGTGAACAGTTGATTGCAAGCAGTAATCTGCTTAGTTCTAAAACGGACGAAAGTATGGATAATCTCGGAGAGTTAAGCGAATGGGAAAGTGTTGTTGCTGATAATGTGGAGAAGGTCGAGCAGGTTTCAAAAGATTTGTTGGATAAATCTGTTGAAAATGAGAGACTTCTTGGCAATTTACATAAAATCAACGGAGAAGTGTCGGAATCAATAAAAGCAACAACGGACATAACCCAACGGTTATCTGAGGCAGTGCAGGAAATTGATGTAACATTGAACCTTATAAGTGATATTTCCGAATCCACAAATTTATTGGCTTTGAACGCTTCTATTGAAGCCGCGAGAGCCGGTCACGCGGGGAAAGGATTTGCGGTTGTTGCAACAGAAGTAGGAAATCTTGCAAATAATACGCAACAATCCTTACAGGTTGTTCAAACAGTTATTGAACGGATTCAGCAGAATGTCAAAGATATTACGGCGCAGGTGGATGAAAATTCTATGAAGCTTAGTACCCAAAACGAATATTTTGAAAATGTATTTCGAAGCATGCGGGATATGACAGAACTGTTGAATACTTCAGTGAAAACAATAAATACTATGGGCGAAGCTCATGCAAAGCAATCTGAAGTAATTAAAAAGACTATTTCTATTAATCAGGATATTGCCGAAAGCATACGAAATGAAAATGAACAGTTTAATTCAATAAATTCCATGGCTGAAAGCAATGCGAATGATACGACGGAAGTAGCAACACAAGCAGGTATTATTAATGAGATGGTTGATAAAATGACACAGTTGTTGAAACAGGAAGATTAGGTTTAATTGAGATTCCCCCTTGCTATGCAAGGGGGAATCTTTGCTTAGAATAAATTAGTTGTTTAAAAGCGAGCGCCATACGGCCACTTATGCGGATATGAACAATCCAATTAAAATGCCATAAGGCAAGAAAAGCACTCTGTTTGATGCGTATCGAAGCCAAAGCAGCGCCCATCATGGATAGCAGGAAAGACACAAAGAAATCTTTTGGAATCTGATTTTGTAAGCCGGATAGCTGCTGTAAATGCAGTATGTTCCGGCAGTCAGACTTCCCGGAAAGCCAGCGTTGATGCGGCAATAAAAAGCACAATGGAGCGAAGCGACAAACCGCAGATGGGGAAGCCTCTGGACACCGTGTCCAGAGGTTTCCAGCGGGTTTGGGTCCACAATAAGCATTTTCGCAAGGCGAAAATGGTGAGTGTGGTTACACTCGCCCTACTTGCCGTTTAGCGCAGGTTGCCCTCGGGTTTGTCACGCAAAAGAGGCACTCTTGCATTTTTAGGTGAAGCAAAATATAATGAAAGGGAACATAAAATCAGCCAGTGATTAGGAGGCTCTATGCCAAATATTTTGATTGTCGAAGATGAAAAGGCCATGCAGGACATTATTGTGGACTATATGCGAAAGGGCGGTCATACCTGCTTTACCGCTGACGACGGCATAGACGCCATTGTCACGCTGAAAAATCATCCTATGGATTTGATGATCCTGGATGTGATGATGCCCCATCTGGACGGCTTCTCCGTCTGCAAGATGGCGCGGGAAATGAGCGATATGCCCATTATCATGCTCACCGCCAAAGGTGCGGAGGACGACAAGCTGAAAGGCTATGATTACGGCGCGGACGACTATATGACAAAGCCATTCAGCCCCAAGGTGCTGCTGGCAAAAGTGAACGCCCTCCTGCGCCGTTTCTCCCCCGCTTCTGCCGGAGCAATCATTGCCGGGAAGATCATGCTCCACCCCAACGCACACAAGGTCTATCTGGACGGTCAGGAGATCACCTTGACCCATAAGGAGTATGAACTACTCGCCTTTCTGATGGCAAACCCTGGGCAGATATTCAATCGGGAGCAGCTTTTGAACCGTGTTTGGGGCTATGATTTCGAGGGAACGACCCGAACCGTGGACACCCACATCAAGACCCTGCGGCAAAAGCTGGGGGACGAGGGGCGGCATATCGTCACACTGATCCGCTCCGGCTATAAATTCGAGGTGGCGGTATGAAAGAGCTGTTTTCACTCCGTACTGTTCGGAAAAAGATTTTGATGCTCTCCAAGCTGGCGGGGGGTGCGCTGATTTTTTCCTACATCCTCTCCACCGGCCTGCCGGTCAGTGGAGATGCTTCTTTTCTAATCTGGCTGGGTTTTGTCTTTCTGCTGATTATCGGTATCGACCTTTTTATGGGCCGCTTTATCACAAAACCGATTGACAAGCTGAACGCCTCCGCAAAGCGTATGGCAAGGCTGGACTTTTCTGCCCCCTGCAATTTCGTTTCGACAGATGAATTTGGGGAACTGTCTGCAAGCCTGAACACAATGGCTGAAAATCTGCAACAGACCCTTGTCCGTCTGGAGGACGCAAACATACAGCTTGAAAAGGATGTGGAAAAGGAGCGGCTTCTTCTGGCCGAGCGCAAAGAGCTGGTGGACAGCCTTTCCCATGAGATGAAAACCCCGCTGGGTATCATCCGAGCCTACGCCGAGGGCTTGCAGGACGAGACGGACGAGGCAAAAAAGCAGAAATACGCCCAGGTGATCGTCTCCGAAGCAGAGCGCATGAATGGCCTGATCGTGACCCTGTTGGATCTGTCGGCGCTGGAGAGCGGGGCCGCAAGCCTGAACATTTCCCGGTTTGACTTTGTAGAGCTGGTAGAAACGGTGGCCGGTCGGCTCCTGATCGATACCCCGGACACCAATTTTGAACTGCAATATGAGCTGCTGGAGCAAAAGGTTTTTGTGCGGACAGACCGGCGGCGTATGGAGCAGGTTTTGGACAACCTGATTGTCAACGCCAAGAAAAATGTGTATCCCGGCGGCGTTCTGCGGCTGGAACTGACAGTGGATGATGGGGCGCTGCATTTCTCCATCTTCAATCAGGGCAGGCTCATTCCAGAAAGTGACCTGCCTAAAATATGGACAAAGTTCTATCGGGTCAACGGCGGGTCATACAGCGGCTCCGGGCTGGGACTGTCTATTGTGGCGCAGATCCTGTCCATGCAAAATCTTCCCTATGGCGCGGAAAACCAAGCGGGCGGGGTGCGGTTCTATTTCTCCATCCCCGTCACAGAATAATTTCACACGGATTTCACAACGGCCTCACACCAATTTCACAACGCATACCTAAACTCTCCTTATCACAAGTAAGGAGGGTTTTTTATGTTCTTAGGTTTAGCGTGGTACTGGTGGCTGGTAATCGTGGCGGCGCTGATCATCTCCATCCCGTTCAAGGTCAAGTTTATGAAGTGGTGGAGCAGGCGCCAACGGGAGAAGAACGGCCAGCGCGGAAAGTGGGGTGACGACGAGTGATCGAGGTTAAAAACCTGACGTTCTCCTACGGCAAAGACAAGCAGACCCTCCACGGTCTGGACTTCACCGTGGAGGACGGGGAGATTTTCGGCTTCCTGGGGCCGAATGGCTCCGGGAAGTCCACAACGCAAAAGATACTCACCGGGATATTAAAAGGCCACGGCGGTAAGGTTTCCCTGTTCGGGCAGGACATTTCCAACCCCCACGGCCATGAATTTTTTCAGAAGATCGGCGTTCTGTTTGAGTTTCCCTACCTGTACGCCAATTTGAGCGCCGTGGACAATCTGAACTATTTCGCTTCTTTCTACCCTATGGAGCAGCGACGGGATGTGGGGGAGCTGCTGGATGCGCTGGAATTTAAGCCGGACTTTCTGAAAAAGCCGGTGTCCTCCTACTCCAAGGGGATGCGCCAGCGGGTGAGCATGGCCCGGGCGCTGGTAAGCAACCCCCGGCTGCTGTTTCTGGACGAACCCACCAGCGGCCTTGACCCCTCCGGCGCGGTACTGTTCCGAAAGATCATTGAGCAGGAGCGCAAAAAGGGAACGACGGTTTTTGTCACCACCCATAACATGGTAGACGCCGATTTACTGTGCGACCGGGTGGCCTTTATCTCCAATGGAAATTTGGCAGCCCTGGATACGCCCAAGCGTCTAAAAGAGAAAAACAGCAATCACCGGATCGTGATCGACTATCTGTATCAGGGACAGCGGGAAACAAAAACCGTAGAGCCCCCGGAATTGGAGGCAGGCATTTCCTTTGCCCATGACGAGATCATCAGCATCCACTCCCAAGAACCGACTTTGGAGGATATGTTCATCCAGTATACGGGGAGGGGGCTGTCTTGATGGGAAAAGGATTTTGCGCCTTGTTCAAAAAGGATTGCCGGATGCTGGTATCGGGGAAATTTTTTCTGATGACGATAGGCTTTCTTATCCTTTATACAGCCTATGTGAATCTAGGCTATATCCGTTTCATGCAGATGCCGCCCTACAATGTATATCTGTACGACCCCGACGGGACACAGACAGAAAAATCACCCCTGGTGCAGACCGTTTCCTCCATGGAGGATATGGACGCCGTCCTGCTCTCCGATGCCAACGGCGTGGGGCTGGACGCCAGCGCCGGGGAAGTACGAGTGGTACTCTATAAGGGAGCGGAACACGTTGACCGCCACCGAGCGGACTACGCCCTGTCTTTACTACGGCCTTCGGCCAGCCGTACCCCGGAGGTACTTGGCACAAATACGCCGGAACAAAAGGCGAGGAAAGAGATCACCTGCGAACTGCTGTTTTTTGAGCTGGCCGCTGTGGGATTTTTGGGCATCGCCGCCGTACTGTTCAAAGAAAAGGGCATGGGGGTCATTCGTGTCCACGCCATTCTCCCGGTGCGAAAGGACTTGTTCCTCCTGTCCAAGCTGGCGGTGTTCCTGTTCTCCGATCTGGCCTTTGCGGTGCTGCTTACCCTGCTGAATATGGGGCCTGCGGACGGAACGGCGATACTGCCCGCCGTCTTGCTCCAGACGGCGATCCTGTCGCTGATTATGGCTTTGGTGGGTTTGCTCTGCGCCCTGCTGTTGAAAGACTTCCGGCAATTTACGCTGGCCTATCTGGTGATCGCCATTTTCGCCGCGACCCCCGTATTTTTATCCGCCAATACATCAATCAAATTTGACTGGATCGACTATCATCCGTTCTATCACGTCTATATGGGTCTGAAAAACGCCTATTTTGGAGCGGACATTTCTCCTGTCTACTATGTCGGCGCTGTCGGTATGATCGTGCTGCTGTTCCTTGTGGTGCGACTTGCATTTCACCGGGAAATCGGAAAGGAGGGGTGAGGCGTGAAAGGCTTAAAATATCAACTGAAAAGTGTTTTGCGGGATAAATTCTGCTTGATGACGTTCCTGCTGCCCATCTTGGTCGCCGTGGCACTAAATTTTATGGGTTCCATTGACCTGTCCAGCCTGGGGGAACTGCACTTCAGTGTATTGGAAAACGACCTGTCCCCACAGACAATCACATGGCTGGAGCGGTACGGCCCGGTGACAGCTTATGGGACACAGGAAGAACTGGCCGCCGCCATTAACGAGCCGTCCACCAATGTGATCGGCGTAAAAGCGGACGGTGACAGCATAAAAACTGCGATCAGCGGGGACGAGCTGGATATTTTTCGGCAGGCGGCAGCAGCCCTCCCGGCCCTCTATGAGAAGCGAGGAGACGCTGAACAGGCAGAAGTCCATGTGTTGGAGCGGCCCGATATTTTGGAAAACTTTCAAGGCATTTTTATTCCCGCTGTGCTGATCGTCGCTATGTTCATGGGCTGTACGTTCAACGCCATGAACATCATTTCCGAGAAAGAGGACGGTGTGGCTTTTATCAACGAGATTTTACCCATGACGCCCAGCCAGTACATTTTGCAGAAAGTCGTGGTGGGCTTCCTCTTTGGCAGTCTGTCCTCTATTGTAACGGCGTGTATCTGTTTCCGATTGTCCTGGCAGAATTTTGGAATAATGCTTGCGCTGATCATTCTGTCGTCCTTTGTGGCGGCGCTGATCGGGCTGTTTATCGGCAAACTCTCCGAGGGACTGATGATCGGCGTGGTCTATATCAAGATCGTCATGCTTGTGTTTATTGCAGTACCCATTGTATGCGCTCTGATCGGGGTGAGCGGTCCGCTGGCAATCATTTGTAACATCGTTCCATCCCATCCCGCCTTTGACGGCATTATGGCCTTGTCTGCCGGATCCTTGGGGACAGCGGTAAAAGATGTTGGTATTCTCGCAATTCACTGTGTTGCATGGTCTGCGCTGTACGTTCTGATTTCCAGCCAACATAAAAAGCAAGCAACTCAATAATCAGAAAAATGTCTGCCCAGCGGCAGAAAAGAAAAACCGCTGCCGGGCAGACCGTTCTCCTATGTTCAAAGCTGTTTCCAGTGGTGGTTTTGATTATTCAAAGCCGCCGTTTTGTGTTTGCAGGCGGCATGTAGAAGGATGCCGCCATGCGATTAAAGGTAGATAGGTACTTATCAAAAAAAGTCTGACTTCTCCAGTGGAAAACTCTGTCCACAACTGCGAAAATTGTAAAATCCTGTCGTCCCGGTACGTCCGTATAGCCTTGCGCTGTGCGGACGTGTTTCTGTTCCGGATCCTCTGGACACCATGTCCAGAGGCCCGCTGCCGCTCCCCGCCCCCTCCATTTCAATTTGATCCTTTCCGCCAACATCGAAATGGAGTGCCAGTGCTGGCAATGGCGCGAAACAGGCTGCTTTTCCCCGTTTCCCATGCAAAGACATGTGGGCATATTCTACTCCATGATACTCCCTTTCACATCATATGCTTCCCAAGGAGCCGGAAGCTCCATTTTTTTAATCATATCCTCCAAAACAAGCTCCGGGATATAGCGTTCTCTTTTCCGGTTTCTGGCAAGCAGCTCCCGATAAGGCGCTTCCAAATACATAATATGCACCCGGGCTCCATATCCGGCGAATAGCCCCACCAGCTTCTGTCTGGTTTCCTGAATAACATTGGTGGCATTCCAGATAAACGGTTCTTTTCTACGCAGCAGATTTTTTGCCTCTTCCAAAGCGGCCTGTACTACCTTGCCGGAGCCCTTCGTCGGTGATATCCCCATTTTTTCGCGGATTTCGTCCAGAGAAATTACGGGCATTTCTTTTCCGTTTTTTTCAATCCAGCTGTCTTTTCCGGCCAAGGGAAGCCCGGACATTAAAATCACGTCAAATTCCGTATCGTCATATAATTCGGCCTCCTGCCATAACCCTTCCTTGTGGAAATATTGATATTTTGTATATGGATTTGCAAATAAAAAGGGCTTTTCCCAGACACCTGATTCTCTTGCATAATCGGCAAACAATTCCACATTTTCTTCCATTTTCCCGGACTGCTTTTCTATCCGTCCCTGAATATCCGCCTTTGATAACAAATATAAGAGCCGCAGCGGAATACTTTCCGCCGCTTTCAATAAATCAAGTTCCGGCCTCCGCTTTGTCCAGAACCACACGGGCAGTCCGTGATATCGAATCAGCTTTGCCGCCGTTTCTCTCTGTCGGAAAGTCAATCCAAACTGCTCCGCCTCTTTATATGCTATCCTGCGGAACTCTTTTTCTCCAATGATAGTATGCTTTGGAGATACCCACTGTCCATCCTCCTGTTTTGTGCAGACTGCCTTCCCGATATCATGGAATGCCGCCGCCAGAAACAAAAGTTCCTGTTCCTCTTTCTCCAGCTCCCTCCACTCAGGAAGCTCCACCAGCTTTCCACATACCATCTCCGTATGTTGGTATACGTCTCCTTCCCCATGGTACTCCGGGTTTTGGGGAATATTTTTCAGCCGGGATAGCCCGGAACAATTCCGGGCAAGCCAGCCCAAAGAAAAATCGCTGTCCCGGATTCCCTTAAGGATTACCTGATTCATAGGCCTCCCCTCCTTCCTGTCAATAAAACAACACAGCCATATCCTGACACATCATAGCCACTCTTAATTTCCGGCTTTCCCAATATTTTCCAATGAGCCAAAATACCTTTTTGATATCTAAGCTCCTCATACTTTCCGATTCTTCTGATTCTTTTTCTCATTTCTATGCTCCTCTTATGTCTCATACCTTATCGGGACACTTTTCTTCCTATAGGCAAAACAAATCAACTCCGTCTGCCAGACAATTTGCCACAATGGGTCTGTTTACCCAATGGCTCTCCGAGTCGAGGATGGTATTGAGAAAGGAACCTCTGACAAATTTCAGGCGGTCCGTTACATAGTCACCGTCTTCCACCTTAATATATATCCCCTCCATAATCCCAGACAAATCCGTCTGCCGGACAGCCAATCCGGAATCCGCCTTGCTCTTTTGGCACTGTGCAAGGAAGCTTCGCTCCGGGTCTTTGGATATAAACAGGCTGGGGGCTATCCATTTTTCAATCTCTCCCAATGTTTCACAGTATCCCTCTGTCAATACACGAACCGATTGTATAAAAGGGGCGCCGCTTAAAAATTCCCTACGTTTACGGGTGGAAAAGAATCGCTCCTCCTTTTTGTCAAAAATATCAAACTCCATAAAGTAATGCGGCAGCCGGTCATAAAATACAGTATGCTTTGCGTAGAGCCATTCACCATACATAACGTATCTGTCTTCTAAAAGCCTGCACAGTCTGTCTTCAAAGCAGCCTGCCCATAGCTTGAATAAGTCAAATTGGCGTTCCCCGTATCCGCCGTTCAGAAAGTGCCCGCGGCTTTGCAGATACATTTTTCCATCCCCGCCGAAACTAATACCGCAGTTTGCACCGTCCACCTTCTCTTCCAAAACTAAATATTTTCCCCGTATATCATCATACTTTACACATTTTAGGTCTTCATCACCCAACTGTTCTCTGGAACCTTCCAAATGTCTGGTTCTCGGATATTTATATATTTGTTCCATCTTTTCCTCCATTCCGAAGCGTTTTACGCTGAGGAGGCGAGCGAAATATCAGATTTCGCTCTGC
>Ga0137308_101806_pt1 | contig 17913 bp, 13 predicted proteins | sample Inofrocosms_June_FD_97181 | JGI IMG/M metagenome (GOLD analysis project Ga0137308, IMG submission 97181) | Mouse cecal microbial communities from Vienna, Austria - N-Acetylneuraminic and N-Acetylglucosamine D2O microcosms_June | ecosystem: Host-associated > Mammals > Digestive system > Large... | reverse complement strand
TTCTGCCTAATATGCCAGACTGTCGGTACCAACATAGCACAGATCAGCCCTGCCGCAAGAATATCCCCTCCTAACCTTCCCCACATCCTGCCTCCTGATTGCAATGAATTCCATTCTTCATTTTTTTCAATCCACCGCCGGTTACAGAGAAAATCATGGTCCTTCCAGATCAGCCCTGCCTCAAGTCCCGTCGCCACATACCATGTAGTCGGAAAAATCCAATATACTCTCTGCGCTGCAAAATAATGGAAAAAGCCACTGACATTATTTCGAAAATCCACAACAATCTGTGACTGACAAAAACCATAAAACAGTGCAGTCAGTACATTGATCAGGAGAATTCCTGCAAGCCACATGTACATATTACAGCACTGCACCGCTTTCTCTCCCTTGACAGTCCTTTCTGCACCTACTTCCCCAAAGCCTGCCATACTCTTCCATTTTTTCCACCGGAACCCATAAAAAACTGTAACCGCCAATATTGGCAAAATCAGTTTCTGATGAAAACTGAACGCATGCTGTGCGCTGTTAATAAATACATCCTTTACACAGCCCCAGAAGTCACTGTTCCCAGTTATCACCATCTCTTCCCGATGGCTTACATAGCCACCATTTCCTAAAAGAAGTTCTGCACACAAAGAAAAATTAACTGCTATATATACTGATAATAATTCCAAACTGCCCAGCAGAAAACACTTATTTCTGTTTTTAATATCCCTTTTTGTCCGGAACATCCCCTGCTGTGTCTGACATCTTTCCTCATCCGGCAAATATCTGTCCCTCCTGCACCACTTCACCAAAATCCAGATATCCGCCAGCAAAACAAACCCGAGCACAATATATCCAAGCAATACCAGATTCGCTCCCAAAGCAAAATACAAAATAAGCAATCCGTTAATTATAACATGCTTTTGCTTATATAAACAAAGAAACGCATAAAATATTAATGGCCCGCCCACAATTGACAGTCCATAAACCGGCTGATACGGCAAAAACATAAACATCCCGCCGCACAAAAATCCTATTACACTGCTGTCAGTCAATTCTTTTACACAAAGATACATTCCTATATAAGCCGTTGCCACAACAATAATATATTGTACCATAAACGCCTGAAACACCGGCAGAAATCTGTAAAGTGGTATAAAAAGACAGGCAGATACACTCATTCCGCCTTTAGGCACTCCTCCCAGCATCTCCGGATAACTTTTTACGCCGGAAAACAAATATTTTGCATTCAGCACATAAGTAAACAGTGTTTCATCCAATTGGTCATTAATCTCAAAAACGCAATCCTTCCCAAGAAGAAAAAAATAAGAAAAAAACACGATCAGAAGAGGCAGTACCATCCAGATCAAATTATTCAATTTCGGAATAATATTCAAATTATGCCTCTTTGACTTCATATTTCTCTTTATCTCCTCAATTTCATAAGCCTGTGTCCTCTCCGGATCAGCACCGGCATCACAGAAAACAACAACAGATACAACTTCTGCTTTTTCGTCAGTTCCCTATTCCTTCGGATCTCTCCTCTGTTTTTCTTCAGATATCTTATAATATCACAATACTCTTTATTATCTTTTTTCATATCCCAAACCGGAATATGCAACATATAATCCAGTCTTTGATACAAACCAAACCGCACTGCTGTCCCAACCAATTCCGGATAATGCTCTTTTACAATCTCAGCCACCATATCCGCATTATCCACATTATCTGTATATACACGGGAAAATTCAGTTTCTGAATCTGTTCTCGTATTGCTGCCTCTTTTATAAAATACGTTATACACCCTTTCAGGGACACTGACAATCCCTTCTATCCCCGCCAGCATCTGCACCAATACATGGAAATCTTCATTCAGTTTTCCTTCGGGAAATTTCCTGTTTTCAAAAAGTGATGCATCAGTCAGTTTTGTACAAAAAGAACAGTCTCCTTTATGCAGTAAAAGTTCCCGCATAAAATTTTCTCCGTCATATATCCTTTGCTCATCTGGCGGAATACAGATATCCGGAAGAAAATCCCCCTGTTCATCTATCTCACGCCGACCTCCCTGCGCAATCTGCATGCCGGTTTCCTGTATCGCCTGATAAAGCCTCTCATACATAAAGGGTTCTATATAATCATCGCTGTCCACAAAACCCAAATATACCCCCTTTGCCTTCCGTATTCCCAGATTTCTTGCGGAAGATGAGCCACCATTTTCTTTATGAAATATCCGTATCCTGCCATCTCTTTTCTGAAGTTTGTCCACCAGTATCTCTGTTCCATCTTCAGAACCGTCATCCACCAGCAATACCTCCAGATTTTTCCATGTCTGTGCCAAAACAGAATCTACACATCTCTCCAGATATTCTTTTATATTATAGACAGGTATAATAACACTGATCAAGTCCTGTTGTTTCTTCACATCTGCCCCTTCGTTTCCAACCGTAAATTCTTTAGCCAATTTTTTGTTTCCTCCTGACCAAATGCCGGTACATTTTCCCCGGCTGGATCGCTCCTGCCACAGACAACGGTCCCTCAGTATATGCCAGTTTCCTCATATTTTGCATTATATTTCTATTACCCTGTTTTTGCTTAGCTTCTCCTCCTCCCTTTTTCCCCTCCGGATTTCCGGCTCTGGCTCTATTCTCCTTTTGATCCTCCGGCAAATTCATCTCTGTTATTAATTTATTCTTCCCGCCTGCTTCCAGCAATCTTCCGGCAATCTCCACCAGCCTGCCAGCCGCTATCTCCGCATTCCACTCCTGCAGAATTGTCTCATATGCAGCGCCCCCCAGCCTCTTTCTTTTCTCTGCACTTTTCAAAAGCATTTCCGCCTTCTCTTCCATATCTTTTAAGTTCCCGCTCTCAAAAACCACTCCGTTCTCTCCATGCCGCAGTAAAAACGGCACCGCACCGATCGCATGGCTAGCCAATACAGCGCACCCGCTGTTCATTGCCTCATTCAGCACAGCCCCCCAGCCTTCTTTATAATCACTGGTAAACAGATAAACTTCCGTCTTCTCCATCATCTTCCGTACCTGCTCAGGCTGCAGATAACCGCAGAGACTCACTTCTTTCTCCAGCTTTTTATCTGAGATCATCCTCCGGATCTCAGCCTCCATATCACCGCCCCCTACCATGGAGAGATGCATTTTATATCCCTTTTTCTTTAAATATTCTGCCAGCAGAACAGGCAGTTCCGGATGCTTCCAGTCTATAAACCGCCCCGCCCACATCAGACTTACAACGCCCTCTTTATGTTTCTGCAAAAGCTTTTCCTTATCCAAATGCTTTGTCATCGGAAAATATCCCCATTTCAGCATCTTGTCCGGATATGCGCGTACCAGATGAAAATCCGAAGCTACATACCCTCCCGCACACAGCAGATAAACCGGTGCTTTTCTGTATCTGATATGGTCCTCGTACTTTTTTTTCAGCCCTCTTGGTGAAATCGCCTTCCACTGCCCCGACTTATAAATTCTCTCACTGTAACGCAGTACCAGTTTTCCTGCTTTCAGTCTTGGTTTTATATAACTCTCATCATCCGTACCGCCAAACACTACTACATCACTGTCCAGAATCAGCCTTTCACATTTATCCGGCTCTGTGTAAAACAACATAAGATACGGAATCCTGCCGCTTTCATCCTGCCAGCCCATCCGAAGTCGTTCTTCTTCCACCGGCTCTGTCTGAATAAAGGTATAGTCCTCCCCTAAAAGCCGATATAACTCATTAGAGACCGGGATCTGATGATGATTGATATAATTGGAAACAAATGTTAATGTCATATCTTCTTATAATCCGCTTCCTTCCACTGAGTTTCGTTAGTACAATACCAGATATAATCGCTCTCCTCCCCCTGCAGTTTAATGGAAGATGTCAGCCAGTTAAAATCTGAAAAAGTAATAAACATGATCACCGCCGCCAGAAGAAGTCCCAACCTGAAACTTCCGCTCTTCCAAAGCTGTCTGCCAGTCTCCTTCCACCCCAGATCAAATCGCAGCACTGCCGCTTTTTCTGCCACTGTGAGATATCCCTGAACTGCATAGGGCATTAACAATACATAATAAGGTACTGCATACTGCCCCATGGCTTCCCACACAACATGAAAGAAAAATCCGCCTAAAAACGTAATAATAAGCGCCGTATCTGCCAGTTTCTGCTTCTTTCTATTTAAAATCACATGAAGCACCATACCAAAAAGCGTCACACTATGCATCAGGTCCAGAATTACACGCAACACTGCATTCTTGACTCCGCCATCGTATAACAAGTCCTTCATCCAATAACTCAACCCGCCTGTAGTGTTACATTTCGTCACCTCCGTAAAGCACTGAAATGCCGGATTATTCCACATAGAGGCCAGCTTTCTGGAAAAAAAACGCAGACAGTATTCCGGCTCCTTCGCAAACAAAGTAAGCGTATCTTTCAAATTCTGCCAGGACGCCGCTTTCATCGCCTCCACATCATGATTACATTCTACCGGAATAATTTCTGTATAACTATTGTACCAACCAGGTGCTATACTGCTCTCCTGCAGTCCCATTGCCACCCAGGCAATCGTAGGTGTCCCTCCGTCCACAGGTTCTCCGGTAATACGATGCATCAGAGCTGAAAGCGCTGTCAATTCAAAACACAACATTAAAAACAAAACTGCCGCTCCTGCAAAAGACTGCCATTTTCTCTTCCGGATCCCATCCCAAAAAAGCAATATCATCAATGCGATCAGAAAAATCTGGTAGTTACTCTTCCAAGCCACCCCAAAGAAAATGCAGATGAGACTCCCTGTCATATACCCCCATTTTTCTGTGTCTTCATACTTCTTTTCCAACAGTAGCGCCAGTGCGGAAAAGCAAAGCCCCGGCAATGTTCCATAGACAAAAGTTACATAAAACCACATCGGAATAAATCCCAGCAGTGCCAGATAAGTAAATCTTCCCGCCTTTTTACCAAAATACGATTCTGCCATCTTAGAGACGGCCAGTATGGCAGTATACCAGAATAAAATATTGATATACTGCATCGCAATATAAGCCTTATTTTCACCGAACAGCCACAAAAAGGGGCATTCCATCAATACCATTCCATTAATATAGGGATAGGCATGAAAATAATTATAAGGCTGCCATCCACTGTAGTCCCCTTTCAAAAGCCCGGCCGCCCCCAGATACACTCTCTGTTGATCATACACGGACGGCAGCTTTGTAAAATATACGATGGCAAATAAAATGATAAACCATGCCACAGTACAGCATACGAGTAAAATTCTGTTTTTCCTTTCACTTATTCTGACTTTTTTACGCAAAAAAATCAAAACAATTACCAAACAGACCAGCCCCGCAGAAATCACAAGCGCATAGTCCTTTAAATAAAAAGTATGCTCATCCGTATATACCATCACACAGGTACTTACCAAACTTGCCAAAAACATATAAAGTACCAGTACCGCAAATAAAAAATAAATGATATATTTACATAACTTCAAAAATTTATTTTCTTCCCGCAACTTTTATCCACTTTCCTGTCTGTTTACCATATCTCCCAGACATAATCCGTATTTTTCCACTGCGTTACATTCCTGCAAAACCAGATATAATCAGCCGTATCATAATTCATTTTCACTGTTGCCCGCATAAACTCCCCTGGTATCGCCGCAATAATAACTACAAGTGCGATCACCGCTGCCAACAGTTTTATACTTCCCGTCTGCCATAGCATTCTTCCCCTCTCTTTTATAGTATCCTTTTCTTTCAAAATCCCCGCATGTTCTGCCAATCGCGCGGAAGCTGCCAGATATCCCCGCACACTGAACGGAATCAGCAATATATAATAAGGCAGCGTATACTGACATTTCCCTTCCCAGAATATGTGAAAAAGAAAACCTCCCAATACGGCAATAATCATGCAGGATTTCTCCAGCTGCAGCCTCTTCCTGTCGAAAATAAGAAACAATACCAACCCAAACAGCAGAACACTCTGCACTACATCCTGCCATAATAACAGTACTGTATTCAGGATTCCGCCATTATATAAGATATCTTTTACCACATAAGACAATGTCCCCGTAGAATTTCTTTTCGCAATGATCGTCATGCCTTCCATCATAGGATTGTTCCACATAGATGAAAGTTTTCTGGAAAAAAACTGCAATGCATAAGCCGGCTCCTGTCCAAACAGCGCAAAGTTTCTCCGGATCTCCTCTATTGCCGGAGCTGTCATTGCCCTTCCCTGATAGCCGCTGATTTCGTACAATTTTTCTGTATACATATTAAACCAGCCGGGGGCAATATTACTCTCCCGAAGCCCCATAGCCACCCAGGCAATTAACGGTATTCCGTTTGTCATCTCCTGTCCCGTGATCCGTTCTATCAGTAAAAGTGTCCCCTTGGTTCCCAAAAAATACAATCCCAGTATCCAGAATATCCCCCAGAGCGGTTTTACTGTTTTCTCCCGCACGGCATATAGAAATATCATGATCATTACTGCCGCGGCAAAAATGATATAATTATTTTTCCACATTACCGCCAGCATCAATAAGATACCGGCTGCCAGTAAATGCCTTTTTTTCTTTGTCTCCTCAAATTTCCTTTCCTCCCAGATGCCCCAAAGTCCGCAGCAGAGGCCGGGTACCGTTCCGTAAATATAGGTTACATACCCCCACATCGGCAGAAACCCAAGCAGCGACACATACGTCCATTTCGCCGCCGCTTCACCAAAATAATCTGCCGTCAGCCTGCATATTGCCAATATACCCAGATACCAGCATATCAAATTAAACAGTTCCACTGCCAACACTGCCTGCTCACCGAAAAGAAAATGGAAAGCTGTATAAAATAACATCAATGTATTCTGGAAAGGATACATATGAAGATATCCTCCTGGCTGCCAGCGGGTAAAATCGCCTTCCAGAAACTCTTTTGCCCCATAAAATACAAAATACTGATCATGCATCGGCGGAAGAAGTGTTACCCGTATCCATATGATCAGGATCACAAACCAACATGCTGTAATTCCCGGCAGAATCCATTTTCTTAAACTATTTTGTCCGCCGAAAAATTTATCTTCTTCCGCCGCCTTCCGCACCGCCTTGACACGCCCTGCATCTGCTTTCCTGCGTCCCCACACCATAAGCACAACCAAAAACAAAAGTCCCGCCAGCATCAGAAACGGAAAATCTTTTACAAAAAACACATGCTCATCCGTATATCCCATAACACAGGTTCCAAACAGACTGAGCAGAAACAGATACAAAACGATCACGGCAAACAGGCCATACACGATATTCCTGCTCCACTTTAAAAATAATTCTCTGATCCTATTCATGCCAGCCTCCTGTTATCTCCATGTAAATTTCCATTAACCGTTCATAATTTCTCTGCGGGTCATGCGTATCCCCCGCATGAAGTCTTTCCGCATTTCTGTAACCTCGCACCCGTTCTCCTCCGGCAAACATAATACACACTGCTTCCGCCAGTTTCTTCACATCCCCTGCCGGATAAAGCAATCCATCCTCCTGATCCTTAAAAATATCAGCGACACCTCCTACATCCGCACACACTGTCGGTACTCCCAGCAACATCGCCTCTCCCACTGAATTCGGTGAATTCTCAATGGCCGAAGGGCATACAAACACATTACTGGCCAGATATTGCCGTCTCATTGCCTCCGCATCCAATTTTCCCAGAAAATGGACTTTCCGAAGCGTTCCTGTCTCTTTCATCAGCCATAAAATATATTTTCCGTAGGACTCCAGCTTCAACCTGCCCTTCAGCCCGTTTATCCCTTTCTCTGCCGCAGACTTGATAATACTGTTCCCTGCCACATAAATTTCAGCCTCCGGGTACTTCCCTAAAATCTCAGGCATGGCCTGCAGCATATAATGAAGTCCTTTGATCGGATAGTCGCCCTGACTTAAAAAAATCGAATATTTTCTACAGCTTCCTTCCTCCCAGCCCCCTTCATAAAAATTAGAGCGCAACGTCTCATTCATAAAATGATATTTCGCTTCCGGATTCCATTCTCCGGTGTATTTTTTATCCCATTTCGTCCGGCCGGTAATATGCCCGGTCCGCTGAACAGCCTCTATTTCATAAACGCCTCGCTGAACATATTTTTCATACTGTCTCCGCAGATCATCCTGTTTTATCCGGTCCCGAAAAGTGACCCGCCTCCACACACGCTCCGGCAGATCCGCCCGGAAATATTTCGCATAAATACTGCAGAGTCCCTGGATTCCGATCAAGGTTCTCTCCCGCCTGCCAAAAGCCTTCACCGCTGCCAGCGTATGCGGAAATTCCGTCCCAAAGCAATGCACCACATCCGGCGAAAACTTCCCGATAATCTGTCTCAAGCGTTCCTCTGTCCTTACATCATATACCTCCGCCTTACGAACATCTTCCCAAAATCCAAAGGCATGTATTGAACCGTCTATACCGGGCACCCGCAATACCTGCTCAAACTCTGCCAGTTCTTCTCCCACCGGAAAACATACCCCCAGCTCCGCCCTATTCTCCTTTTGATATTTTAAGATTGTAGTACTAAGCCCGGTAAGCCACCCCTCTTTATTACTGGCCTCCACACCCAGATACTCCGCCACCACCGGCAGCATTATATTACAGACCCATAATATCCGCATAGTTATCTTCCTGTCCATTTCTGCTGCATATTCTGTTTATGCAGGCGATCTCCACCCAAGTATCCTTTATACCATACTGATCCCTGCATCCCTTTCATGCCGTATCACATTTCTTTCAATGATACAAAAAATTTTTCACAAAATGATATATTCCTGACAGGCTGCTGCTTTCCGCGATCCACCTGCGAAGCGGCGCAAGTGTCAACAGCATAATTCCTTTATATTTCAAAATCTCGCTCATCTTCATATATCTTTTGATCACAAGTTCATGTTCCGCCTTATCTGCATTCCGGTTTTCCTTCATCTCCGAAATACCGCCGCCTTCATAATCTGACACTACAATATCCAAATATTGGAATCTTGCTTTTACCTGATAAAAACACCACAAAAAATGATCATAATCCGCCCGGATTTTCAGACTAGTATCATACTTTTTTTCCTGAAACAATCTTCTGTCATAAAAGCAGGATTGATGGCACGGAATATTCCGGTAACAGGTAAATCCGGTGATTTCCGGTGCGGAATGCACCATGGAATCTGTCCGCATACAATAAGTATTTCCATAGTAAATAGCAGGTACATTTCCCATAGCATTATTCCTTTTATCTATTTCCTCCGCTGCCTTCGCAAGCACTTTCCTGTCATGAAATCTGTCCCCGCAGTTTAAAAACAGAATATACTCTCCCTGACAGACTTCCAATGCCTGATTCATGCCATCATAAACATTCCTGTCTTCCTTTATGATCAATTTTAACTTCTGCTCAGCAATCGCCTGTCCCGCCCTTTTATCCTGCTGCAGTTTCTCTGGTGTTCTGTCTTTTGAGGCGCCGTCTTTCACAACGATCTCAAAATCCCGGAAGTCTTGATCCAATATGCTTTTTATAGTAAACATCAGTTTTTCTCCCGGATTAAAACTCGTTGTTATAATGGAAAATTTCATGCTTTTTGTTTTCCTTCCCCGATTTCTGTTTACTGAAAAATCCAGTTTCTGTACGGCAACAACCGTATATCCGTACTATACGCACTTCTCAGAAACAGTGCAAAATACGCCAGATAAGCCATTGCCACCAATACAGTCCACAAAGCCTTCTGCTTTTTCTCCGGGATCTTTACGACAATTCCCGGTATCAGAAAAATATTCGTTATATTCAGATAATAACCAATACGGGATATTTCCGGAATAAAAGAGGCAAACATATATAAAATCAAAGCCCCCAGATTGCAGAAAAAATAAAACCGATTCTTCTTATCCCCCTTTATAGCCTTATTATAATAAAACAAAGAAAATACAAGCACTGCTGTGCACTTTGCAATATTAGTCAGCGAAGTCTTCCCTGTATCAAACATAGAGCCCTCATAAAAAGGATAAAAATTAAAAATAATACTCCGGTAAAAATCCTGAAACAAAATCAGACTTACACACCCCAATGCCAGAAGCAGCATATGCCGTTTTTTCCAGTTTCGGGAAGCCAGAAAATAAAGAGGGAGCACCACCAGAACCGATTTGTGAAATGCTGCTGCCGCCAGAATCCAGAAAACAAATTTCCCCCATTCATCCTGCAGTACATATTTTATACTGTACATTGCAATCGCCAGTACCAGATAATAACGTACCGAATTCAAGCTGGAAAAATAATACCCTCCTGCCATCAGCAAAAATACGGTAAAGCAGAACTGCTCGCTCAAGTCCGCCATTCCCCTCACAAAAAACAACATGGTAAAAAAAGAAAATACCGCAAAAATCGGCAGATATTGATCATGTTCCAACATCGACTGCAAAATCCGCACTACCCAGACAAACCCGAATTCAAAAGACACATGCCGATTCTGCTCAATCAGCAGAAAATCGCTGCGGTATACCCAATAGTCATTTCCCACCGCAATCCTGCAGGCCGATACGGAAAACAAAAGCAGGAAAACAGCCAGAATCAAGATACGGTTCAACATCTGCTGGCGCGTGGGGCCTGCCGTCTTTCCATATGACCTGTCAATACCTTCTCCGCCATATCTCAAATAACTTTCCCTGCCGCTTATGCGGGCAGCCGGAAGATTTACAAACCATCCCAATGCCACGACAGACACAGTCAGCACCAGATAAATCAAAATACTGTAATCCATTATATCCTCTCACATCTGCATTTTTCTTTTACAACATGGAGCAGATCCACCTCATAACAGCACACGATAACCCTTTTATTTCCCCCTGCTTCTTATTCCTTCTCTCATTACCCGGTAAGCCTTTTTCACCGAAATCTCCCGGCACATTTTATCCCTGTGCGCCAAAAGAAATCTAAGCGCCCAGAGTCTGGCCAGATGTCCGTATAAAAAATAATACAATACACCTCTGTCATAAAAAAACTTTTCATGATATCCGGAAAACCAGGTAGAGTCCCCTTCTTTTTCCCTGCCGATTGTCACCGGAGAAGCATACACCTTATATCCCTTATCCATAAACTGTTTCAAAAACAGACTGTCCTCCCCGGCGCTGTATTTCGCCCCGCCGCCAAACAGCAAAGAAAATGTCACCCCGGATTCCAACAGTTTTTCTCTTTTCACCGCGAAGCTGACCGCGCCATACCGCCCGCAGTTATACCAGTATACCCTTTTCTTCTCTGTATTGTGGTAGGTCCTTCTCTCTTCCCCAACCTCAATATTAAATACGATCATATCCGCCGATGGACATTCTGAAAAAGCCTGCAGAATTTTCTGCTCATATCCCGTCTCATAAACGATATCCTGATCTGAAAAAAGGCAGATATCCCCATCTGCCCGCATCAGTGCGGTATTACGGCTCAAGCCCACCCCCCGCTCCGCCATATGAAAAACCCGGATATTCCTGCCATGATGGCAAAAATACTCTGCCTCATAATGATCACATTGATTCACAATGATCGCATCTGTCTCTAGATGCATCTCTTCCACCAGCTTACGGGGCTCTCTGTCCACGACCGAAGCCAGCACCTGCACTGTTGCCATACCTACTTTCTCCCACTGTCCTTTTTCAGTCTGCTCCATGCATGTAGCACATGCTCCGGCATTTCATATGCCCTGATTAACTTCTCATCAGCCTCCCACAGCAAAGCCGCTTCCACACACAGATCACACTTTTTACAAAAACCCAAAAATTTTTCTATTTGTTTTCCGTTATGACCTCCTGCTTTAACAACCAAAAGCAGCTTTTTATTTTGCAGCGCTTCAAAATAGTTTTCTATTCCGTTTAATTTTTCATCTGCCGTTGCCGCAATCCCCCGCTCCGCCAAAGCTTCCTTTACCTGTTCCAGATTCACTGTCTTATCTACAGTTACAAGCACAGGCTCACAATAAACGCTCTTTTCCGCAAACAATCTTTCTGCCAGAACAGACAACTCCCGCGAACAGATCGTCCCCAGCATGGGTATGCCAACACGCCTCTCAAAAGTTACCGGAATATGAATCCCCTCATCCAACACAAAATAGATCAGCAGATAAAACACTGTCACAAAAACAAATACTACAATTCCAAGCATGCACGCCCGAAACGTGCGCACATCCGCAATCACAAGAGAGGCTTCCATAGGCTCCTGCAAAATACGCACTTCCTTGATCTCTTTTTGTTCCTCTCCAAAATCGTCCATGGCCCGGATCAATGCTTTTTCTATTTTCATTGTCAGTTCCAGATCATTTGTCGTAACCGTTGTCGTCACAATTCTTGTATCAGAAAGCATTGTCGCATAAAGATATCCCTGCAGTTCCCGTTTTGTGATTCCTGCCGCCTTTTCCACATCCTGCAGTGGCCCTGACCATTCCCGTTCATCTTCCAATGGTATGCTCTGCAGTTCATCTTCTGCCGCAGAAATTTCCATTCCCGACATATACGTCAGTATTCTATCCGTAAAAACATCATCCGTTATCAACTGCGTCCAGGTCGTCTGGTTAAAATAAGTATACTCCTCCCCGTTTTCCTGTACCGCATAATCAATATAGAAATCCGTCACCGCCTCATATTCTTTTGCCGGTCCGAAAGTTACCTTTTTTAAAAAATATGTCCCGCCGATACACACGGCTCCCAGAAAAGCCGCCAGCAATATCACCGGGCTTTTCCGCAAAAACCGCAGGATAAGCAGCCTGATATCCAAAGGTTCCTTTCCGTAATTACATTCCCACATGCCATTCCTCATTCCCGTCAGCAATCCTGACTTCGGCTTCGTTCCTGGATCATAGGTTTTACTCCTCCGCCGCATCCTCACAGCTTTCCGGCTCCAAAGTATCTTCCTTATTCTTCTCCGCCTGCTGCCGCTCTAAGATTTCCGCCTCCCGAGCCGCCCTTTCCCGGTGTTCCCTGTCAATCCGTTCTCTGGCTTCCTTATCCAGCCTTGCCCGCTTTTCGATCAACTCGGCATTGGACTGTTTCATCGCCGTGATCTGAGTTGACTCTATTCCCTCCGTACTGTCCGGCATCAGCAGGATCTTTAACGTCAAAAACATCAGTTTGATATCCATCCATACGGAATAATTCTCAATATAATACAGATCCAGCTTCAACTTATCATAGGGGGTTGTATTATATTTCCCATAAACCTGTGCATACCCTGCAAGCCCGGCCTTCACCCGCATACGGAACTTAAACTCCGGCATGATCTCCATATATTGTGCAATGATCTCCGGTCTCTCCGGCCTGGGCCCGATAAAGGACATATCCCCCGCCAGAATATTAAAGAGCTGCGGCAGTTCGTCCAGTCTGCACACCCGGATAAATCTTCCTACAGGTGTAATCCTTGCATCATTCTTTGCCGCCAGCCTTGCTTTTCCATCCTTTTCAGCATCCACACTCATGCTGCGGAACTTCATGATTCGAAATTCCTTTCCTCCGATCGTACAACGTATCTGTTTGTAAAGAACCGGACCTCCATCATAAATCTTTACCACCAGCGCCGTCAAAAGCATAAGCGGAGAAGTCACCACGATCAGAATCAAAGAACACACGATATCGATCAACCTTTTTACAAAACGCTGATCAATCGTCATTTTATACTCCCGCGTAAACAAAATCGGCGTATCAAAAAGACTGAGTTGTTCCGCCCCTTTCAAAATAACATCCGTTATCTTAGGCATGATATATACTCTGATAGAATGTCCATAACAAAACTTCAAAATCTTATTCCGTACATCCACCGGAATATCCCAGATCACAACAGCATCATAAGGCTCCAGAATCTCCATAAAAACCTCATCATATCCTGTCCTGTAACTGATACACTTACAAATATCATATTTGTCTTTTCTTGTCCCGAACTTAGCAACGATATCATCATAGGGCCGGTCCCCATGGATCAGCAACATCTGTCTGGCCGAAAAAATATGCTGATAAATGAAATTTGCTATATTGATCCACAAAACACTCCAGGCAATCTGCATCACTACCATATACAGATAGATCTGTGCCGGATAAAGCGCTGTGATCATAATGGATATCTGCCCATAAGTTACCACATCCGCCAGCAGCGTGGCAAATATCTGGGAAAAGATCACCTCTCCGTTTTTCAGATAACCGATCCGCATCCCTCCATACATACTGGAAAAAAAGAAAATGAGAACCAGATATATTGCAATAAAAAGTGCCTCTCCCTTTTCAAAAAAACGCAGATTTAATTTAATCGGCTCAAAATAATATTCATATAAAAAATAAACATATATCGCAGCCTGCCCCAACAGACAAACACCCGAAAGGGAAAGCCGCACAATTCTCTTAAATGACTCTTTTTCCTGCATCACATGATCCTTTACTTACTTTATACTTTCTGTTTTCACAGGCAAAACATTCTCCATAAAATCCGCTGCCATGCATTTGTCATATATATTTATGCTAATAAGATGTTTTTTCCAAAAGAAAAGTTTCCTATACCCTCCGCTTTACTGCCCGATATGCCCAGGGCACAAAATGGCAGATACTTTCAAAAACGGAAAGCCCTGCCGCCTGCCTGTACAGACTCCAGATACGCCTTATCGCTTCAGCTTTATTGGAAGACAGGCTCTTGCCGGCCCTTCTGTAAATAACCAGATTCTCATCCAGCCCATAAGCTGTCACACCGCTCCTTAATATCTTCCACCAGCTTGCAGTATCCTCACTTTTTATATAAGGCATCTCCATCAGACTTTTACTTATTTTTTTCGTATCCATCATAACCGTAGAAGTAAAGATCGTGGTATTGCCAAGTGCCCGCTTATAGTCCAGAACTTCCGGTACATGTACCACTTTCCCTGTTCCTCTGGCTCTCTCATCTCCAAACTCATATCCGGTGAACACAAACCCGGCCTGCTTTTTTCTCAAAAAGCCCAGTTCTTTTTCCAGCTTGTCCGCCTTCCAGAAATCATCCGCATCCAGATAAGCAATATATCTGCCCTGCGCCATGGACAGTCCCATATTCCGGGCTCTTGCAGCTCCAAAGCTTCTCTCCTGCGGTGTCCTGATCTCCCGCTTAACAAGCCTGATCCTTCTATCCTGAACATCTTCCAGATAAGCGCCCATCACATTCATAGTATGATCCGTAGAGCCGTCTTCAATCAATAACAATTCCCATGCTTCATAAGACTGTCCCCTGACGCAGTCGATCGTATCTCTGATAAAATTTTCCGCATTATGAACCGGTACAATAATACTTACCAGCTCATCCATCTTCCCAAAAGAAGCAGACTTCATACGCAATTCTCACATTCCCATATAAACATATTTGTATACCTTGATACACTATCATATATATATTTGAATTTTTCCATAAAAAACCACTATTATATTACCACAGAACTTCACATTCGTCACCTTATATTCCAAATTATTCCCATTTTTTGTAACAATTCACGTCAACTGAACTATTACCATTTTGCTCCTCCGCCCTTTCGGACTTAAAATTTCGGATCTAAATAAAAAAATGCGATAACTTACACTTTTCAAATCGCGACAAATATTATAATATATTGCTAACAGAAAACATTTTCTTACAGAAAATGCGGAACATATTAACCATATGCCATAATTTGAAAGGGGAATTTGAATGATGGATATCGCAAACATGAATGAGGTTGATCTGGAACGTTACGTTACCAGGATCATGCTGGATATGGGTATTCCGGCACACCTGAAAGGGTATCACTACTTACGGGAGGCTATCATCCTCTCCGGTAAAGATATGGAGGCTGTCAGCAGCGTCACAAAGCTTTTATATCCCACAGTCGCCAAAAGATTTAAGACCACCGACCAGAAAGTGGAACGTGCCATTCGAAATGCCATCGAAGTATCATGGACAAGAGGAAATATTGACACTTTTGAAGAATTGTTCGGCTATTCCGTCGGAACCGGCAAGGGGCGCCCGACCAACAGTGAATATATTGCGAGAATTGCCGATAAAATAAGACTGGATCTGAGAGATCTGTAAATATCATTATAATCTCATCTTCCGGGCACCGTTTTTTCAGATGATGCCCGGAAGGTAAAAACAAAAAATTACACATTGTGAAATTCTGCAATACACGCAGGAGCTTTTATGTCCGATCATACTAAATTGTTATCAAAATACCTTTTTATTCCTTTGACGATCATTTTTTTGATCGCTCTGTTTTATTATCATTATGCAGAATCAAAAAAAATTCTATCTACCGGTATCATCTCCTCACAAGATGCGGAAGCATTGTTTATTTCCGCACCCCTAAAAAACGATTTATTTATGTCTCAGGGTATCTCCTTACTCTACAATGGTTATCCTCTCCCTTATGACATCGAAAATAATACCTATTATCTCTCCCAAAATATGAATAATAACGAATGGCAGGGTGCCCTTTCCCTTAGTTCTCCAAACGGAGAACTCTTCTTTCTGGAAGATGCCCTCCTCTTTGATAAATCTGAGGCGATCCGCTCCGGCCATACTTTCTCTCTGTGTGCCCGGGTAGGAAACTGTTCCCAGCTCCTGTCCCTTGTCATTACAGGACTTCCGCTGATCAGCATGACCTCTGCCTATTCGGAAGTCCCCGTCTATGACCCTGATCTGGAGCCTGACAGCTATTATTTTGATTCTCAAACCAGATATTACGGCGCCGTTGTTATTTTTAACGCCAATCCGGAATCAGGAAAATGCCAGACGGTTTTCAGTCCGGTTACTTTTCATGAGCGCGGCGCCAGTTCCACCAAATATGGCAGAAAGAAAAACTATTCCATTAAATTACTGGAAGAAGACGGTACCGGAAATGAGCAGTATCTTTTTGATATCGGACTGCACGCAAAATGGAAGCTGATCACCATGTTCAATGACAGCAGCAAGATCCGGGACATGACCTCACTCACTCTCTGGAATGAAATCGCAACAGCTTCCGGGGCAGACTTCATGGAGTACAGTGCTGAGATGTCCTATTGTGAGGTCTTTCTGGACGGCAGATATAACGGATTATGCGGCGTCCTCTCCCCGATAGATGAAGATACATTACATTTAAAATCCGGGGATTCCCTCTATAAGCTGGTAGAGTTTGGAACTCCTTCCCCTGACAGTTTCCGGTATTCTCTGGATAATAACTTTAATGTCGCATATCCTGTACGGCTGCGCTATCCGAAAGAACCGGAAAACTTTCTCTCCGGCTGGATGCCTCTGCAGGAATATCTGACTTATGCATACTGGGCCCCCAATGCTTACGTTTATGCCGGTTTATTAGACATGCGGAATATTGCCGATTTTTACATTTTTATACAGGCTGTTTCCGCTGCCGACAACCATTCCAAAAATACCTACATGGTTTCCCGCAGGCAGCCTGACGGCAGATATATCACCTACATTTTACCCTGGGATTTAAACTATACATTCGGTGAAGTCTGGGCGCAGGAGCCCGAAAAACTCTATGTAGAATTTAACAGCGATCCAACAATCATTTATGCAGAGCCCTGCATCAAACAGCTTTTTGATGAAAATATCTACGGTGCAAACGATCTTTTAAAAGAGCGGTACCTGACATACCGCACAGACATTTTATCAGATGAGCATATTATATCCATTATGGAAGAAAACATGAACCTTCTGGTCCAAAGCGGCGCCCTTGCCAGAGACACTTCCATCTGTCCGGACAGCGGAAACTCCTCTGATCTGACCGCAACAAAACAGTTTGTCTACGAACGTATGGCATTCCTTGATAATTATTTTCTTGGGCAATGACCTCTTCTCCCGGTATACACCAAATCGGACCGTCTGCACTTTTTACCTGCAGAATCATTGCTCACTTCCCCTCTTTTTATATATGATATAATTCCCGTCCATATATTGGATAAAATAATCCTG
>Ga0137308_101805_pt1 | contig 17920 bp, 9 predicted proteins | sample Inofrocosms_June_FD_97181 | JGI IMG/M metagenome (GOLD analysis project Ga0137308, IMG submission 97181) | Mouse cecal microbial communities from Vienna, Austria - N-Acetylneuraminic and N-Acetylglucosamine D2O microcosms_June | ecosystem: Host-associated > Mammals > Digestive system > Large... | reverse complement strand
TTGGTAAAGTAAAGGAGGCCAGGGGATATCCCCTACAATATGAATATACATAACAGACTAGGAATCGATATCGGTTCCACCACAGTAAAAATCGCGATCTTAGATACCAGCAACCGGCCGTTATTCTGTGATTATGAGCGCCATTTTGCCAATATCCAGGAGACCCTTGCAGCCCTTCTGACCCGTGCAAGGAAAGCACTGGGAGAGATGATCCTCCATCCGGCCATCACAGGCTCCGGCGGGCTGACTCTTTCCACCCATCTGGAGGTTCCCTTTACCCAGGAGGTGGTGGCTGTGGCCGCGGCTCTCCGCGCGGAGGCTCCCCAGACGGATGTTGCCATTGAGCTGGGCGGTGAGGATGCCAAGATCATCTACTTCACCGGCGGCATCGACCAGCGCATGAACGGGATCTGCGCAGGCGGCACCGGTTCCTTTATCGACCAGATGGCATCCCTTTTGCAGACCGATGCCTCAGGACTCAACGAATATGCCAGGAACTACCAGATGATCTATCCCATCGCGGCACGCTGCGGCGTATTCGCCAAGTCAGACATCCAGCCTCTGATCAATGACGGAGCCACCAGGGAGGACCTGGCTGCCTCTATCTTCCAGGCTGTGGTCAACCAGACCATCAGCGGTCTGGCCTGCGGCAAGCCCATACGGGGCACCGTCGCTTTTTTGGGAGGGCCGCTTCATTTCCTTCCGGAGCTGAGGAATGCCTTCATCCGCACCTTGAACCTTGACAAACACCACATTGTGGCGCCGGAGCATTCCCATCTTTTTGCCGCCATAGGCGCTGCCATGAACAGCAGGGATGCAGAAATCTCCTTATCAGATATGATTGACCGGCTGTCCGCCGGGATCCGGATGGATACAGAGATCAAACGGATGGAGCCGCTGTTCGCCTCCCAGGAGGAGTACGACGACTTCCTGACGCGCCACGCCTGCCACCATGTGAAGACGGGTGATCTGGCCGCTTATCAGGGCAACTGTTTTCTGGGCATTGACGCAGGCTCCACCACCACCAAGGTGGCCCTTGTAGGCGAGGACGGCAGCCTCTTATACAGCTTCTATTCCAATAACAATGGCAGCCCTCTGGCTACAGCCATCCGGGCTGCAGGTGAGATCCGCAGACTTCTGCCGGATACGGCAAGGATTGCCTGGTCCTGCTCTACCGGATACGGGGAAGCCCTTTTAAAGGCAGCATTTCTCCTGGATGAGGGGGAAGTGGAGACCATCTCCCACTATTACGCAGCTGCATTCTTTGACCCTGAAGTGGACTGTATCCTGGACATTGGCGGTCAGGATATGAAATGCATCCGCATCAGGGATAAGATCGTGGACAGCGTCCAGCTCAACGAGGCCTGTTCCTCCGGGTGCGGCTCCTTCATCGAAACCTTTGCCAAATCCCTGAATTTCAGTGTACAGGATTTCGCTAAGGAAGCATTGTTTGCAAAGAATCCCACAGACCTGGGGACCCGCTGCACCGTATTCATGAATTCCAATGTCAAGCAGGCCCAGAAGGAGGGGGCTCTCGTGTCGGATATCTCTGCCGGACTGGCCTACTCGGTCATCAAGAACGCCCTCTTCAAAGTGATCAAGATCACCAGCGCCGCTGATCTGGGCACCCATGTGGTAGTCCAGGGCGGCACCTTCTACAATGACGCTGTACTCCGCAGCTTTGAGCGGATCGCCGGCTGTGAGGCCATCCGTCCGGATATTGCCGGCATTATGGGAGCCTTTGGCGCTGCCCTCATTGCCCGGGAACGCTATGACCCGTCCAGACAGACCCGGACGCTGTCCCTGGACAAAATCTGTGACTTAAAGTACGACACCTCCATGGCCCGGTGCAAGGGCTGTACCAACCACTGTGTCCTGACGGTCAACCGCTTTGACGGGGGACGCCAGTATGTCAGCGGCAACCGCTGTGAGCGGGGCCTTGGAAAAGAGAAGACGAAAAAGGAGATTCCAAACCTTTTTGATTACAAATACCACCGGATGTTCGACTATGAACCTCTGGAAGCAGACAAGGCATTCCGGGGTCCCATCGGGATCCCGCGGGTCCTGAACCAGTATGAGAACTATCCCTTCTGGGCGGTATTTTTCCGGGAACTGGGCTTCCGGACCGTGCTGTCCCCCCAGTCCACCCGGAAGATCTATGAGCTGGGGATCGAGTCCATCCCCAGCGAGTCCGAATGCTATCCGGCCAAGCTGGTTCACGGACATATCTCCTGGCTGGTCAAACAGGGAATCACGGAGATCTTCTATCCCTGCATTCCCTACGAGCGGAATGAGACTCCCGAGGCGGGCAACCACTACAACTGTCCCATGGTCACCTCCTATGCGGAGAATATCAAGAACAACATGGAGGAGCTTTCCCAGAAGCATATCCATTTCATGAACCCGTTCCTGGCTTTTACCAGCGAGGAGATCCTGACAAAGCAGTTGATCGTGGAAATCGGGAAGGAATACCACATCTCCTCCGTCGAGATCCAGAAGGCTGCCCATGCCGGATGGGAGGAGCTTCTGGCCTCCCGCCGGGATATGGAGAAGAAGGGGGAAGAGACCATCGCCTGGCTGAAGGACCACGGTAAACACGGCATTGTCCTGGCTGGACGTCCCTACCATGTGGATCCTGAGATCCACCACGGGATTCCGGAGATGATCACCTCCTACGGCATGGCAGTCCTGACCGAGGATTCCATCTCCCATCTTGCCCAGGCAGAACGGCCCCTGATCGTCACGGACCAGTGGATGTACCACTCCCGCCTCTACAAGGCGGCGGCCTATGTGAAACAGAGTGACTGTCTGGATCTGATCCAGCTCAACTCCTTTGGATGCGGCCTGGATGCAGTCACCACAGACCAGGTACATGACATTCTGGCCAGCTCCGGCAAGATCTACACGGTCCTTAAGATCGATGAGGTCAACAACCTGGGAGCTGCCCGGATCCGGATCCGTTCCCTGATCGCGGCCCTGCGGGTCCGGGACCAGAAACACATCACACGCAGGATTGTATCCAGCTCCTACAACCGTGTGGTCTTTACCAAAAAGATGAAGAAGGAATACACCCTGCTCTGTCCCCAGATGTCGCCCATTCATTTTGACCTGATCGGGCCTGCCATCCGCTCCTGCGGATACAACATCGAGATCCTGGACAATGACAGCCGTTCCGCCATTGACGTGGGGCTGCAGTATGTCAACAATGATGCCTGCTATCCTTCCCTGATCGTTATCGGACAGATCATGGAGGCATTGCTCTCCGGCAAATATGACCTGAACCACACAGCCGTCTTTATGAGCCAGACCGGCGGCGGCTGCCGCGCATCCAATTACATAGGCTTCATCCGGCGCGCCTTAGAGAAGGCAGGCATGCCCCAGATCCCGGTAATCTCTGTCAACTACAATGGCATGGAGACCAATCCCGGCTTTACCTTCACTCCGGCCCTGGTCACCAAAGCCATGCAGGCCATTGTGTACGGCGATGTGTTCATGCGGGTTCTGTATGCTACCCGCCCCTATGAAGAGGAGCCGGGGGCTGCCAACGCGCTTCATGAGAAATGGAAGAAACGCTGCATCGACAGCCTTTCCAGGCACTCCGTGGATATGATCGGGTTCGGACGGAACATCCGGGGCATTGTCCGGGACTTTGACCGGCTTCCCCGCAGGGATGTGCGCAAGCCCAGGGTAGGGATTGTCGGTGAGATCCTGGTGAAGTTCTCCCCTCTGGCCAACAACCATATCGTGGAGCTGTTAGAAGCCGAGGGCGCAGAGGCAGTGATGCCGGATCTGATGGATTTCCTGCTGTACTGCTTCTACAACAACAATTTCAAGGCAGACCACCTGGGCGGCAAACAGTCCACAGCCAGACTCTCCAACCTGGGGATCACCCTTCTGGAGTATCTGCGCAGGGTGGCCCGGAAGGAGCTGCAGGCCAGCGAACATTTCCTGCCACCGTCCCGTATCTGGGAACTGGCGGATATGGCCAAGGAGTTCGTCTCCCTGGGCAACCAGACCGGAGAAGGCTGGTTCCTTACCGGCGAGATGCTGGAGCTGATTCACAGTGGTGTAACCAATATCGTCTGCACCCAGCCCTTTGGATGCCTGCCCAACCACATTGTAGGAAAGGGTGTCATCAAGGAGCTTCACCGGAAGCATCCGGACTCCAATATCATCGCCGTAGACTATGATCCCGGCGCCAGCGAGGTCAACCAGTTAAACCGCATCAAGCTGATGCTGGCCACAGCCCACAGAAATCTGCAGACCTCAGCCAGAACAAGCAAAAAAGGCCGTGTGGGCTATGCCTGTAAGCTGGAGCACTGTCCGGAATCGTGATATAAAACCAGGCGGGCGGGACTGACGATCCTGCCCCAAGGGCTTTTGCCTTATAGGACGTAATTTCCTATAAAGCAAAAACAGGGCAGGATGGATCATCCTGCCCCAAATAGGGAATATCTCTGCCGTTTTTGGGGCCTGTTTTCATAAGTGTCATGCCCCTTCTTCCTTATGTGCTCTCCCGCTCTATGATCTCTGAATAGAGCATCTTCTGCTGGCTCTGGATCTTCCCTTCCAGCCCTTCCCGCAGCATATCAGCCGCCGCCTCACTCAGCTCCTTCAGCTTGTTGTCCAGAGTGGTCAGCTTCGGCATACAGATCTCCCCATAGACCGTGTTGTCCACCCCCACCAGAGCCAGCTCCTCCGGAACCTGACGGCCCTGGTCTATGGCTGCCCGGACGCCGCCCACGGCGATCCGGTCTACAGAATAGATGATCCCCTCCACATCCGGATGCTCCTCCAGGATACGGACCGTCGCATCATATCCGCCTTTGACGGAATTCTCCTCCACATGATAGATCCACAAGGTACCTCCGTTGGCCCCGGTCTGATGCATCCCGTCACAATAGCCCTGCTGCTTTCTTGTATTGGCCGGAGAAGAGGTATCCAGAACAAAGGCAATCTTTGACTTTCCCTTCCCCACAAGAAGCTCTACACAGTGCCGGATCCCTGCATCCTCATCCACGATGACACCGGATACATTGGGCAGATCCAGATAACCGTTGACAATCACAACCGGAATCTCCGGCAGGTATTTCTGGATGCTCTGCTTAACCTTGGGCGTCCCGAACATGGAACCCATCAGTATCACACCTTCCACCCTGCGCTGTTCCAGAATCTGGATATACTCTGCCTTCTTCTCTTCCTCCTGCCCTGTTCCCATGATTATACAGCAGTATCCCTGACGGGTCAGCTCCTGTTCAATAACAAAAGCGCTGTTGACATGATGAAGTACCCGGATATCCTCAATCAGGATCCCCACCATCTTGGTAGACTGCATCACCAGCCCCCGCGCCGCCGCGTCCGGGGTATAATGATATTTTTTCAGGATCTCCTGCACCTTCTGTCTGGTCTCCGCCCGGATCCCTGGTTTGTTGTTGATCACACGGGAAACCGTGCTGGCTGCTACTCCTGCCTCCTTGGCAATATCATATATCGTCACGATCCATACCTCAATATTCCTACAGACACTTCAGGGCGATCTTCACCACGATCTTCTTTACTCTCTCCGGCTTCTCCACCTGACAGAAGGGCCTGTGAACATCCTCCGGGAAGAACACTGCATAGGTCCCTGGCGTCATCAAAAGCATCTTCTCCCCTGCAGCCGGATTCTCCTTATAATAGATGGTATCCTTCTCTTCCAGCAGGTCCTCCAGAATCTCATTGTCCCCGCAGTCCGGGTAAAATCCCATCAGCTCCGACCCTTCTGCCATATACTGCAGCTCCGCATATCTGCGGTGCACCTCCGGAAGCTTCTTCTCCTTAGGCTCCGTCACCCGGTCACAGATCAAAGCGATAAAATCCTCCCCATCCAGCTCAAACCGGCTCTCCCCCATCTGGGACACATCTGTTTCCCTGCAGTACCGGACCGCCCTCCGGATTATAGGCGCATAAGCCGCCTCTGTCTCCTTTGCTGCTATATGTCCAAAGATCATAACTCTCCTCCTTCTCTTGTCCTCTATGTCCTCTTCACACATACAGACGATGACACAGAGATACCTGCATTTCGTAACAGCCAGATCAGCCCTGAACTGCTGCTGAACTACATTATACTTCAAACCACTTCCTATTCCAAGTCTCTTCCGGAAAAAATCTCCGTATTTGCCGCCCGTCTGAACTGTTACACGGAATGCTGCCATTCCTCTGGCGAACCCCGTCTTATTTTTACTCCAGCTCACTCATCCCTGTATACAATTCATAATACCGTCCCTTAAGATCCATCAGCTCCTCATGATCCCCCCGCTCGATGATCCGGCCCTGCTCCAGCACCATGATCGCGTCCGCATTCCGCACAGTGGACAGCCTATGGGCGATCACCAGAGTGGTCCGGTCTGCCATAAGCCGGTCCATCCCATGCTCAATATGTTTCTCCGTCCTGGTATCCACAGAGCTGGTGGCCTCATCCAGAATCAGGACCGGTGCCCTGGACACCGCCGCCCTGGCAATATTTAAGAGCTGCCTCTGTCCCTGGCTTAAGTTTGCCCCGTCTCCCTCCAGCATGGTCTGATACCCCTGGGGCAGACGCATGATGAAGGAATGGGCCGAGGCCGTCCTGGCCGCCTGAATCACCTCTTCATCTGTAGCATCCAGCCTTCCATACCGGATATTCTCCATAACTGTATCCGTAAACAGATGAGTATCCTGAAGTACCATGGCGATGTTCTCCCGCAGATTAGCCCGGGCAAGCTTGCGGATGTCCACTCCGTCCACGGTGATGCTGCCGCCCTGGATGTCATAGAACCGGTTGATCAGGTTGGTAATGGTGGTCTTCCCCGCTCCCGTAGAACCCACGAAAGCGATCTTCTGTCCCGGTTTGGCATAGAGGCTGATATCCCGAAGGATCACCTTATCCGGATTGTACCCGAAGGTCACATGATCCAACACCACATGGCCCTTCATGGGACTGAGAACTACAGCGTCTTCTCTGTCCGGCTCCTCCGGCTTCTCATCCATCACCGCAAACACCCGCTCCGCGCCGGCCAGGGCGCTGAATACACTGGTGACCTGCATGGAGATCTCATTGATGGGACGGCTGAACTGTCTGGAAAAATTCAGAAACACCGTCAGTCCCCCCACATCGAAATTCCGGAAAATACACAAGAGCCCGCCGATGCAGGCCGTCAGGGAATAGTTGACCTGGCTTAAGTTTCCCATGACCGGGCCCATGATCCCGCCAAAAAACTGGGCGCGGATCTGGGTTTTGCGCAGATCTTCATTTAACAAGGCAAACTCTTCCTGTACCACATCCTCGTGACAGAAGACCTTCACCACCTTCTGGCCCGTGATCATCTCCTCGATATAACCGTTAAGGGTGCCCAGGGAAGCCTGCTGCTGGGAGAAATATTTCTGGCTCCGGCGTGCCACTGCCCCTCCGGCCTTCATCATCAGCGGAATCATCACCACAGTCACCACAGTCAGCCAGATATTGGTATAGATCATCAGGATCAGGGTTCCCACGATGCTTAATACCCCGGAAAACAGCTGCACCAGGGTACTGCTCAGCATCTGGCCGATGGTGTCCACATCATTGGTGAAACGGCTCATAAGGTCGCCGTTGCTGTTGGTATCATAGAAACGCACCGGCAGCTCCTGCATCCTGGCAAACAGGTCATTGCGGATCCTGCGCAATGCGTGCTGGGCGATGGTCAGCATCACTTTGGCCTGGAGGTAGTTGGCCCCCACTCCCACCAGATACACGACGGCCATGACCACCAGGGCCCGAAACAGTCCAGCCGCGTCTCCGCGGCTCCCGTCCACCGGTACAATATAGGTATTGATAATGGGCCGCAGCATGTAGGCCCCCAGAAGCGTTCCGATGGTATTTAAAATCACGCAGGCAAAAGCCAGCACCAGTCTGGCCCGGTCCTCCCTCAGATAAGCCAACAGTCTGCCTACTGTAGCCCGGCTGTTGGCAGGCTTTCTACCCTTACCCATAGCCGCCATCCTCCTGCCGGGACCACCAGGGCCCGGACCACCTGGCCCCGGACCGCCAGCTCCTGGCCCTGCCGGCATGGCAGGCGCCTTGGCCTTCCGGTAACGGTGCTGAAGACTCTCCATCCGTTTCTCCTGATCCATCATGCGCCCACCTCCTTTTCCTTCTCTCTCTGGGAATAGTATATTTCCTGGTATGCACTGCAGGAAGCCATCAGCTCCTTGTGAGTGCCCATACCAATAATTCTCCCCTCATCCAGAACCAGAATCTGATCCGCTTCCTCCACGGAGCCGATCCGCTGGGCGATGATGAACTTGGTGGTATCCTTTAAGGCAGTCCGGAAGCATTCACGGATCCTGGCCTCTGTGGCCGTATCCACCGCGCTTGTGGAATCATCCAGGATCAGGACTTTGGGCCGTTTTAAAAGTGCACGGGCGATACAGAGACGCTGCTTCTGACCACCGGATACATTGACCCCGCCCTGGCCCATATCCGTGTCATACCCCTGCTGGAAGGAGGTGATAAATCCATCTGCCTGGGCGGAATCCGCCATGGCGCGGATCTCCTCCATGGAAGCATTCTCATCTCCCCACCGGAGATTCTCCTCAATGGTTCCCGAAAACAGCACATTCTTCTGGAGAACCATTCCGATCCCTTCCCTGAGACTTTGCAGGGAATAATCCCGCACATCCACTCCGTCTACCAGTACACGGCCTCCGGTCACATCATAGAGTCTGGGGATCAGCTGCACCAGGGAGGTTTTCCCGCTTCCCGTGGCACCGATGACCCCGATGATCTGCCCCGCCTCCGCCGTGAAGGTGATGTGCTCCAGCACCTGCTCTCCTGCTGCTCCCTGGTAGCCAAAGGACACATCCTGGAATTCCACCCGGCCCTCTCTCACCATCAGATCCTTCCGGGCTGCCTCATGGTCGGTCAGGTCGATCTCCTGGCGCAGCACCTCATCCACACGCTTCACCGAAGCCATGGCCCTGGCGCTCATAAGGAATACCATGGACAGCATCATCAAAGACATAAGGATCTGTACGATATAAGTGGTAAAGGCGGTCAGATCCCCTACGGGCATACTCCCGCCGATGATCAGATTCCCTCCGTACCAGACCACGGCAATGGTGGTCACATTCATGGACAGCATCATGATGGGCATGGTCATGATTACAATATTCATGGCACGCAGGCTGTTTTCCTGGAGATCCTCGTTGGCACGGCGGAACCTCTCCTTTTCAAAATCCTCCCGCACGAAGGACTTGATCACCCGCACGTTGGTCAGGGCCTCCTGGATCCCGGAGTTCATCTTGTCCAGCTTGACCTGCATGATGCCAAAGCGCGGATAAGCAGTGAACATGATCACGGCAATGGCAGTCCCCAGCAGGGGAATCACCACCAGAATGACCAGGGCCAGCCGGGGATTCATGACAAAGGCCATGATCAGCGCTCCCACAAACATCCCCGGCGCCCGCAGCATCATCTTCAGCCCCATGACCATGACCTGCTGGATCTGCTGGATATCATTGGTCAGCCGGGTCACAAGAGACCCCGTACTGTAGTCGTCAATATTCTTAAAGGAAAAGTTCTGTACCTTTTCAAACAGATCCTGCCGCAGATCGCTGGTAAAACAGATGGAGGCCTTGGCAGAAAAATAGGAACCGCCGATTCCGCTTAGGGCCATGCCTCCTGCCACCAGCACCATACAGAGGCCGACTTTCAGAATATAGCCCCCATCATGGTAAGCAACACCATGGTTGATGATCATGGACATCAGCTTGGGCAGCATGATATCCCCCATGACCTCGGCGATCATCATACATGGCCCGATGATGAATGCCCCCAGATAGGGTCTGGCATATTTTGCGTAACGTTTCATTGTGACTCCTCTCTCTATCAATGTTGCCATGGTCTCTAACCTCACGCTTCGCCTCCGGCTCGCGTTCGCTAAGTGTTCACAGCCGCCATGGCCACTAACCTCACTCTTCGCCTCCGGCTCGTGTTCGCTAAGTGCCCAGGCATGCGTTCTCACTAAGCTTCTGCTTCGCCTTCGGCTCGCACTCGCTAAGTGTTCACAGCAGCCATGGTCTCTAACCTCACGCTTCGCCTCCGGCTCGCGTTCGCTAAGTTCCCTGGCATGCGTTCTCACTAAGCTCCTGCTTCGCCTCCGGCTCGCACTCGCTAAGTGTTCACAGCAGCCCGATCAGCTCCTCACGGGTCAGGCTGCCCAGGGACATGGTTCCCTCCCGGACGATCTGGTCTGCAAGATCCTGCTTCTGCTCCTGCAGGCCCAGGATATTCTCCTCTATGGTGTCCTTCATGATCAGCCGGTATACGGTCACCTGTTTCTCCTGGCCGATCCTGTGGGTCCGGTCGGTGGCCTGGTTCTGGGCCGCCACATTCCACCAGGGATCATAGTGGATGACAATGTCTGCCGCCGTTAAGTTCAGCCCCGTCCCGCCAGCCTTTAAGGATATCAGAAACACCGGCACGTCATCACTCTGAAATGCCCCCGCCATCTGCAGCCGTTCCTCCTTTGGCGTGGTGCCGGTCAGCATATGATAGCGGATCTGCTCCTTCTCCAGGCGCTTCGCCAGGATCTCCAGCATGGAGGTGAACTGGGAGAACAAGAGCAGCTTATGTCCGCCTCCGATAGCCGAGAGAATCAGCTGGATACAGGTCTCCAGCTTGGCAGATCCCCCTTTATAGTTCTCCAGATAAAGGGATGGGTCACAGCACAGCTGCCGCAGCCGCGTAAGCTGTGCCAGGATCTGCATATTCTGGGAAGCCCCTGTCTTCCCTTCCATCTGCTCCAGCTCTGTCTTAAGCTTCAGGGCATAGGCATTGTAGATCTGACGCTGCTCACTTTCTGCCCGTGAATAGATTACTGTCTCCAGCTTCTCAGGAAGCTCCTTTAATACATCCCGCTTCAGTCTCCGCAGGATAAATGGCCCCGTGAGCCGGTGCAGATTCTCCAGCACCTGCTTCTCTCCCTCCTTCATGACCGGGATCTCAAAGCTGTGTTTGAACCGCTGGTACTCAAAGAGGAATCCTGGCATCAGGTAATCGAAGATACTCCACAGCTCGCCAAGACGGTTCTCCACCGGTGTGCCTGTCAGGGCGAACCTGGTCCTGGCTGTCACACACTTGACCGCTTTTGCCGTCTGGGTGGCCGGATTTTTGATATACTGGGCCTCGTCAATGATCTGGTAGATGAATCGCTTTCCCTCATAGAGGGGGATATCCCGCTTTAACAGATCGTAGGAAGTGATCAGCACGTCTGTATTTTTATCCTGCCGCTCCTTTAAGAGCGCCTCCCGCTCGGCGGCATTGCCCAGTATCATCCGCACCTGCAGATCCGGGGCAAACCGGTGAATCTCACTCTCCCAGTTGTAGACCAGGGAAGCGGGACAGACGATCAGGGACACGCCCTCCCGACGCCCTTTATTATCAAGCAGCAGGGCGATAATCTGCAAGGTCTTGCCCAGGCCCATATCATCCGCCAGTATACCGCCAAATCCGTAATGCTCCAGGGTCTTCAGCCACCGGAAGCCGGTCTTCTGATAGCCTCTCAGTACCGGCTGCAGGGTCTTTGGTATCTCATAGTCACTGTCCTCCACGGATTTCATTCCCCGGACCACTGCCTTGAAAAGCTGGTCCCGGTAAAGGGATATCCCCTTGCTGTCCTTAAGCATGGCATCCAGATAGAAAGCCCTGTATCCCGGTATGCGGACCAGGCCAGTACTTAGCTGGGACCGGCCCACTGCCAGCCCATCTACCAGACGGGCCACGGTGACAAAGCCGCTCTCATCCAGGGCCAGAAATTCCCCGTTCTTCATACGGTAATAAGGCTTCTTCGGATCATAGCTGGCTAAAAGTCTGGCAAGCTCCTGACTGCTCATCCCCTCCGCGTCCACCTTAAGCTCCAGCCAGTTCCCGGCAAGACTCACTCCCACATCCAGTCTGGGCGGCGGAAGGATCCGGATTTTCTTGGCCGTCTCGGAGATATACACCTCCCCCAGCTCCATGAACTCCCCGATCCCCTCCTTCAGAAGACGGTATAAGGCGTCGTCATCCTCCCGGATCACCAGCTTCTCCCCAGCCGGATCCTGGTAGGAAAAATAACGGGTAATCACCTGGCTGATCCTGAACTCTCCTGGCACATCCCTGCAGATGGTTCTGGGTACCCGGTCATCATGAACCGGATGGAAGGAGAAATCCCCATAGGAAAGCAGCGGCTCCATAGTCAGCTCCCCCGGATTCTCACTGTCAAAGGTAAAGGAAGCCCGAAGCTCCTGGGGCCGGTAGCTGTCCAGGTCCACATCCTTCACCGTCAGATGGCTGAAGGGCAGGATCCGCTGCAGAACCCGTTCATAAAACAAGGGAATATCCCGCTCCTGGATCTCCACACCCTGATGGGTGCCAGCCTTTGCCATCTGCTCCAGAAATACCCCCAGACTGGCAGTCTCCTCCGCTCCCAGCCTCCGGATCTGCTTCTCATCTCCCACGTAAAAATGGTTCTCCCCAGAGAAGCAGTAAAGGTTTTCCGGAACCGATACCCGGATCCCGTCCCTGCCTGCCTTCTCCACAGTCACCTCCAGACAGAAGGGGCCATCCGCCACATCCACCTGGAAGCTGTTATCCCACCGCTCCACCGTCATCTTCCGCCCCTCCATGATCTGGAAGAAACGGTCCCGGTTGGCACGGCTTAAGAGGATCTCCCGCAGTCCCTCCACTGTCACAAAAGAGCTTTTCTTAAACTGCTCATAATGTTCTCTGTACAAGGTCACCAGTTCCATCAGAAAGGATACCAGGGGCCGGTCCTCCGGTACAAATGCCTCCGGGCTGTGATGGAACTCCAGAAGCCTTCCGTAGGCTACCTGACTCCCCTTCTCCACTGCCTGTACAAAGGAAACCAGCTCCTTGACAATATAATACCGTTCCCGTCCTATCTTGAACCGAAGGCGGATATTTCGTCCGTCCAGTACCAGAACAGGAACCAGGTGTACCCGGGCCTCTTCGCTCTTCTGAATCAGTCTGGCCACCTCCCTGTTGGTGTACTCCCGGATCATGGCCCTGGCCTCCTGGGAGGTAGATACCAGCTTCCCGGAATGCTCCTTCTTCCGGGCCTGATAATGCTCCCACAGGCACTGTGCGTGCCCGCACATACCCTTGTAGGAGTTCCCCTCTATGCAAGAACAAGAGTAGTCATATATCTGACTACCCTTGACCATTAATTTCACACGGTATGACGTTTCTCCCTCCTGGACAGTGCCACTGACTCCCACTTCTCCTTTCCAGAAGGTGCTTGTGGTCATGTCTGTTACATTCATATAGTCATCCCCATTCTATGCAGAAAACACGCTTTAGCGCGTTCTCCTGCATACTATGGCATAGCAGGTACAGTCCTGGCTGCCGGAACCATACCTGCATGCAGTCAACACAAGCTTTGGAGAACGGCTGCCAGCTTCCTGTGAGAAAGCACATTACATCCGCTCCGGCGCCTCAAAGCCCAGCACCTGGATGCAGGCTGTCAGCACCTCCTTCACCAGGGTGATCAGACGGATCCAGCCTGCCTGCCGGACAAGATCTTCCTGGGTAAGGATCTTTGTATCATGATAAAAGCTGTTAAATGCATCCGACAGTCCATAGATATACTGGCAGATCTTGTGGGGAGCCGTCTCCTGGAACGCGTTCTCCAGCACCTCATTGAACCGGGCCAGCTCCAGCATCAGGGCTTTCTCCGCGCCGCTGGCTGCCGGAAGCACCTTGGATTCTCCGGCAGGCTTCTTCTCCATAGTCTCATATTTGGCCAGAATAGACTTGATCCGGACAATGGTATACAGGATGTAGGGGCCTGTATTTCCCTCAAAGGAGGTGAAACGGTCCAGATCAAAGACGTAATCCTTGGCTGCCTGGTTGGACAGATCCCCGTATTTCAAGGCCGCCAGACCTACGATCTTCGCAGTCCTGCCTGCCTCCTCCTCAGAGACAGTCCTGTTCTCCATGATCCGGGCGAACACCGCGTCATCAATATCCGCAATCAGGTGCTCCAGCCGCATGACACCGCCGTCACGGGTCTTAAAGGGCTTACCGTCCTTTCCGTTCATGGTGCCAAAGCCGATGTGAACCATGGGAGTCTCCTCTTTCACATATCCTGCCAGCTTGGCCACACGGAACACCTGGACGAAATGAAGCTCCTGGCGTTTATCCGTGATATAGATGTATTTCACCGGAGCGAAATCCTTCTCCCGCTCCAGGATGGTCCCCAGATCCGAGGTAGCATAGAGGGCCGCCCCGTCGGACTTGCGGATGATGCAGGGCGGAAGCTCTTTGGAATCCTCCGGTCTTGCAATATCCACCACCAGGGCTCCCTGGCTCTCATGGGCGATCCCCCGGTCCTCCAGATCTTTGATCAGACCAGGAATATAGGGCTGGGCATCGCTCTCTCCCTTCCACAAGTCAAAATGCACATCCAGATTGCCGTAATTCTTCTTCAGATCCGCCAGGGACACAGCCATAATATGCTTCCAGATGGCGGTAAAGGGTGCATAGCCATTCTGCAGACGGAAGGTGGCACTCTGGGCACGCTCCCGGAAGGCCTCATCCTCCTTGGACTTGGCGCTGGCTGCCGGATAGATCTCCTCCAGCTCCCCGATGGTAAAGGGTGGTTCTGAGGGATATTCACCGGCATAGGATTCATCAAAATACACCAGCTCCGGCTTCCTGTCCCGCAGCTCCTCGATGATCAGCCCCATCTGCAGACCCCAGTCCCCCAGATGGACATCGCCTACCATATGATAGCCAAGATAATTGCCCAGACGCCGGATACATTCTCCGATGACCGCGGAACGCAGGTGTCCTACATGGAGAGGCTTGGCCACATTGGCTCCGCCGTAGTCCACGATGATGGTCTCCCCATGCCCAGGCTCCTCCAGTCCCAGCTTCTCCTCCTTAAGCATCTCATTCATATAGTCTGCCACGAACTGCTCATCCAGCCGCAGGTTAATAAACCCTGGCATTACCGCATTCACCTCTGAGAACATAGCGCTGCTGGACAGCTTCTCCACTACGGCTGTGGCAATCTCAATAGGTTTCTTCTTATAGACCTTCGCCGCCGCCATGGCGCCGTTGCACTGGTATTCGCACAGATCCGGACGATTGGAAAGCACTACCTTGGCGTAGGCCTCATCATACTGGCAGGAGGCAAATGCATGTCTTATCTCTGATGTGATCAAATCAAGAATCTTCTTCACGTGTCTGATCTCCTTTTGTGGGGGTATTGTCATCTTGTAACATTCCAGTTAATCTTTGAACTGTTACGTAATCTTTACTAAGTTTACTCAATAAGCTAAAATACTATTGTAAAGGATTTTTGTGGAAAATGCAATGATGGATTTTGTGGACTCTCCCGTATTTTTGTATCAATTAGTACATTTTTGTTGACAAAAACCCTTTTTTCATGTACTATTCTTTTGGGGAGGTAATTTGAGTATGAATCCACATTACAATCAGAACTATACCCGCGAGGAGATTGACGCTATTCTTGCCAAAATCAAAGTATGTATCGAAAGCGGCAGATATATCATCTCCCAGAATGAGAAGCGCCAGGAGAACATCGACTTCATCAACGAGTATAATATCCGTTCAGACAAGCAGAAGTCCATTCTGATGAAGATAGAGACTGACGATTTCTGTCATTCTCTTCAGAATACGAAAACCGGGTATGAATATGAGGTTCTATATGTATTCATCCCACAAGTACAACTATTTAATGCAGATGGGGAAGCGGAAACCGTTGATATCTATACCAAGTTCAATTTGATTGATCTGCCATCCGGTTCCCGGACTGTTGTTATTTCGTTCCATAAACGGAACAAACCCATTGAGTATCTTTTTCGCTAATTAAAAGCAGGAGGATCTATTATGACTATAAAAAAGACTTTTTGCGAGGAATGCAGAAACGATGTGGATTATACGATAACCTCTGTCCCGATGACTGGCAAAATCAAAGATAAGGAATACTTCTACACTGGAAAAGAAGCCCACTGTGCTGACTGCGGTTCCCTTGTCTTTCTGCCTGAATTAAATGACTCCAACCTCAAAGCGCTTTACGATATTTACCGTGAGGAAAATGGTATCATTTCTCTTGACAGGCTCCTTGCTATCCCGGAGAAATATGCCATTGGCAAACGTCCGCTTTCCCTTCTCCTGGGCTGGGGTGAACTGACCTTTTCCAGATATTGTGATGGCGATATACCTACCAGACAATACTCTGATACCCTTATGCGGATTTATGATGATCCTTTGTTCTACTTACAGCTCCTGGAAGCAAATAAGGGCCATCTAAAGTCAGCCCTTACCTATGAGAAGAGCCGCAAAGCTGTAGATGCACTGTTGTCAGGAAGCACCATTGAAACCCGAAAAATCAATACAGTAATCCAGTACCTTTTAAACCAGTGTGAGGACATTACGCCGCTGGCACTCCAGAAAGCGCTTTATTATATTCAGGGATTCTACTATGCCTTTCATAACAGTTTCCTGTTTTCTGAGGACTGTCAGGCATGGATACACGGACCGGTTTACAGAGACGTCTATCTCCGGTATAAGGGTTACCGCTTCGATCCGATTGAAAAGATGGTCACAGCCTTTGATACAGATGTTTTCTCTGCCGACGAAAAAGCCATTTATGACAGCGTGATCCGCAACCTATGCTGCTATAGCGGAAAAGTGCTGGAACATTTCACACACAATGAAAATCCCTGGCTGGTCACCAGAGGAGAACTCCCGATCAACGCTCTATCAGACAAAATCATTGAAAAAACGCTTATTGGCGAATACTTTACCGATATAAAAGCCAGATATCATATGACGGATCCAGACGATATCAAGGCTTACTCGCGGGATATGTTTCTTCATATCTGATTTGCCAATTCCAATATGTTTCTCATACAGTTTGAGGCGGGATATTTCCCGCCTCAAACCCAGACTATACCGCAAGCTTCTATTTTCATCAGCTTCCCTTTGCTCCGGCAGGGGGAAACATTGTGCTTTCTTAAATACTGGAGAGTAGCAAACTGTACGAAAACCTCGTTTATCTGGAAATATCCATAAAAATATTATCAATTTTCTTCTGGAAGGGGGCTGATATCCTCTTACTGCGCCGCCTTCCAGAAGATTGAGGACACTATAATCTCGCTATCTTTCGAGATATTTACTTCCGAAGCCGAAAAGCTATATTTTGCATATCTCTACTGGTATCTTCATCACATTCTTCATCTCTTTTTTATACTGATCAATCAATTTATCAGAGACACCGTGATAAGAGATTTCCATATTCAGTGACTTATATTTTGATTCAGCCAAATTATGCTCCTTAATAAGTTCTATCTTCAAAATGTTATTCTCGTATTGTTTCAATAGATTAATTATTGCTTTGCGATTCTCATCAGCATCTGTATAGGTTCCAATAATAGGGATACGAATCACTATAGGTTTATGTCTACCTTTATCATCTTTCCATAATAATAATTTTTTTAGATTAGTACAATATAGGTCCAAATTTCCATGTATAACTTCTTTACACTCATCTTTGTCAAGAATTTTCATATCCACATAAAAGAAATCAATAAGTTTTAGTGCCACTTCAAGAGCTTTTTCTGACACGAATAGGCAAGTCTCCACAGCCGTATGTATATGTTCATTTTTCAACCTTATCAACAAGGGTTCAAGCTTATCAATCTGTAAAAGACTCTCACCTCCCGAGAATGTAACACCACCGGGAAGCTTCTCTACCTGATCAGAATCAATTATATTAAAATCTTCTATTTCACCTATGTAAAACTCCTTATCCTTCATTATCTCTGCATAAAGCTCATCGCAAGTATAGTAGGAACCATAAATTCCTTTTTTCCCATCTTTGATATAAAG
>Ga0137308_101803_pt1 | contig 17921 bp, 15 predicted proteins | sample Inofrocosms_June_FD_97181 | JGI IMG/M metagenome (GOLD analysis project Ga0137308, IMG submission 97181) | Mouse cecal microbial communities from Vienna, Austria - N-Acetylneuraminic and N-Acetylglucosamine D2O microcosms_June | ecosystem: Host-associated > Mammals > Digestive system > Large... | reverse complement strand
ACTGTTTTTGTCCAGTTTTCCACATCGGGCGGACGCCCGATGCTTCTTGTCTGGCGTAGCCGGACAAGAAGATGCACCCCGTGAACAGTAACCAATTTTCAGAAATGCTCTGGCAGAATATAGAAAGAAGGGGAAGATCGTATGATATACACATTTGCAGCCATCAATGTAGGTTCTTTTGAGCTGGAAATGGGAATTTATGAGATATCGCCCAAGTTCGGTGTCAGGCGGATCGACCACGTACGACACATGATCGCCTTGGGGAAGGATACCTTCAATACCGGTAAGATCAGTTATCCGCAGGTGGAGGAGATCTGTCAGGTGCTGGAGGAATTCGGGCGGGTCATGAAGTCCTACCAGGTCGCTGACTACCGGGCCTGCGCCACCACAGCCATGCGGGAGGCCCAGAACAATAAGATCGTTCTGGACCAGATCCGGGTGCGGACGGGGATCCAGATCCACATCGTCAGCAACTCGGAGCAGCGTCTCACCAGCTACAAGGCCCTGGCCAGCCGGGACGCGGAGTTCCAGAAGATCATCCAGAGCGGTACTGCTGTTGTGGACATGGGCTTCGGGAGCCTGCAGGTGTCCTTGTTTGACAAGGATGCTCTTATGTCCACCCAGAATCTGCCCCTGGGCGTGCTGCGGCTGCGTCAGTCCATGTCCAGGCTCCGGGCCACGGCCCAGCAGGAGCAGAGCCTGATCCGGGAAACCATTGACAATGAGCTGGTGACCTACCGCAAGATCTATCTCAAGGATAAGGATGTCCAGAATCTGATCGGTATCGGGACACCGCTTCTGACCATGTATTACAAGATGGAGGGCATGACTGCCCAGAAAGACCGGGTGACCAGGGAGGAATTCGACAGATTTTTCAACCGGTTGTGTGCCATGAACTTAGATCAGATCGAGGAGACCTTTGATGTCAATGCTGAGTACGCCTCCCTGCTGTTTCCGGCCGCTGCTATCCTGGAGAGGATGTTTGAGCTGACCGGCGCCCAGATGCTGTGGGTTCCCGGCATTCGGATCGAGGACGGCATAGCGGCAGAGTACGCCCAGGAAAAAAAGCTCCTGAAATTTCATCATGATTTTGACAATGACATCATCGTCACCTCCCGCAACATGGCCAAACGGTACAAATGCCATATGTCCCACGTCCAGACCGTGGAGACGGAAGCTCTCCAGGTTTTTGACAGTCTGAAGAAATATCATGGCCTGGGGGATAGGGAACGTCTGCTGCTGCGGATCGCGGCAGTGCTTCATTCCTGCGGCAAGTTTGTCACCATGCGGGACGCTTCGGATCGGGCTTACAATATCATCATGGCCACAGAGATTATCGGTCTGTCCCACCTGGAGCGGGAGCTGGTGGCCAATGTGGTCCGTTACCAGATGCTTCCGTTCAAGTACAATGAGGTGGAGATCCACGAGGACGAGGTGGGAAGCTCGCGGCTGGCTACGCCGGAGAACCTGACCATGGTCATCGCCAAGCTGACTGCCATGCTGCGGTTGGCCAATTCCATGGACCGGGGGCATAAGGGGAAGCTTCTGGGATGTCGTATCGTTGTCAAGGACAAGCTGCTGGTGATCACCACAGATTATCCAGGGGATGTGATGCTGGAGAGTATTTCCATCCAGCAGAAGGGCGATTTCTTCGAGGAGATATTTGGCATCCGTCCGGTATTAAAACAGAAAAAGAAGGTATGATTATGGCAGAGACAGAGAACATTTATACCAATCCTAAAAATTACGTAAATAGGGAAATGAGTTGGCTGGAGTTTGACTACCGGATCCTGGGGGAGGCCAGGGACAAGCAGATCCCGCTGTTTGAGCGGTTGAAATTCCTAAGCATTACCGCATCCAATCTGGATGAGTTTTTCATGGTCCGGGTGGCGTCTCTGAAGGATCAGGTTCATGCCAGGTACAAGAAGCTGGACATTGCAGGTCTGAAACCGGAGGAGCAGCTGGAGATGATCGGCAGGAAAACCCATGATCTGGTGAGCCTGCAGTATTCTACCTACAACCGCTCCCTGCTTCCGGCCCTGGAGAGTCACGGACTTCTGGTGGTCAGCAGTCATGAGCAGCTGACGGAGGCGGAGGGCAGATACGTGGACAAATATTTCCAGGAGACGGTTTATCCGGTGCTGACGCCTATGGCGGTGGATTCATCCCGTCCTTTCCCTCTGGTCCGCAACAAATCCTTAAATATCGCAGCCCTGGTCCAGAAGAAGGACGAGAAGGAGGTGCTGGAGTTTGCCATGGTTCAGGTTCCCTCGGTGCTGCCCCGGATCGTGGAGCTGCCAGAGACCCGGGACGGCGTCCGCAGAGTCGTCCTCTTAGAGGAGATCATTGAGCGGAATATGAAGCAGCTTTTTCTTAATTATAATATCGTGGCGGCCCACCCCTTCCGGATCATGCGGAATGCGGACTTTACCCTGGATGAGGAGGAAGCCAGCGATCTTTTGGTAGAGATCAAGAAGCAGCTTAAGAAACGCCAGTGGGGAGAGGTCATCCGCCTGGAGGTGGAGGAGGGAGTGGACAAACACCTCTTGAAGATTCTCCGCAAGGAGATGGCTGTAGGCAGCGAGGACATCTATGTAATCAATGGCCCCCTGGACCTGACCTTCCTGATGAAGATGTACGGCATGGAGGGATTTGACGATCTTAAGGCTCCTTCCTATACACCCCGGCCGGTACCGGCTTTGATGAATGATGATGACATATTCACCAATATCCGGAATGGGGATATACTCCTGCACCATCCTTACCAGACCTTTGATCCGGTGGTGAATTTTGTCCGCATGGCGGCCAGGGATCCGGAAGTGCTGGCCATCAAGCAGACGCTGTACCGGGTCAGCGGCCATTCACCTATAGTGGCGGCTCTGGCGGAAGCGGCAGAGAGCGGCAAGCAGGTCTCCGTTCTGGTAGAACTGAAGGCGCGGTTTGATGAGGAGAACAATATCAACTGGGCCAAGAAGCTGGAGCAGGCCGGGTGCCACGTGATCTATGGCCTCATGGGTCTTAAGACCCACTGCAAGATCACCCTGGTGGTGCGCCGGGAGGAGGACGGCATCCGCCGCTACGTCCATCTGGGCACCGGCAACTACAATGATTCTACAGCCAGACTTTACACGGACTGCGGCCTGATGACCTGCGATCCCAAGATCGGAGAGGATGCCACGGCTGTATTCAATATGCTTTCCGGCTATTCGGAGCCGCCGACGTGGAATAAGCTGTCTCTGGCTCCATTGTGGCTGCGGAGCAAGTTTGTGAAAATGATCCGGCGTGAGACGGCCCATGCCCGGAAGGGCCGGCCTGCCCGTATTATGGCCAAGATGAATTCCCTTTGTGATAAGGAGATTATCGCGGAGCTTTACGAGGCGTCCTGCGCCGGAGTGGAGATCCAGCTGGTGGTCCGGGGCATCTGCTGCCTGAAGGCTGGGATTTTGGGATTAAGTGAGCATATCTCGGTTCATTCCATTGTGGGGAATTATCTGGAGCACGCCAGGATCTTCTATTTTGAAAATGACGGCAGTCCGGAGGTCTATATGGGAAGCGCCGACTGGATGCCCAGGAATCTGGACAAGCGGGTGGAGATCCTTTTCCCGGTGGAGGATCCCCAGCTTAAAGAAAAGGTGATCCATATTCTCCGGGTTCAGCTGGAGGACAATGTCAAGGCCCACATCCTGCAGCCTGACGGTACCTACGAAAAGCCCGACAAGCGGGGCAAGGTGCTGGTCATGGCCCAGAAGCAGTTCTGTGAGGAAGCGGCAGCCATGGCACGGCGGCAGGTAGAGGAGACGGATGTGCATAAGACCAGAGTATTTGTGCCGGAGGAGGCATAAGATAAGGAGGAAACAGCATGTTATTTGTAGAATATCCCAAATGTTCCACCTGCCAGAAGGCAAAGAAGTGGCTGGATGCCCGCCAGGTCACCTATGAGGACCGGCATATCAAGGAAAAGAATCCTTCTGCCGGAGAACTGAAAAAGTGGCATGCTGCCAGCGGCCTGCCGCTGAAACGCTTCTTCAATACAAGTGGAATGCTCTACAAAGAAAAGGGGCTTAAGGATCTGCTTCCTACCATGAGCGAGGAGGAGCAGTATCAGCTCCTGGCTACTGACGGGATGCTGGTGAAGCGTCCTATCCTGGTGGGGGACGGATATGTGCTGGTCGGGTTTAAGGAGAAGGAATGGGAGGAGCGGCTGGGGAAGCAGCCGTGACGGTCTCATCTAAGAATGGGAGCCTCCCCTGAACTGTTATGTAATGACTTTTGTCAATACCTAAATTTAGCAACCAGCAAACTTTTTTAAATCGTAGACTGTTTCAGTACTGAGGGAATCAGGAAAAAGCTGCAGCCGTTCATTTGCCCGGTCCGCATAGGCAATGGTTTCCGTGCTGCTGCCGCTCTGACGGGCCTTAAGGGCTTTGGACTTGTATCCCACCCGGCCGCGCCCGTACCCCTGGGCTGCCTCCACCAGCAGTCTCTGGATGTGGGCATTCCCCGCACGGGTGATCCCGGTCCTGTGGCGGCTTTCCCCGCTGGAGCGCTCCCCTGGTGTAATACCGAGGCAGGAGGCATACTGCTCTGCCGATGCAAACCTGCGGAAATCACCGGTTTCAACCACAACGGCCAGGGCAGTACAGGTCCGGATCCCCATCAGGCACTGGGCAAGCTTTCTGGCATCCCGTTTGTCCGTCTTGATTTCCCCGGTCCTGAAGCTGGGGACCGTGGAAGGTGCGGGGATCACGCACTCATGGCCTGTCTGGACCAGCTGGTGGTACAGGGTATAACCGAGACAGCCTGCCTCGTAGCCGCAGACAAACCTGACATCGGCGCCGGTGGAGAGCTTCTGGGCCTTGCGGACGGTATCCATGTATTTAAGTACTTCCCGGAAGTCCGGAGCGACCGATGTTTCAGCGAAAAAGGTATCGTTGTAAAACGTGTAGCAGCAGAGTGTGTAATTTGTAGTATGGACATCCATGCCAAGATTGATTATAATAGTACTCATAAGTAACCTCCTGTTTTGAATGCGGTAATCCCTGATACCGGTTTTGTCAATCTTAGTATACAGGTAAATCCACGATTGTTCAAATAGATGAGGTTACTTTTTTATTTCTGGGTAGGTGTTACACTTCCCGTCACTACATATGATCTGTTACGGCATCTGCCCATGAAAATCGCTGCGCGATGGGGCAGATGCCCTCCGCTTCCGGCCATTAAGTTTTCGCGCGGTCAGGGCAGCGGATGCGCTGGGCTATCTGAGCTGTTACCTAAACGTAACAGTTCAGATAGATCTGCGCGTTCACCGCGCTGACCGTAAGAATACGTAGCGGTCGCGGGCATACGGCCCATCGCGAAGCGATTCCAAATGGCCGTATGCCGTAACAGTTCAAGGGGTATCTGAACAGTTACACCTAAACGGTTCTGCATAGTAACGAAATTTCTAAACGGTTCTTGCATTTTTTAAATTTATGTGATGTTATAAATGTGCATTTCCCGGATTTTTCTATCTGGGATATATCTGGCAGCTCTGTCAGGATTTCCGGAACATGTTGTTTTATTGTAACAGTTCAGACACACTCTAGTACTGCCTTGCGGAAATTCCAGTGAATTAAGCACCCGCTATCCACGCCATCTGCACGCCTGCAAAGCTAGACGTAGGGTCCACTACGCCGTCGCTTTGCAGGCGCACAGCTGACGCAGATATCGAGCACTGAATTCACCGTTGTTTCCGCAATGCAGTACTGGTTTGCGCACTCGCTGCGCTGTCTGTACGAAAATGTAGTGGTGAGAGGGCATCTGCCCTCTGCATTCCATTTCGGTCGGTCCCTAACCGGCGTCACTGGCGCCTGGAACCGCGAAGCGATTTTTATGGGCTGATGCCGTAACAGTTCAAGGGGTTTCTGAACTGTTGCAAAAAGAATTTTGTTGCAGAAACATAACAGAACACGATATAATGAAAGGAGAAATACATGGGAAATGGAATATTTACTGAAAACAGTATACAAAACGGGGATGGTCTGCTGACAGATACGGAAATTGTTTACCAGAACAAGGATGTAGCCTCAAAGGTTACTGGGGAAGCTCTGGTAGGACACAGTCTGGCACCTTTTGGTTTGCCGCATATCAGGATTGTTGATGCGCTTCCCACCAATCTTCCGGCAGTCGAAAGCAATGAGCTGCGGCTGGACAATTTGTTTCTTCTGGAGGATGAGGCGATTGCCATCATTGACTATGAGTCCAGGTACAGCCAGGAGAATTTCGTAAAATATCTGAATTATGCAGCCAGGGTGGTGAAGCGGTATTCAGTCAGAAATATGCTTCCCCAGCTGAAGAAGCTTAGAATCATCGTGATTTACACAGCGGATGTGGAGACAGCCTGCACAGAGTATGATCTGGATGGTGTGCTGGTACGGGTGGAGCCATCCTATCTGGTGAAGCTGGATACAGAAGGCATAAAGAAAAGGCTGGAAGAAAAAATCCAGAAGCCGGAAGCCCTGAACATAGAGGAGCAGATGCAGCTGATGGTCTTGCCCCTGACCGTAAAGGGAAAGGAAGCTAAGCAGAAGGCAACCATAGAGGCTGTGGGGCTTGCAAAAAGAATCAGAAACCAGAAACAAAAGAACCAGATCCTCGCAGGGATTCTGACTTTTACAGATAAAATAATAGACGAGGAATACCGTAACAGAATAAAGGAGGAGTGGGAGATGACGCAGATTGGAAAAATGATTTTTGATGATGGATTTAGGGCAGGTGAAAGAAGTGGAGAGGCCCGTGGAGAAGCCCGTGGAGAGAACCGGAAGCTGGTCGAGTTAAGCTGCAGGAAGCTGAGAAAAGGGAAAGCACCAGAGGTGATTGCCCAGGAACTGGAGGAAGAGCTGGGTCTGATCCAGGAGATCTGTCAGGCAGCATCTGGATTCGCGCCGGATTATGACTGCGACAAGGTGTTCGGAGTCTGGCAGCAGACATGAAGAACAGAGGGCCCTTTTTCCTTGAGTCCGGTTACGAAGGTCCGCTCTGGCGGTGTCAGTCCCATGGCGTATGGACTGCCATAACAGAATCCGGCGTTTTCGCCCAGAGGGTAACCATGTGGATACCCTGCCCGAAAACGCCGGAATTTGCTCTGATAATCCATATATACCCATGTTTTACAATGTACTGGCCCGCTCCCGGATATTCTGGTGGAAATTGACCACATTGTGCTCATATTCCTCACTCATAAGCGGGGAAGTGATAAGGAAATCCGCAGTCGCTTTGTTGTTGGCGATGGGGATATCGTATACCTGGGCGATTCGCAGAAGGGCCTTTACATCAGTGTCGTGGGGCTGGGCGGTCAGCGGGTCCGAGAAGAAGATCACGAAATCCACCCGCCCCTCCACGATCTTGGCGCCGATCTGCTGGTCGCCGCCCAGAGGGCCGCTGTTGTATCCCTTTACCGGGAGTCCCGTGGCCTCCGTGATCATCCTGGCCGTGGTTCCCGTACCACATAGGAAATGCCCCTTCAATATTTCTTTATGAGCCTCGCACCATTCAATCAGCTCATGCTTTTTCTGGTCGTGTGCGATCAGTGCAATATTCTTCTGTTTTCCGATTGTTAAAGTTAAAAAATCCAAATTACTCATCCTCCTTTCAGATTGGATGTACTTTCAGAGTTTCTCCACATCTGCCCTTCTATGATTTCGTACAGTCATCGCGGTGAATGTGCAGACCTTTCTGTTTCAGATGTTCAGACAAGGCCTGCGTCTGGGCGGATAAAGGCATCTTGCCACAGACCGAAGGAAATGTCAAGTAAAACCGGGAAATGCCAGTATTGTCAGCAGTGCCTTGTTTATAAGGCTATTTTGGCAAAAAAGTGGGCGGATATCCATGGAATACAGGCAGTTTTCGCCTAGACGCGAGGAGGGGGCTGGAAAGAAGAAATATTTCTTCTGTAAAAAAATGATGCTGGTCAGAAAATGCACCCCCCATTTTTGGGAGTTGTTTTCTGTGATTTTTCGTACCACAGCATGGAGTGAAACATGTTTTTTCCGAAAATCTGCCTGAAAGGCCACGACATGAAATCCAATACTATTAGAGTACCCGGATTATCGGAAAGATCAAGAATGACCAAGTTCCCTTTAATGTGGATATTGGTGTTATTAGCAGATGGTCACATCTGGGCGAAGGTATTGACCATGATAAAAGCAGCTAATGATGCAACGCCATAAGACGGGAGCAAATCTGTTTCTATCATACAAGTTTGCTCCCGTTTTGTATGGGTACACACAATTTACCGTTTATGGTCAAACTCCGCATTAAAATAATAGAAGTTCTTCGCGTCCAGATCCGTCTTCAGCTTCTCCAGCGCTTCTCCGAACCGCTGGAAATGAACTACCTCCCGCTCCCGCAGATATTTCAGCGGTTCCCGGACTTCCGGGTCGGGGATGATGCGGATCAGGTTCTCGTAGGTGCTGCGGGCCTTTTGCTCTGCGGCCAGATCCTCGAAAAGATCCGTGATGGCATCGCCCTTGGACTGGAATTCGCAGGCATTGAAGGGCACGCCTGCAGCAGCCGTGGGCCAGATCCCGGCAGTGTGATCCACATAGTAGGCGTCAAACCCGGCTGTCTGGGCATCCTGGGCGTTCATGTTTTTTGTCAGCTGAAAGATCATGGCACATATGATCTCCAGGTGCGCCAGTTCCTCCGTGCCGATATCTGTCAAGAGACCGGCAACTTCCTTGCATGGCATGGTATACCGCTGGGAAAGATAACGCATGGAGGCGGCCATCTCCCCGTCAGGCCCGCCGAACTGGCTGATGATCAGGGAAGCAGTTTTGGGACATGTCTTTGTGATATTCACCGGATACTGCAGTCGTTTTTCATAAGTCCACATGGTTACACACCTCCTTGATTATCCCAGGGCAGCGGTCCGTCCGACCAGGTGAAATGCTTCTGTCCCGGATATTTGGTAAAGGTTCCGGTCTTATTGTTGGTGTCCGGACACACCTGGCACAGGGTCAGAGGCTCGAATCTGCCGGAATACTCCCTGGTCAGCTGGTAGCGCCGCTCCCTGGCCTGGGCAAATGCCTTTAAGGCATCCTGGTCCAGGGGATGGGTGTCCAGATACAGCAGAAGGTCATCCATGGTAAAGCCCACCTCCTGAATTTCCTTTAAAAGCTTCGCACGCTCAGACAAGTCCGCCACCTCCCGTCACATAAAATGGTTTGTCCAGTCCCGGGAAAATAGTGCCCTGGCGCAGTGCCACCGCAGGTTCATAGATGTTCTCCCATGGCTCCATGGGAACCGTGGCCATAGCTAACACCAGCCCTGCTTCCGGTGCCGGCCCGGGAAGCTTCTGTCCGCATCCGCAGGAGGCGCTGGCAGGGGCCACAGTTTCGCATCCGCAGGAGGTACCGGCAGGGGCAGCAGTTTCACACCCGTGGGAGGTGCCGGCAGGGGCTGCGGTTTCACACCCGCAGGAAACTCCTCCAGGAGCAGAGGCTCCATGACTGCGGGAATCCGCTGTTTTGCGATTGGAAAAATCCATAAATACCACTCCTTTCTTCTGGTTCTTTGTCAGGCAATCATTGTGGCATATGAGCAGCATACCAAACGTTTTGCACACCCATTAGTATGGATTCCCGGTGGGAAAATACCTTGAGAGATTGTTGTAAGGAAAGGGAAAAATCAGGGGAAAAGGAGATTCATGACAGTAACATCGAAAAAAGCTACCGTGCATGGGGCTGTTGTTTCGAAGGGTACGCTCCAGAAAAAGTTTTCCCGTCCTATGGGCTATAACTGCTATTGAATTTGAACAAAAATAAGGATATACTAAAAATAAGAGAATACATAGAAGCGTCCGCCGGTTTCTGTCCTCAGGAAAGGAGGCAGTAAATCAATGGGGAAATATTTGCTGGTTGTGAGATTCCGGGAGCACATCAAATCAATAGGAGGACCAGAATGAACACAATAAAAAGTACCAGATCACACACATACACTTGTCTGGCAGCGGCGATAGCCCTGGCCATAGCCAGTCCGGGCATAGCATCTGCCGCCGAGGACCGTGAGCCTATTGAGGAGATCCATCTGGTCTTTGAATCGGAGATCGAGACCGGAGGCAGCAGCAGCGAGGTGGAGGTGACTACAGAAGACGACGGTTACACCGTAGGCGGCGTAGAGGTGCTCAATGCCACCGGCGACTGGGCAGGCGGCGTGCGCCCCAAGGTGGAGGTATACCTTTACGCTGATGACGAATACTATTTTCCACGGGTGCGGGAGGATATATTTGATTTCTCCGGTGAGGACGTGGAATACGTATCCGCCAGACGGCAGGAGGACAACTCTGAGCTGGTTCTGACCGTGCGTCTGGAAGAACTGGAGGGGGAACATCTGTGGGTGGACGGCCTCAGATGGGACAAGGAAGAAGGGGCGGCTGTCTGGGAGGAGAATCCTTCGGCCCGCGGCTATGAGACGAGACTCTACCGGGGGAGCACCCTGGTGGATTCCATGGTTTTCCGCTCGTCCTCTGATACCATCTGGCCCGTATCCGGGAAGATGAAGGAAAGCGGAACCTATTACTTCCAGGTCCGCGCCATAGGCAGCGGTTCCTCCCGCGGAGACTGGGAAACCTCTGGAAAATGGACCCGCTCCGCATCTGGCACCGACAGCTGGAACGACGACACCACAAGCGACAGCGACAAGGAGATGGTAAGTCCCTCCAGCTCATCCAAGCCCCAGGAGGGCTACTACAGCGACGAAGAATTTGACCCGGATCAGGACTATGATTATGGGAACAGCCCCAGAGACGATGACGACAGCGACGATGAAAATTACGGGCCGGGGACGGGGCGTACCCGGAACCAGACTGAGAGCAGCTCCGGCACCGGCAGCGATGGCAGCTCCGGCACCGGCAGTAATGGCAGTTCCGGCACTGGCAGTACCAGTCCCGGCACCGACGGAACTACAGACACACCCAACGCAGATTCCACCGCCATTTCCACCTGGCCGGAGCCTATCCGGACAGAAGCAGGAAGCTGCTGGAAACAGGACCAGCAGGGCTGGTGGCTCCGGCTGCGGGACGGCACCTGGCCGGTCAATGTCTGGGCCATGGTAGATAACACCTGGTACTGCTTCGATTCCAGGGGCTACCTGCGCCATGGCTGGATTCTCTCCAGCGGCAGCTGGTACTACTGCGGCGAAAACGGCGCCATGCTGGTCAACGCGCGGACTCCTGACGGACATTTTGTAGGAGGCGACGGCGTGTGGATCCAGTAACTCCGGCTTCTTTGGAACAATACATATTTGGGCCAGGGATGCCGCAAAAATAGGCAAACCTTAAAATCAACGATAACAGGCAGCAAATAGGTAAAAACAATGAAACACTCCCTTTACATCAAATTCCTCCTGGGTTATCTGGTCTTTGGTATGCTGGGCTTTATTACCATTTCCACCCTTTCCTCCCGGCTGATGTACAACCAGCTGGTGGTGGAAAAGACCGAGGAAATGTACGATGAGGCCAACCTGATCGCCTCAGCCTACAGCAGCTTCTACCAGGGCAAGAAGCAGGACCTGAATTCCGTATATCCCCAGCTCCAGGCCGTGGCCGAATTCCTGCGGGCAGAGATCTGGGTGGTGAACCGCCGCGGAGTGATCGTGGTAGACAGCAACCGCTCCATGCGGTCAGGCATGATCATTGAAGACTTTGACCCCACAGCTACAGGAAACAAATCCTACTGTATAGGCAATTATTATGGCCTGTTTCCCTACGATGTGGTAAGCGTATCGGCGCCCATTACGGGAAACTACAATACCTACGGGTATGTGCTGGTGCATCTGCCCATGAGCCGGATCCAGGAGTCCGGGGACAGGGCGCTGAATGTAGTGTACATTACGGCAGCCATCATGCTGGTGCTGTCACTAAGCATCCTGCTGGTCTTTGCCCTGACCGTATACATTCCCTTAAAGAAGATCACGGCAGGAGCCAATGAATACGCCGCAGGTAATCTGGATCACCAGATCCAGGTCAACACCCACGACGAGATGGGTTATCTGGCAGACACACTGAACTATATGTCCAGTGAGCTCAACAAGATGGAGGAGTACCAGAAGACCTTCATTGCCAATGTCTCCCACGATTTCCGTTCGCCCCTGACCTCTATCAAGGGCTATCTGGAGGCCATCATTGACGGAACCATTCCCACGGAGATGCAGGAGAAATACTTAAACCGGGTGATCTCCGAGACCGACCGGCTCAACAAGCTGACCCAGGGCCTTCTGACACTTAACTCCCTGGACAGCAAGGGGTATCTGAGCCGGGGGAATTTTGACATTAACCGGGTGGTCAAGGATACGGCAGCTTCCTTTGAAGGAACCTGCGAGAAGAAGAATATCAACTTTGACCTGACTTTCTCCGACAACATCCAGATGGTATATGCGGACATGGGCAAGATCCAGCAGGTACTGTACAACCTGATTGACAATGCCATCAAGTTCAGCCACCAGGACTCCACCATCTATATCCAGGCCTCGACCCGGTATGAGAAGGTCTTTGTGTCAGTCAAGGACACCGGCATCGGCATTCCCAAGGACAGTGTGAAAAAGGTCTTTGAACGCTTCTACAAGACTGACCAGTCACGGGGCAAGGACAAACGGGGTACTGGCCTGGGCCTGTCTATTGTAAAAGAGATCATCCAGGCCCACGGGGAGAATATTGATGTGATCAGCACCGAAGGCGTGGGATCGGAATTCATTTTCTCGCTGCCAAGGGCAGTGAATCTGGATAGTTAGACAGAAGATCCTGGCGGCATGGGTTCCGGGCAGGGTTATGCAAAGCCGGATGGTGTGTAGAAAAGGAATATGGAATTTCCATACAGGAAAGTACTGGTACATTACCCGCATCACCTGGTATACAAAGAGGAGCAGGATATGATAGAGAATCACATAAATACATGGAAACACAGAGAGAAAAAGGTAACAGTTCAGCCACTCTCTGAACTGTTACATAAAAAGAACAGTTTCAGGTTTTTCCGGCAGATACCGGCAGCAGCGCTTCTGGCTTTGACCTTTATTGTGTGTGGCATAGGTTCTGGCTCATTACCAGCCTGGGCAGAAGAAACCTCTTCCTCCCCGGATGCCGCCGGTCTGAACGTGACGGGCCTCAGATGGGACGAGTCCGACGGAAGCGCTGTCTGGGACGGCAATCCTGACGCAAAATCCTACCAGGTCCGTCTCTACCGCGGAAACTCCTCCGTCACCTCTGCCCGCACCACCAGCGAGACTTACTATCGCTTCACCAGCAGCATAAGCCGTCAGGGGGACTATCGGTTTGAAGTCCGGGCTGTGGGAAGCGGTTCCCGGTATGGCGAATGGGCCAGCTCCCCTTCCTGGTATGTCTCCGCAGCCGAAGCCAGGGATCTGAAATACTATTCCTCCGACGGCCCTGGCGGAAGCACCTACGGCTCCAGCTGGGGTCCAGGTGTGGCGGGCGGTTACTACGACGGCTACTATAACGGCTATTACGATGGTTATTATGGAAATGGTTATAACAGCGGCAGCCCAGGTGCTGTTTATGGTTACAACGGCGGCCCTGGTGTCGTGGGCGGAAGCAGTTACAATGGAGGCCCCGGCGTCACTGGCGGAAGCGGTTATAATGGAGGCCCCGGCGTCACTGGCGGCACCGGTTACACCGGCGCGCCGGGGGTAGTCACCGGTTCCGGAAGCCACTGGTGCCTGGATCAGTACGGATGGTGGTACCAGTTCGCTGACGGCACCTATCCCAAAAACTGCTGGCAGTGCATTGACAGCCGCTGGTACTGCTTCAATGAATCCGGCTACATCCGCTATGGCTGGATCCAGCACAACCAGAACTGGTACTACTGCGGCCCCGACGGCGCCCTCCTCTCCAATACCCGGACACCGGACGGGTATTATGTGGGAGAGGGCGGGGTGTGGATTCCGTAGTGATTCCATGAACCAACAACCGCTGTTCAAATCACGTAATAGTTCAGACACATCTAAACTGTTACTGACTCACTACAAATGGGCCGCCCTCTCCGCCACCTCATGATTCAGCTCCCGCAGCCTCCCATACAAGGTCCGGAATACCCCATACCCCCAGTCATACTCCGAAGCCCTGCCGGCATCCGGATAAAAGGTCTTATCTGTATGAACCATACGATCTACAGCGGTGCGGATATCCGGGCAGGCGCCGGTGCCGACAGCTGCCAGGATTGCAGCACCCAGGGAGGCGGCTTCCGTGACCTGATTGGTGTGAATGATTCTTCCGGTACAGTCGGCCTTCAGCTGTAGCAGCTTGTCTGTCCGGGCGCCGCCGCCGATGGCGTGGAGGGGGCCTGTGGGGATGCCGATGTTTTCCAGTGCCTCGATATTCTGCCGCAGGTCATAAGCCATGCTGTCCAGAACAGCCCGAGTAATATCCGCCTTGGTATGATGGGCGCGCATGTGCAGGATCGCGGCAGCAGAGGCCGGATCAGACACCGGAGTCTCACAGCCATTGATGTGGGGCAGCACGAAGACATCCGCGATCCGGTCAGAGCTGCTCTCGATCAGATAACGGTAGGGATCCAGTCCATGGGCCAGCGCGTGAGCCTCTTCTCCGCCGCAGAACAGATTTTTGTACCATTTCAGGAGCACCCCGGCATTCTGGTTCAGGGACATGACGGAATACCGGCCCTCCAGTACATGGGGAATACATGGGAAATGGCACCGCAGCACACCATCTGCCTGGGGGATCCCCTTGTGGATCGCCATCAGCACCTCCACTGTCCCAATGGCATTCATGGTCTGGCCCGGATCAATGGCTCCACAGCCGATGGTTCCGCAGGTCTGGTCGTGGGAGCCCAGGATAATCCGTGTTTCAGCCGGAAGGCCCAGCATTTCCCCCAGATCCTGCCGGATCCGGCCCAGGTCCGTGGCAGCCTTCAGCGGAGCGGACAGCTTCCCGGGGTCGATCCCGGTCAGTTCCAGAACCTTCTGGTCCCAGTCAAGGGTCTGTATGTTCAACAGCATTCCACGGCTGGCCACGGAATAATCGATGACAGTCTCCCCGGACAGACACCAGGTCAGATAATCCTCCACACAGAAGAATTTCCAGGCTCTGTGAAAGATTTCCGGCTCATGCTCCTTAAGCCACATCAGCTTGTTTACCATATAGATGGGCGAAAATGGGAGTCCGGTCCGCTGGAAAAGCTCCTTTTCGTCTGCATGCTCCTGCCACCACAGGTTCTGTGCCCCGGTCCGGGTATCGACTGTGGTGATGAAATTGTAAAGGGGACGGCCCTGGCAGTCAAAGGGGGCCACGGTCTGGGCAGCAGATGACACGGCCAGGGCCCGGACTGTCTGGTTCAGGTCAGAGAGCCGGGACGCCACCTGGGAAAGCACAGATTTTGCCCCATTCCAGATATGGGCCGGGGCCAGCTCAGCCCACCCGTCCCGGGGCGTGATCAGCGGATAGTCCTGGCAGGCGGCGGCGAGAATGCGGCCTTCTTCATCAAAGGCCAGTGCTTTTATGCCGGAGGTTCCGGCGTCGAGTCCGATGTAACACATGGCAGTTCTCCTTGGATATATATTTCATTTCAGACACGCTCTGGCAAGGGACGCCTTCGTTGTCCGGCGGGACTGTGCCGGACACCTGGCGGAAAAGGATTTTCAAAGATCCTTTAGAATTTCGTATCCCCCAGTGCCTTCCGCGTCTTCTGCAGATTTTCGTAATAGTGTGCCTCATTCCGGAAGGACAGAATAGTGATCAGTGTGTCAATAACCGTCAGCTGTGCGATCCGCGAAGACAAGGCTTCACTTTTGTAAAATGTCTCCGATGAGGAGGTAAACAGGCTGACGTCACTGTATTTCAGTATCGGCGATTTCCCCCAGTTGGTGATGGTGATGCATTTTGCGCCGGTGTCGTGGGCCAGGGCCAGGGCTTCGATGGTACTGAGTGTGGCGCCGGAATGGGAGATGGCGATGGCCACATCCTTTTCTGTCAGGATGGACAGCAGCATCCGCTGCATGTTGTTGTCTGTGTAGGAGTAAGCGGCGATGCCGATCCGCAGCAGCTTGTTGACCGCGTCGTCGGCCACATTCCTGGAGCCGCCGGCAGCCAGAAAGACCACCTTTTCCGCTTTGCTGATGTAGTCGGCGGCAGTCTCCAGATGCTGGAAATCCAGCACATTCAGGGTAGCCCCCAGGACCTGGGTGTAGGAATAGAAGATCTTGTGGGCAATGACCGGGACGCTGTCATCTTTGGACAGGCTTTCATGGAACTGCTTTACAGGATCAATGGTATCCTGGGCCACGCTGATCTTTAAAGCCTGGAAGCCTTTGTAGCCAAGCTTCTTGGAGAGCCGTACCAGGGTGGCTTCACTGGTCTGGCACTGTTCGGCCGTTTCCGTGATGGACATGTGTATGATCTCATTGCTGTGGCCGGCGATATAGTCACAGATGGCCTGTTCCCGTGGACTCAGCTTGACAGACTGGGTGCAGGCAAGAAATGACCGTTTATTTGTCATGTCTGTTTCTGAATTCAAAAATTCGTTCATGATTCCTCCCGGATTTCTAATATACTCTCAATCTCCATTATAAAACGCATGAAAGTTTTTTTCAATATATGAAAATTATTTTCATATTTTACACAAAATACCAAGAGGAAATTTGTGAATTAGTGCTAAAAATACAGAATATACGGAATAAATATAAAAATTACTTGCAAATATCCAGTTAAAATGCTAAAATTATTTTCACAAACCTCCAGATCGATTGCACTGGAATGAAAATTATTTTCACAAACGCCGAAAGGAGAAGAGATTATGAAAAAACGGTTTTTATCAATGTTGCTGGGTATTTCCATGGCAGTATCACTGACAGCCTGTGGCGGCGGTTCATCAGCGCCGGCTCCGGCTGCTACGGCAGCAGGCAGCACAGAGTCCGGCAGTACCGGGGCGGAAGCAGACAGCGGGAAAGCAGCAGGCGGCAATGAGGAAGCAGGCGCAAAGTCGGATGTAAAGACTACGTATCTGAATTTCGCCCATAACCGTTCCGAGGATGATGCATTCGGCATAGCGGTGAAGGAAGCCAGCGATCTGCTGTATGAGGCCACGGACGGGGCCTATGCATTTCAGATATATCCCTCCGGAACCTATGCGTCCCTGAGTGACTGTATGGAGGCAGTATCCGGCGGTACCCTGGATTTTTCCTGGTACGATACGGGGATGGATTATGCAGAGCGTCTGGGTGTGCTTTTATCCCCCTTCTGCTTTGACAGTTACGATCACTGGCGGGCGTTCAAGCAGTCCGACGTATATAAGGAATTTGTCCAGGATATGAGCGAAACCTGCAATGTCCATCATTTCGGATATTTCACCTTTGGCTTCCGCATGGTCACGGGAAATGAGATCTGGAAGACACCGGAGGAATTCGCGCCGGTGAAGCTGAGAATGGCAGTCCAGCCGCCCTATCCGGCCATTGCTACCGTACTGAATTGTACCGGAGAGCCTCTGGATGCCAATGAAGTCTACACGGCACTGCAGACCGGCGTGTTTGACGGGCAGGAGAATCCTTATTCCGATATCATTTCCAGAAAATTCTATGAGGTGCAGAAGTACATCATCAAGACCGAGCATGTGCTTTCAGTAGGAGGCGTGGCCTGCTCCAGCAAATGCTGGGACAGTCTGGATGCAGAGACCCAGGCAGCAGTCACGGAGGCAGTGGAGTATATTCTGGAAGCAGTGGACAAGGCTACCATTGACGGGGCGCCGGAGCAGGAGAAATTCCTTGAGGAGCAGGGCTGTGAGGTCGTGACGGTGGAGGACAAGGCTCCATTCAAGGACCGGGCATATCTGGTATTTGAGCAGTATCCTGAGTTTGAATATTACTATACTAAGACCTTAATCCGTGAAGCTTAATTATTATTCCATGCTATAATCGCTCTG
>Ga0137308_101800_pt1 | contig 17944 bp, 20 predicted proteins | sample Inofrocosms_June_FD_97181 | JGI IMG/M metagenome (GOLD analysis project Ga0137308, IMG submission 97181) | Mouse cecal microbial communities from Vienna, Austria - N-Acetylneuraminic and N-Acetylglucosamine D2O microcosms_June | ecosystem: Host-associated > Mammals > Digestive system > Large... | reverse complement strand
ACCTATATTATATAAATATTATACCTCTACAGGGCGAAAAAGTCGAGGGATATGGAAAATATGTATAGCTTCCATATCCCTCGTAAAAATGCCGTGTCTATTAGTTTCAATTATTCTTCGTGAAACAACCCTGAGGAGGGATAGTATGGACAGCCAGACAACAGAAAAAGTGCTAGTGACACTTACACCCGTACAGTTAAAGGATATTTACGAGAAGGCAGCTGCGATCGGGGCAAAGGAGGCGCTGAAGGCATTTGAACAGGAACGAAAAAAAGAATACAGCAGCAGAAGCGACCGTCGGCTTAGAAACACGAAGCTGCTCCTGCGAAACTATCATATGCTGAAAGAACATGCACAGAACTCTGTGTTCGGTCGGACACAAATGGAGGAGTCGGCGCTGGACATACTGGAATCTATGATGACAATGTATGACAATGAGGTCATTATTGAAAGCATAAAGCGCAGTGCTACCAGAACCGCAGTCATTGTTTCGCATATTGAAACAATGTTTGGATTATATGAGGCATATTGTGACAAGTCCCAGAACAGGGATATTGATATGCGGAGGTATGAGGTTATCTGGGATATGTATATGGCTGCGGATACGTTGTCTGTAAAAGAGATTGCAGAGAAACAGCATATATCAAAAGATACTGTTTATTCAGATTTGAGGATAGCGATTGAGAGACTAACGGCATTAATATTTGGGGTGGATGGCTTGAACGTACATTAAATCCTCCATCTCAAAAAAGTCTCAATTGACAACAGAATATAAATGTGAGAAAATTGTATTTGTAAAATTCTAATTTAAACGTCGGGGAAGTCTGAGAAAAATCAGGCTTCCTTTTTTCATGCAGTTTTTCCAGGAAAGGAGGGTAAAGAAGGAAAGCATGGGGCTTCTCCAGAATTATGAATGGAGGGCAGGTATGAACTATACTTTAATTGTACTGGTGATCTACGCGGCGGTGATGCTGCTGGCAACAGTACTGATGACAAAAAAGGAAAAGAATATAGAAAGGTTTTGTGTTGGAGACAGAAATACAGGATGGATTGTATCAGCGCTAAGCATAGCTGCTACATGGATCTGGGCGCCAGCGTTGTTTACATCAACGGAGAATGCTTATACAAAGGGTTTTGCAGGACTCTTTTGGTTTCTGGTGCCGAATGTACTATGTCTGATACTGTTTATTCCTTTTGCAAAAAAGATAAGGGAAGAAATACCAGAGGGGATTACACTCTCAGGCTATATGTATGGGAAATACCGTTCCAAAGCTGTTAGAAATATATATTTGTTTCAGCTTGGTACACTATCAGCTTTATCTACAGGCGTACAGTTACTTGCAGGCAGCAAGATTTTAAGCGTTTTGACAGGTATGCCGTTTATGTTAATGACAGTTGTTATGGCTGTTATTGCATTTTCCTATTCTCAATTTTCTGGAATCAGGGCATCTATACTGACAGATGCAGTCCAGATGATGTTTATGTTGGGCGCCAGCATTGGTTTTGCAGTATTTGGTATAAAATATGGCAAAGGCATGGAAACGCTGCTGGCGGGTTTAGGAGGAGCCTCAGGGGATAGCGGAGTGCTGTTCTCTAAACGAGGAATTGAGATTTTCCTTGGGTTTGGACTGCCTGCCACGGTAGGGCTTATTTCGGGACCCTTTGGAGACCAGTGTTTTTGGCAGCGGGCATTCTGTGTTCAGAAAAACAAAATTGGCAGGGCATTCCTTGTGGGGGCGTTCTTGTTTAGCCTTGTTCCATTGTCAATGGGAATTATTGGATTTGTCGGAGCAGGCATTGGATATGAGGCAGCAGATATTAGCATACTTAATTTTGAGCTTATAAGAATATTGTTTCCGAAATGGGCAGTCATCCCATTTTTGTTTATGGTCGTATCCGGGCTGTTATCCACGATTGACAGCAATCTCTGTGCAGTATCTTCACTTACGACAGATATTTTCAGGGAATGCTCATTAAGAAAGACGAAACTTGTCATGGTTCTGCTGCTGGCAGTTGGCATTATTATAGCCAATATACCCGGATTGACAGTGACACATTTGTTTCTGATGTATGGAACTTTGCGTGCATCGACACTGCTTCCAACGGTATTGACGCTCAGGGGAGCAGAACTGAAACCCGTTGGTATCGTTATGGGAATTATCACAGCCTTGGTCATTGGGCTTCCGGTATTCGCATATGGAAATATACAGGGAATTGCCATTTATAAGACCATGGGCAGTATTCTGACAGTTGTTCTGTCAGGAGCAATTTCAATAATATTGAGCAAAAGGAGATGTGAAGCGTGAGGGATGTTCTTGGCAGAAAGCAGCGTATTAATAATACAGACTGGATCGACGCGATGAATAAAATTGGGCAGATTGTTTCAGAAAAGGAACTGAATCAACTGGTTGAAAAGACACTAAAGGAAATCAAAAAGAAAACCAAAGGAAAGAAAGCTGCCTATGCATGGAGTGGGGGCAAGGGTTCACTGGTACTTGGAGAACTTTGTCAGCGTGCCGGGATAATGCCCTGCGTCCTCGTAGTGTGTGATTTGGAATATAAATCATTTATAGAATGGGTGGAGTTACATAAGCCTCCTGAATTGTCCGTAATCAATACAGGGCAGGATATAAACTGGCTTGTCTCTCATTCAAACATGCTTTTTCCGCAGGACAGTAAATGTGCGGCGAAGTGGTTTCATATTGTTCAGCACAGGGGACAGGAAAAATATTACAAAGAGCAGAATATCGATATGCTGCTTCTTGGAAGGCGCAGGGCTGATGGAAATTATGTCGGCAGGGGGGATAACATTTATACCAATGCTCAGGGTATAACGAGATACAGCCCGTTGTCAGATTGGACACATGAACAAATTCTGGCGTACATACATTATCATGAACTGGAATTGCCGCCGATCTATGGATGGAAAAATGGTTATCTCTGTGGAACACACCCATGGGCAGCAAGACAATGGACAGGCAGCGTGGAAAATGCGTGGTCAGAAATCTATGGAATTGATGCCGAAATTGTAAGTGATGCAGCAGCACACTTCCAGAGTGCAAGGGATTTTCTGGATACAGTTCAATAAACAGCTATTTGCAGATAGCATATATGATATACGTCGATTGTTCCTCCAATTTAAAATTAGGAGGATTTGATTATGAAGATAACTACAATGAAGCTGTCTGATCTTGTAAAGCCAGAAAGGAATGTCAGAATACATACGGAACAACAGCTGAAAGAATTTCGCAGAAGCATTGAAATGTTTGGACAGATCCGTCCCATTGTCATTGATGAAAACAATGTTATTCTGGCAGGGAACGGCCTGTTCGATACACTGAACACAATGGGAAAGGAAACAGCAGAAGTATACCAGTATAGCAATCTCACTGAAAATCAGAAAAAGAAACTGATGATTGCAGATAATAAAATATTTAATCTAGGCATTGAAAATCTGGATACCCTGAACAGTTTTCTGGAGGAACTGAACGGAGATCTTGATATACCCGGTTTTGATGAAGATATCCTGAAACAGATGGTATCTGAAGCGGAGGATGTCACAGAAAGAATTTCTGAATATGGAACACTTGATGAACAGGTAATCCAAAGTATCCGGGAAAGCGGAAAAAGAACAGAACAGCAGATACAAAAGATTGAAAATCAACAGGAAACAGCATCCACAGAACCACCATTGGGGCAAGGTATAAGGGCAGAGAGTGAAAATGCTCCAACAGAGGAATTTATACTTTGTCCAAAGTGTGGGGAAAAAATATGGCGATAAAAAGGTGCCTGTCAAGCATTAATGTTGTTGAGGCGGCAAAGATCAGGATTAAAAATGTATTCCGAAATGGTCTGCCAGTGTATTTGTCTTTTAGTGGTGGGAAAGACAGTTTATGTCTGGCGCAGCTTACAATGAATTTGATTCAGTCAAGAGAAATCAATCCTGCACAGCTTACCGTGCAATTTATTGATGAAGAGGCTATTTTTCCATGCATGGAAGAGAAGGTAAGGGAATGGCGCAGAAAGTTTTTACTTGCAGGAGCAGCATTTGAATGGTTTTGCCTAGAAGTGAAACATTACAACTGTTTCAATGAATTATCCAATGATGAGACATTTATCTGCTGGGACAGGTACAAAAAAGATGTATGGGTGAGGCAGCCGCCGTCATTCGCAATCCGAAACCACCCGGTGTTGAAGCCTAGGGCAGATGCATACCAGGATTTCCTGCCAAGGGCATGTTCTGACGGGATAACGATCACCGGAATCAGGACAGCGGAATCTGTACAAAGGTTACAGAATATTGCTGTGGTAAACCGAGCCGGGAATATGATGACAAAGCGCCATCAGGTTTTCCCGATCTATGACTGGAAGGACAAGGACGTGTGGATGTACCTGTATGAGGAAAAGGTGGATATCCCTGAGATATACTTGTTCCTATGGCAGACGGGATCCAACCGGAAACAGATGCGGGTATCGCAGTTTTTTTCCATTGATACGGCAAAAAGCCTTGTGAAGATGAATGAATATTATCCTGATCTTATGGAACGGATTGTGCGGCGTGAGCCGAACGCATATCTCGCATCCCTATATTGGGACAGTGAAATGTTTGGTCGGAGTACTGCGGCACGGAAACAGAACGAAAAGGGGATACAGGAAAAAGATTATAAGGCAGCGCTTTTAGAGCTGTTTTCAGATATGGAGGGAAATTTTGAAACCAGTCATAAACGGTATGTTGCGGAACGGTACCGTAAATTCTTTATGAGTGTCTCCGCGATCGTAGATAACAAAGACTGTAAGGCTATCTATGAAGGACTTATTTCCGGCGATCCGAAGCTGCGTTCATATAGGGCATTATATCAGACAATATATGGAAAATATGTAAAAGCTGCTAAGAAAAAGGAGGATACACACAATGGATAACAGGATAAGCAGCCCTTTATCAACACTTCATTGGATAGACAGAGGGAGTGTGAAGCCCAACGATTATAACCCAAACAAAGTATCGAAACAAAACCTTGCGTTATTGAAACAGTCTATATTAACGAATGGCTGGACGCTGCCTATAGTGGTGAGACCTGACCTGACAATTATTGACGGGTTTCACCGCTGGACTGTGGCAGGAGAAGAGCCGCTGAAATCTATGCTTGATGGCAAAGTTCCTGTTGTTATTGTCGAGCATAAGGATAAAGCAGGAAATATCTATGGGACAGTTACCCATAACAGGGCTAGGGGAACACATTTGCTGGGACCCATGAAAGCGATTGTAAAAGAATTAATGAACGAAGGAAAGAGCGCGGAAGAAATCGGGAAGCAGCTCGGCATGAAGCCAGAGGAAATATTCCGGCTTTCAGATTTCTCAAAAGAGGACTTTTTGAGAATGATGATTAAGTCGGATAGAGATTATTCAAAAGCGGAGTTTATAACAAAGATTTAATGTTTTAACAAGTAATATACGTATCAGCAGAGCAGGAGGGGGCGCGTTGCGCTTCCTCTAATTTTCGAAAACAAAACGAATAGATAGAGGTGGTGGTATGCCAAGGGCGCCAAGTGAGAAAAAAGCAGAGGCGGAAAAGCTGTTTAAGAAAGGGTTGAAACTGGCTGAAATTGCAAAGAAGCTTGATGTTCCCGAGGGTACTGTCCGCAGCTGGAAAAACAGGGGAAAATGGGGTGAGAAGCCGCCCCGAAAGATAAATGCAACGTTGCAAAAGAAGATGAAAAAAGGAATGCAACGTTGCAAAAAAAGAAGCGGGGCGGACAGCAGGGAAATAAAAATTCAGCAGGTCACGCATCATCCGTTCCCAAAAGAAATAAGAACGCTGAAAAGCATGGGGCATTCTCCAAATTATATTTTGCAGATATTGATGAGGATGAGTGGGAACTGATTAGCTGTATGGACGATGCTGAGGAAGAGCAGTTGATTTTACAGTTCCAGCTATTTTCGGTAAGAGAACGCAGGCTGATGAACAGCATTAAGAGATATCGTGACATGGAAGCGGACAATCATGGTCTTGCTGTAGATGGCGTAGCTAAAACAAAGAAGGTTGAGGATATTACGGATGAAGATGGTGAAAGCATCGGTGCAGGGAAATATAAAAAGGTTACTGAAACAACCATTACACATACAAAAGCCGTCATGAGCAGTATCATGACGTTGGAGGCGGAGCTTACCAAGGTGCAGAAGGCTAAGACAAAAGCAATCGAAACGCTGGGCAGGATGCGTCTGGAGAAGCAGAAGCTGGAAGGCGAGTCGGCGGGCAATGATATTGTAGATGATTGGATAACAGGCATTTTAGGAGAGGATGACGATGGCTAGAGATGTAAGAGCGCTTCGAAAAAAGTTTTTTCAGAAAAGGATACCAGAATACCGTAAAAATCCTGTATTATTTGCAAAGGAAGTTTTGCTCTTCGAGCCTGATCAGTGGCAGCAGGAAGCATTGATGGATTTAGCGCAGAATCCCAAGGTTGCCATTAAGTCCGGTCAGGGTGTTGGAAAAACAGGTCTGGAAGCCGTGGCACTGCTTTGGTTTTTGTGTTGTTTTCCGTATCCAAGAATTGTTGCTACAGCGCCGACGAAACAACAGCTACATGATGTGCTGTGGTCGGAAGTCAGCAAGTGGATGAACAGATCTCCTTTACTGTCTGCAATCTTAAAATGGACAAAGACATATATTTACATGGTCGGCTACGAAAAACGCTGGTTTGCAGTTGCTAGGACAGCGACAAAGCCAGAGAATATGCAGGGCTTCCACGAGGACAACATGCTATTCATCGTAGATGAGGCATCTGGTGTCGCAGATGCGATCATGGAGGCAATACTTGGCACATTGTCCGGTGCAAACAATAAACTGCTGATGTGCGGGAATCCCACAAAAACATCCGGCACTTTTTTTGATGCTTTTCATGCAGACAGAGCACAGTACAAATATATTACGGTATCGTCGCGGGACAGTCCGCGGACTAATAAAGAGAATATTGCGTCTCTCGATCGGAAATATGGCAAGGACAGCAATGTTGTGCGCGTGCGTGTGGACGGTGAGTTTCCCGAAGAGGAGAACGACATTTTTATTCCTATTACATGGCTGGACAGAAGCAAGGACACTGAAATATCGGATATTACGGCGAAGGCTTTTGGACTGTACCGGAATGCATCAGGGATTCTTCTTCCTGCTGACACAAGAGGCGTTTCAAGGATAGAAATTGGCTGTGATGTGGCACGTTTCGGCGATGATAAAACCTGTATAGGATACAGGGTAAATGAGGCAGCAAAGATATTCAAGAAATATAATGGCAAGGATACGAACTGGACAGCGAGCAATATTGCCATGCTGTATAAAAGACTGAAGGAACAATTCAGATTTGACGGACCAATAGGTGTCAAGGTGGATGACGGCGGCGTTGGCGGTGGCGTTGTGGACCAGCTCCGCAGTTTTATTCGTACAGAGCCTTCGGTTTATGGGGACATGATAGTGCTCCCTGTCAATTTTGGTCAGCCTGTACAGCACAGATACTATGCGGATTCGACCACCTACATGATGGGGGTTATACGAGATCTGATTGCTCCTTATGATGACATGGGAAATCCGCACAAACCGGAAATCATACTTCCTGATGACAACGACCTGATCGGTCAGCTGTCTTGCAGGAAGTATTTTTTTACCAGTAATGGGAAACAGAAAGTAGAGAGCAAGGAAGAAATGAAAAAACGGGGGCTCGCATCCCCGGATGAGGCTGACTGCATACTGCTTGTATGTTTACCAGTCAACTACAAGAAGAAAGGGGCGAAAAAGAACAATGCCTGATGAAAAAAAGCCTGTGGGACACATTGGCGTTAAAATCATTAAGTCGCAGGACGAAGGTTTCGTTCCGACTGTCTTTTATCACAAAGAGAAACAGATTGAAAAGTCAGATAAAAGTGAACAGCTGAACCGGGAAACTGCTGTCAGCGCTGCCGACTGGATTTCACATCCGGTCAATATGTACGGGCTGAAAGAACTGGTTGACAATTCAACGATTCTGCCCCAGTGCATTAAGGCGTATAAGAGCAACATTGCCGGGTTTGGCATTTCAATTCATTACAGGGAAGATTACGAGAAAGAGACACCGGAAATGAAAGCAGAATGGACACAAGCAGAGAGAACAATCGCCCTGTTAAATATGGATTGTATGACAAAAGAGGTGTTTGAGAACATTGTGCGTGACAGAGAAACGTATGGTATTGCTTACTGCGAGGTTATTCGGGATATGCAGGGTAATGTGGTACAGCTGGAGTTTATCATAGACACGCCCTCCATTGACATGACCTATCCCCTTGAGCCATATATAGATACTAAATATTTTTATAATGGAGAGACTATCAGCAGAAAAAAGAAATTCAGGAAGTTTCGTCAGAACGTGGCAGGAAGAACCGTTTATTTCAAGGAATTTGGCGACCCGCGGATTATGGATAAGAGGAACGGGGAATATGCAGATGCGTCTGACAGGCAGATTGAGATTGATAATCAGGCAAATGAGATTATAGATTTTAAGATAGGGAGCCTGCCATATGGAGAGGTGCGCTGGATCGGACAGGTTCTGACCGTGGACGGAAACAGGCGTGCGGAGGTGCTGAACAATTCTTACTTTCGCAAGGGCCGGCATACGCCGCTGATGATACTGGTAAAGGGCGGCACGTTGTCAGACGATGCATTCACAAAGCTACAGGCTTATATGAATGAAATTGAAGGGGAAAAAGGACAGCATTCTTTTCTTGTACTGGAAACAGATACCAGTGAGACTGCTACAACGCTGGGAGAACAGAAACAGCCAGAAGTGGAGATAAAAGACCTTGCAGCGATCCTGCAAAAAGACGAACTGTTTCAGGAATATCAGGAAAACGGGCGGAAAAAGACCCAGTCGGCGTTTTTGCTTCCAGATCTGTATGTGGGATATACCACCGATTTTAATAGGGCAACGGCACAGACAGCGATGGAAGTTACAGAAAAGCAGGTATTCCAGCCAGAAAGGAAGTCCCTTGCGTGGATAGTAAATAACAAGTTGCTTAACGGGTATAGGTTTAAATACGTCGAGGCTCAATTTGATGAACCAGATATCACGAATCCAGATGATATCCAAAAGATGCTCAATATTACAGAGAGGGCGGGAGGTCTGACTCCGAATACTGCAAAAGAACTTACTTATAAGGTGATTGGAAAATATGGTTGCGAGGACTATGAAGGCAGCTGGGGAGATACACCTCTTGCTTATTCCAAGACAATGCCACAGGGGCAGCTTACGCAGGATTCTAGCGTGAATCCAGTGGGAAACCTGAAAACAGATGTGAATGAGCCTACAGGGCAGCATATGAAGCGACAGGATAACAAAATGGTTGTGACAGAAGGTGAGATGCAGCAGCTCGACAATCAGATTCAGAAAGCCGCTTTTAGTGATGGTGATATAGTACCTGTCATGCTTGAAATCTGCAAGGCGCTTATGGGGTACAGACAGAAAGCAGGTGAATGAGATGCAGGGGCAGCAGTTATATTATAAGATGGTCGCCAAAGCTGTCATCTCCAAGGCTGACAGGATTATCAGTGCAATAGATGGTTATATTGCCAAGGCGGATGAGGAACTGTCCGAAACATTGGAGTCAGAGGGCTTCGCTGAGCCGGAGGAAACGGTCAGTGAGATTAATATTTTACAGGAGAAGATTGCAGATATCCTTCAATCACAGACAGCGGGACTGATTGCGGTTCTGACAGCTGCTGGTGGATGGAACGAGGTAGGGGAAAAAATATCTGCGATGCTGGACATGGACGATATTGCTGAACAGGTTGAGGAAGCAGTTGCGGACATGCTGGATGTAGAGGTTCCTAATCTGGCAGCGGCGTACATCAAAGAAACAGAGGCAGATATGGTTATTGACACACTCAGGAGGAGAACTTCGGACTGGATGGCATCATGGAGCAACGAACTGGGGCGATTAATGAAAATCAATACCCATAAACAGCTTACAGACCTTATACAAAATGCTATTGACAATGGAGAAAGCATTGAAAAACTTACAAGAAAAATTATGGATGGCGGCTGGCGGACGGAATACTATCAAGCGCGGCGGGTAGCACTGACAGAGGTGCTGCGGGCGCATGCGGTAGCTCATGAGGAATCTATCCAGCAGAGTCCGGCTACGGACCGCAAGGAATGGGTGCATACAGGAGCCCATAAAAATGAACCGCGACAAAACCATATAGATATGAGCGGTCAGATCGTTCTGAAAAACCAGCCATTTACGCTCCATAGTGTTGATGGTGATACATATTATCCGATGCATCCGCTTGACATCATCCTTCCAGCCTGTGAAAGCGTGAACTGCCATTGCATCCACAGGGGAATCACAAATGATGAAATCCTTGGAATGTCTTATGAGGAACGCAAAAAGATGCAGCAGGAAATTATCGAGAATGATGATTGTGCGTGGGAGAAAGAACTCGATGCTAAAAACAAGGCAAAGTCAGGTATAAAGTCTAAGGAAAAGGAAGGCAGCAAACCGAAATATGACTATGCTGCTTCTAAGATCGACCGGAAACAGATCGCTTCCGCAGAGTACCAGAATAAGTTTAACGCCCTTGGGGAGAATAGGCGAATTACAAGAAGCATCCGGGCGAATGCCAAGAAAATGCTCAGGCACAGGAGTGGTACGGAGTATGAGGATCTGGTATATATTAATTCAAAGACGGGTGCTGTGATGGTCAGGGATGATTATAATGTTGCCAGACAGGTAAATGCATCTAAGGCTATGAAGAAAATGGTCAAAGATGCCGAAGAATATACAATTATAGCGATACATAATCATCCGGGAAGCTCAGTTCCAAGCCTTAGTGATATTATAGTTGCTCAGGAGAGAAAGTATAAGTATGGAATTGTTGCTTGTCATGATGGGAGTATATATAAGTATGGGGTGTCTGGTGAGGTCAATAAAGCAGTAACGAATGGCGGTCTTGACTTATTGGAACGAGTAAAGTATAATTGCAATGAACAGGAACGTTCAACTCTGATGGAAAGAGCGTTAAGTACGCTCAAAGACGGCGGGGTAGACATGGAGGTGTTATGATACATGACAACTGTAATACCAGATCCTAATGATAAGGAATACCTCAGAATTTGTGATAAGCTTGGCTTTACGCTTCCAGAGTATAAAGTTGAAACTTCTGGTTTTGAGGATGACAGCAAAATAAGCCCATTTTCAGTTCTGACTACAGAGGAGCTGTTATACTTATTGGATAATGGTTTTTTTAACCTATATCAACAAGAAAATGCATAGCAACGTGTGAATGCACCCTTCGGGGTGTTTTTTTATTGCCCTTTGCCGGGGAGGTGGTTTATATGATTTAGAAACTGTTCATCAATAAGAAAACAAAATTTGAAGGGAGGTACCTATATATGCCAAGAATTGCGAAAGCATATGCGATAACGGACGCGAAAATCAGTTTTGTATCGTTGGTAAACAAGGCGGCAAATAAAAAGCAGTTTCTGATTACAAAATCAGAAAACGGCGCTGCAAGCTTCTCCACGTTTGGACGGATATTAAAAGCTGATTCTGACAGCCATTTCGTTACTGGTATCGTATATGAACCGATGGTCGAGGATACCCAAGGCAATTACATGACAGAGGAGGAAATCACAAAGGCTGCCTACTGGTTTGCCAAAAATGGAAATCAGGTAGATCTGCAGCATTGTTTTCAGAAATGTGATGGTGCCGCAGTGGTGGAATCCTATGTTGCGAAGTGTGACATGGAGATTGAAGGAGAGAACATCAAAAAGGGTACATGGCTTATGACAATGGAGATTAGCGATAATGATGTATGGGAGTCCATACAGAAAGGGGATATCACGGGGTTTTCTATGGGCGGAATGGGCGTGTATTCCGAGGAGGATGTAGAACTGCCTGTTGAGAAACAGGAAGAACCCAAAGGGCTGTTCCGCAGGCTGGCAAAGGCAATGGGCTTTGATGTAGTGGAGAAAGGGGCTGTAAAGACCAATTTCAAGCGCCGTGTGAAGGAGGACAACTTTTATTCTGCATGGTACGCGCTTAGAAATACGCTGGAAGGAACATTTTACAATCCTGATACTGGCTCATGGGAATGGGGTTACAATGCTGATGAAAATATAATCAGAGAGGCGCTGGAAGATTTCAATGATATTGTTACCCAGATACTCACCTCAGATATGAGTGTTGTTAAATCACTGGAAAAAGCCGCCAAAGAAGCACCAGAACCCGTTGCCAAGGCGGGAAAAAGCATCAGCACAAAGAATCTGAGTGCCCTGAAAGGCATTTATGATACACTTGGGTCCTTCCTGTCAGAATTTGATGAGGGAGAGACTGAGGCAGCAAATAATGTTCAGAAGGAGGATGTTGACGACATGACGAAGGAAGATGTACAGAAACTTGTAGGCGAGGAGGTTCAGAAAGCCATGGAACCTGTAATGAAGCAGCTACAGGAAGTAATCCCGGTAGCAAAGGGGGCAGGAGAAAGCGCAATTGCGGCATCAGCTGATGACGGAGTAACCGCCGAGGCTGTGGCGAAGATGGTAGGCGAAGAAGTGTCAAAAGCTGTTGCACCTGTTATGAAGGCGCTGGAACCAGTTCTGCAAAGCAGGGCGATGCCGGGCAACTTAAATGATACAGGCGGGGCGGGAGTAGCGAAAAGTGAAGAGTCCCACTACATGACAGGAATGTTTTAAGAGAAAGAAAAGAAGGAGGAAGCTATCATGCTGAGTAACGCACAAATTATCAACAAAGCTGGCGCAATTCAGACCAGCAGCCTGAGCCACGGGTTATTAAATCCTGAACAGGCAAAAAAATTTATCAAGCAGACTTTTGATGCTGCAAACCTTTTACCGTTGGTAAGACACGTCATGAGAACTGCCAAAAGCGGTGAGATTGACAAGATTGGAATCGCTGCCCGTCTGCTTCGCAAGAAAACAGAAAATACAGATGATGGGTATAGGGCAGACGTGATCACGAGAGTGATTGAATATATCTGTAAAGCGACACGCCTTCCGTGGGAGATCACAGAAGAAACCCTTCGGGAAAATATTGAGGGGCAGCAGCTTGAAGCGGTTATCACGGAACTTATGACGACCCAGCTTGGAATTGATTTGGAAGATCTGTGTTTAAACGGGGATGAGGACACGCCGTCCAGCGATAAGGATTATGAGTTCCTGTGCCAGAATGACGGATGGATCAAGCAGATCAGCAATGGCGGACATGTATATGATGCATCTGGCGACAGTGTGATGAATCTGGATATTTTCTACAAAACGCTTGGACAGATTCCAAATAAGTATAACAATGGAAAGCTTCGCTGGCTTATGTCGCCGAAAAGAGCGCAGCAGTGGGAGCTGTACCTGATGAATCAGGTAATTGAGAAGGGAGGCGCGGTACCGGAATCAGTATATACCCAGCCAGTTCATATCCCCTCTATACCCTGTCCGTCTATGAGTGATAACAAGATTCTGCTCACAGACCCGAAGAATCTTATCGTGGTTAATACCTATGATATGAAAATCCGAAAAACAACGGAAGGCAAAGAGGCAATCATGCAGGACAAGAGGTTTTATGTCTGTCATCTGGATTTAGATCCTATTATTGAGGAGCTGGATGCAACAGCGATTATCACGAACCTGCCATCATTGGACTAGGAGGCGGATCATGAGAAGATTGAAATTGATACAGGGACTTTCCTATGCAGTGAGAGGTTTCTCATGCGCGCTGGGGGTCCCTTTTGGCGTTGAGGATGACCTCGCAGAGAGATTATTGTTCACTGGAAGATTTGAAGAGTTGCCGTGTGTGCCTGACAATGATGATATGGAGGATAAAGCAGAGAACACTCTTTTAGACTACTTGGACAGTTTTGGTGAAAATGAGGATAAACTGGGTGATGCGACGTCAGACATGGACAGTGGTATGACGAATGGGATTGATATGACGCCGGACATGGATAATACTGAAAAAACAGGCGTTGTTCCTGATAATGATAAACAGTTTTCAGAAAGAGAACTGTCCGCGGATGGCATCGCGAAAATGAAAAAGGCAGAGCTTGAAGCATTGGCAGCAGAAAAACAGATTGATATTTCAGACTGTAGCAACAATGACGAAAGGGCAGCCAAAATATGCGGCGTGCTTGGATTGGCAAGTACAGTACAGATGGGGCTGGAGGACTAAGGGGGTAAATATGGAACGGCCGTGGGTAAAACCAGAACAGGTAAAAGATTACACCTCCTCTGCTAAAGTCCTGCAAAGGTCTGATACACAGCTTGCCTTTGATATTGCAAGAGCAGAAAAGTATGTGATCTATTATACACATAATCAGTTCAAGACGCCTGAATACAGCAGCAGACTGCCGCCGGATGTAACAAAAGCAGTTATACTTCTTGCAGAGGCATACGCAAAACAGGCAATTGCGCAGAAGGACGGCATGAAAAAATCAGAAGCTTTTGATGATTATTCCTATACCCTTGACACTGATTCGAACATTGCGGACAGTCTTGGTCTTGGAGCAATGTTAGAGGACTTTGTACTGCCGGAGGAGAAGGGAAAAGTGATCATGAAACTAAGGAGATTGTAGGAGGTCAAGCATGGCAATAGAGGATTTTTTTGATCATAAATGCGATATATACCACCTTACAGGCACTGTGCAGAAAAGGGGGTATGGTCTGCCAGACAATCAGGAATATAAATATTCCATGCAGCCAGACATAAAAGAACAGCCGTGTCATTTTAGTGTGAAGAGTGGGAATGTGGCTATTATACAAAAGGAACCGCAGAGAGATCTGGAAGTCAGCCAGAAACTTACGCTTCCAATTGGTACAGATATTCGAATTAATGACAGGATTGTGGACTGTGCAACAGGCTGTGAATATGAGGCGGAAGTGCCCAGAAACATACGTGACCATCATATTTCAGTGATGGTTCACAGGGTACATCCGAAAGCCATATGAGCGGAGAGTATGTGCAGGCTGATTTATCTGAGCTGGAAGGCTTTGTTAACGATCTGCGTCATGCCAGTGCAAAGTTTAAGGAGGATATGGTTATATTTCTTGATGCCGTGGGTGTTGATATGCTCAGGATTATAGAGGATGAAATCATACGCTTAGATGTAGTGGACACACGTTTGCTGTTAAGAAGTTTTCATAAAGGTGATGCAGACAATATTTACAGGCTGGATTCCGGAGAACTGGTACTGGAAATAGGGACTAATGTGGAGTATGCGGCATATGTGAATGATGGACATTGGCTGAATCCGCAAGGAGTCGAAACAAGATTTGTTCCGGGATATTGGACTTCTAATGGAAGATTTGCATACCAGAGGGGAGCTAAAACGGGCATGGTATTGAAACAGAAATATATTAATGGCAGACATTATATAGAACATGCTGTCAATATCATGGAATCTATGTTTCCCCAGCTTGTGGAAAGAAAACTCGGAGACTGGTTTTTAAGCAATTTTTCAGATTAGGAAGGGAGATAATGGATCAATATGAGTCAAGCCTTGCGCGGATATGTCTTGAATTAGGAGGCATATCCGTTTTTTATGAGGATAATGTCCCAGAGGATTTTGCCATTCCATCCCTGTATTTCCCGCCGGCAGAACAGGCACCATCTGGTTCAGCGCTAAACAGCTACCAGTTAAAGTATTCGATTTATGCCAAGGTCTTTGCGCTGACCAGAAGGGAAGCCGGAGAGCTGGCAGGGAAAATTGTCAAGGGGATTATGGACAGACAATGCAGGCTGCCTGTTTTTAATGAAGATGGGACAGACAGTGGAATGATTATAAAACTGGACCCGCCTGCATCATGGATCGTGGATGAGGGAATGGCACAAGTGACATTGACGTACAGGCTGGTCAAGTCTATTACATCAGTGGAACTTCCGGCTGCAAGTTCAGTCGGTATCAATAAATATTATGATTAAAATAAACATTACGATTAAAAGGAGGTAAAACAGCATGAGTGAGGCAAAAACAGCAGTAAAGGCAGAAGCTGCTCCAAAAGAGCGGGTATTCACACTCTCAGCACTGCGGAAGAACAGCATGAAATTGTTTGGAGTGACAACATCAACTTTTGACGGTGCTATGACCGGACAGACAGGACCGCTTACGGTCAATGCTGCAAAGGGAATGATCGAAAAGTGGAAAAAGGGGGTGGCACACTAATGAACAGTGGGAGATTTGACAAAGTAAAGGGGCGGATAAGACCCGGAACCTACGTCAACGTGGATTCATCAAAAAAAGCGGCGGTCAGTTATGGCGCAAGGGGAAACGTACTGATACCGCTGGTGAATGACTGGGGACCACATGCAAAACTGATTAAGATTGAGGTGTCAGACATCTCATCAGCCGATGCGGTTCTTGGAAACAGTGTAGATAATATACTGCTTCTGAAGGAGGCATTCAAAGGCGCAGGGACAGTCATGGTTTACAACCTGAATAAAGGAGTGGCGGCAAAAGCCGTTAAGGAGGATCTGACAGTCACAGCTGTATACGCAGGCAGCAGGGGAAATGACATCAAAGTAACCTGTACGGCAAATCCAGAAAGTGGATATGATATCGCAGTTATTCTTGGCACATCTACAGTGGAAGAATTTACAGGGATTATGGATATTGCCGGGGCAGCAGGGATTGATAGTGGATACGTCAAATTCTCTGGTGAGGGAGAGCTTTCAGAATTTGCCAGCCTGTCCCTTTCAGGCGGGACGGCGTCGGAGATTATAAAATCTGACATTACGGATATGCTTGATGCCATTGAGGATGAGGATATCAGTGCGGTTGCATTTCCATTTATAGACAATGAGCTGAAAGCTGTAGCCCTGTCAAAAGCCAGATACCTGCGTGACAACTGCGGGAAGAGCGTACAGGTTGTTGTTGCGGATTATCCGGATGCGGATTATGAGGGAGTCATCAATGTTACAAATAGTTATGCGCTTGCAGACGGAATGCAGCTTACTAATGCACAGGCAACGGCTTATGTGGCAGCAGTCACGGCATCCGCGACGGAACTGGTTTCCAATACATACCGGCTGGTTCCGGATGCAGATACAGTGGTCGGCAAAAAGACAAACGAGCAGGCAGAGGCAGCAATCCAGAAAGGGGAGTTCTTTTTTACACAGCAGGGGGACACTGTGATTGTGGAGTATGATATCAATTCTCTCCACACGTTTACAGAGACCCGTTCAGAATCGTTCAGGAAGAACAAAGTGATACGTGTGTATGATGCTGTATCAGATACGATCCGTGAGACATTTCCTCCCAACAAGTTCCCGAACTCACCGCTGGGATGGGACCTGATGGATGGATTATGCCAGACGATTCTTCAATATTTCTATGACGAAGGTGCGATCAAAGATGTAGACCTTGCAAATGACATGAAGGTTGACAGGGGCAGGAGCAGCGGTGACAGTGTATATTTTGATGCGAGGATACATGCTGTGGATGCTGCAGAGAAGATGTATTTCACGGTCATTACAGATTAGTGCTAAGGAGGGGTAAAAAATGTCAGATACAGCAGATCTTAGAAACCATATTGACTGCAGCCAGGGAAAAGCATTCCTCGATGGAGAGGAATGCTTGGATGCAGTGTCATTCAGCATTATATTTTCTCCTGTAACAAGTTCTACGAAAACGCTTGGGCATACCGGAGAAGATACTCGCTGGAAAGGGCACACAATTAAGGTGACACTTTCAGAATACCGTTCGACAGACTGGATTAAGCGGGCGATCAAGAATTATCTTGAGAACAAAGTCACGCCCAACTTTACATTCCAAGGGGTTTGTACAGATGAGCAGTCAGACTACTACAGGGACTACGGCGGTCAGACGGTGACTGTGACCGGATGTGTTCCAACAGGGGATATCACAGTTTTGTCACATGATGTTAATTCGGATTTTGTTCAGGATTCGATTACATTTAA